>JGI12316J14372_10003769_pt1 | contig 13866 bp, 15 predicted proteins | sample MarCyaLeptolynsp_FD_14372 | JGI IMG/M metagenome (IMG submission 14372) | reverse complement strand
GCCTTGCTCCGCAAGGCTTTCAAAATAACCCTTTTTCCGTTCTGGCACGAAGAAATGGGGGTTAGCGCCCCCTTCGGGGGCGCTAACCTTCCAAGTCGTGTAATGTCCTGACTCATTCGACGATACATGCGAGAAATCGATGACCTGTCTTTTACCCAAAAACAGGACGCTATTTAGAGGCGATTGCGATCGCAAAACACTGCAATTCTCTAGTTAACGCTTTACCAGAAAAAGTTTTCAGCAATCATCTTCTCCGTAAAAGTTTAATGTCCGCCACAGGATACTGGGAAGAACTTTATTTTGTTTTTCAGGAACAACTATCCCTCTTAAACACGACTTGGAAGGTTATTCCATGCCAAGCATGGGATTGCCAAATTTTACAAACAAACAATACAGGCGCTTTTCATCCCGACAGGTGTGGGCGATAATAGAGACACGATCTTTCAAAACTCTAAACTCCAAAATGACTATCCAAACCCCCCCTCCCCCTTCCATTACACCTCGCCAGATGACGCTGCTAAGAGTGGTAACTTCGATGGCTTGGTCTGACGGGCATCTGGCTGCGGAAGAGGTAGATTTAATGCTGGCACGTTTCAGTCAGCTGTTTGCAAAGGATGCAACTCAGCAGAAAGCCTTGAGCAAGGAGCTCAGGGAATATCTGGTCCAAAATATTCCGCTGGATGAATTGATTCCCAAGTTGGGTAATGTAGAAGAACGAGAACTGGTGCTTTGGTTGGGATATGAGGTGATCCAATCCAGTGCCCGTACCCCTGATGAACCGAAGATTAATATGGAAGAAGCGGCGGCTTATCAACGTCTCGTCCAATTGTTGGATCTGCCGGATGAGACGGTGAAGCGGGTAGAGGCGGAGTTTGCTGCAGCGCCTGAGATGGGTGAAGGGGTGGTTGAAACGCTGGCCCGTAAGTTGGAGGAATTCATTCGCAATTAAGGGGTATGGGTAGTCTTCCAGAGTTAAGGATTTTTTTTGGGCGCCTGGGTAGAATCTACGCGCTCAAAAATCATTCCTGATTGACCGCTGATGTCGATGATTATGGCTTGGTATACGCTGAACACAGCTGCTAATCTGCAGGATAGGGTATTTGGCGAGGTGTTGCTCGTCGTATCGCCTGGTATTACCATTCTGAAGCTACCAGTAGGGATATCTTACGTTCAGGAGGACAGCCATGGGCCGAACCCGAATTTTGACGGAAGGGCAGTCTTATACATTCCGCAGCTATTTTGAATTGCCCTATGAAGCCGATGAAATTCTGGCAGAATTAGGGTATGGCCTAACTCTTGGCAAACTGGAGCTTCCCCACACCCAGCAATCGTTCGAGCGTTTACCGGCCCTGCGCCAGCAAATCGAAGATGTACTGCCCTGGGTGAGTTTGTCCAGCGAAACGGCCCGTCGGGAAGTTTTAGTTGCACCTCTGTTGCTGGAGGTGGTGAGGACCTGTCGGTGCCAGCTCAAAATCGAATATCCCTTAACCGTCAGTGATTGGCTCAAGGGTAGCTTGGATTATTTACTGCGGGCAGAATCCAGCCTGACGGTCATCGAAGCCAAACGAGACGACCTCAGCCGGGGATTTACTCAACTGGCTGCAGCGTTGATCGCCCTGGCTGAAGTGGAAGATCGGGAGATTTTTTATGGTGCTGTCACGATCGGCGAAGCCTGGCGGTTTGGCAAACTGGACAAGCGCGATCGCAACATCGCTCAGGATTTAAACCTCTATAAAATACCTGATGAACTCGAACAATTGCTGTCGATTTCAGTTGGCATTGTGAGCGCAGACAAATCCCAACCAAATCCCCCGCTTCCAATGCCCGATCCCTGAACTGCTGGCTTGCCTCCTCCAGCATCAGGCTTTGGGCGGCCTGCATACCAGTCCGCAAAGGGGCTTGCCCCGGCTTTCAAAAGAGTCCTGGTTTATAGACAAATCGGAGCGGCGGGATTTGAACCCACGACCCCCACTACCCCAAAGTGGTGCGCTACCAAACTGCGCTACGCCCCGGTCAGAAATCCTATGTTAGCACACTCGGCGCTGAATCAAAATACTTTGAGCATCTGGGTAGCCTGCACCAGACCAGGAACTGCGGCAGCGGGCCAGGAGCCTTCGGCCTGCCGCCCGGTCTGCAGGATAAAGTGGAGAGAATAGGCATGGGAATATCCTGCTGCTTCTATCCAGAGCAGAGCGCTTTCTGCTTCGCAGGTGATTTTTTCTTCCGGCATCAGTTCGCTGGCCATGCTGACCATGGTGTCTGCGAGCTGCCCGAGCAGACGGCAAAAGTCATCCAGTTCTGCGGCTGTCAGTTCGAGGCTCCATGCTTCGCCCCCAATCAGCCCCTGAAATTCACTGGCCTGGGGATTCCAGCCCAACCGCCAGCCTTCACCTTCTTTGATGATTCGATCCATTGATCGTTGCAATCGATCCTATTTGATACTTTTCAAACATTTCCTTAGAATTTTCATCATAGAGATAAATAGATTCATTCGGAAATTGGAGTGGAAGCCCCCCTTAAGGGGGGCTTCCACTCCAGTTCTCGGACAGGTCTAATGAGGCTACTGGAGTTTTTCCTAGAAAAACTCTACAGTTTTTACAAGAGACAACGTTTATTATCAATTTTCCTGAAACCTTTACCCAGTCATTGGTAGTCTCAAAGTATAGGAATGGCAGGTTAAACCTGTCCTGCTGGTGTTGCTGCGTTGAGAATCAAGTTATGTATCGAATCTATAAAACCGTCACTCTATTGAGTATTGCTGCTGTTTTGGCTGGAGTGCCTGGGATTGTGCAGGCTGAAACAGCGAGAATCGCTCAATCTGAGGCAGAGAGTCCTGCTGAGGTAGAGAGTCCTGCTGAGGTAGAGAGTCCTGAATCGGAAGAAGAACGCCGCGAGGGAGAGAAACCAGATTCGGAGTTGAGTGCTAACGATCTGTACCGTCAGGGTCTGGAAAAGTTTGAAGCTCAGGATTTTGAGGGGGCGATTGAGCACTTCGATCGGGCGATTGAGATCGATCCGGAGCTAGCCCCCGCTTATGGCAATCGGGGCATTGCGCGATCGCAGCTAAAAGATTTCAAAGGCGCGATTGAGGATTACGATCGGGTGATCCGTCTTGCCCCTGATGATGAAAAGGCTTACTACAATCGGGGAATTGCCTATGCAGCTTTGCAGGACTTTAAATCAGCCGTGCAAGATTACACGAAGTCCATTGAGCTGCAGCCGGAGGATGCTGATTCTTATTACAATCGGGGAAATGCTCAGGTCCAGCTAGAAAAGTACGAGGAGGCGGTAGAGGACTATACTCGGGCTATCGAATTGGATCCTGAAGATTCAGGAATTTATAATAACCGGGGAGCGGCGTTGCGCCGGTTGGAGAAATATGAGGATGCGATCGCAGATTACGATAAAGCGGTTGAACTCAATGATGAATACGCAGAAGCCTTTTTCAATCGCGGCATTGCTCATTACTATCTCAAGGATGTAGAACAAGCCGTTTCCGATTTCAAAAAAGCGGCTGACCTGTTCCAGGCCCAGGGCAACACCAAAGGCCACGAACAGGCAATGAGAAATGTCAATGTTTTACAGCAATAGGAGGATTGCCATCGGTATAGCGATCGTCAAATCGCCCGAAGGCTGGGGCTGGAGGCTGTAGGAGCCATCATTGAATGCTGAATCTCCAGGGCTGGTATTTGCAGGATTGAGGGAACAACTCCGAGCCAATTACATCTGAATCTAATAGTGTGGTTGAAGGGACAGCCATATTCAGTGCAATCTGCTTTTTTGCCTCATTTGCAAAGATGACTCCTGCAGGCAAATGTCAGGGTTGCGAAGGCATAGTCCGAACAGTTTCCTGTTTTCAGTGTTCTGAGTTACTGTTCTCTGTCCATATGAGTAGCTGCACTCCAAAAATAGATTAGGGCATGACACAAAGCTCAAAACCAACTGTAGTTAACTTTTCCATTCTGCTCTCTGCCTTCTGCTACATTGCCCTGTTCCCTTGCCCATTGCCCAACTCGTACAGTGAGGATCGCACTCATGCAATTCAAGTTTGGTTGGCCTCGCAGCCGCGCCGCTCGTAAGCGTCTCCGTCGCAAGCAATTGAGATCTGGGTTGCGGCGCTGGTTGGTGGCCCAGGGGTTCATCTGGAGCGTGATGGTGACGTTGGCCTGGGGCGCAATGCCAGGATTGGCAGCTGAACGGGTGACAATTCGGGTAGGCCCGTTTGAACAGGCTTTTGACCTGTCCGATCTAGAAGAATTTGTGGAAACAGGTGAGTTATCGGGGGATTTGAGACCCTACAGCTTTTTACTCACACCGGATGTGCGCAAGATGATGTCAACCACGGTCGAACTAGATCCTGATGCAGGAGAGGAGTTGATCGATCGGGTGCTGGATTCGACATCAGGGAATCAGTTTTTGCAGGGGTTGTTGGCAGCGATTCCGGGTCAGAACATCGATCAGTTGAAGGCTGCGATCGCGCTAGCAGCCCGCTATGGTGACGGCCTCAGCATCATGGACATCCTCAGGGCGTTCCCTGATGAAGAAATTACCATAGACGCCAGCGAACTGGGTAAGCTGCTATTGCAATTCAATCTGTCTTCCTGGCAGAACCAATCGCTCTCGCCCTTGCTGGAACAGGAGTTGGCAGTCTCAAAATCCTCTTTGCAGACCGCAGTTGACCCGGCTGAAGCGGGGCCCGCCCGCGTGCAACAGCGAACGTTGACCCTGGAAGATCGGCAGCGCGATCGCACCATTCCCGTCGATCTCTACTGGAGCGACTCCAGCCAAGGTCAGCTCGTCGCTATCTCCCACGGCTTTGGCGCAGACCGAACCTTTCTGACCTATCTGGCCCGTCACCTCGCCTCTCACGGCATCACCGTTGCCGCCCTCGATCACCCCGGCAGTAACGTCGACGCTTTAACCGCGATCCCCATTTCCGCCAACCCGACCGACTTCATGCCCGCCAGCGAGTTTCTCGATCGGCCCCAGGATATTAGCTTCATGCTCAATCATCTGGCTGAACTCCATCAGCAACCCGGCGCGCTCCAGGGCAAACTCAACACGAACCAGGTGACCGTTATCGGTCATTCCCTGGGCGGATACACTGCCCTGGCGCTCGCTGGCGCAAAACTGAATATCGCTAAACTGCGTCAGGTTTGCCAGCAGCCCAGCACCCTTGCCCTTTCCCCCGCCAACTGGTTGCAATGCGCCGCCACCCGCCTGCCCCGGAAAACCTCAGATCTGCGGGAACCACGCGTCGCTCAAGTCATCGCGCTCAACCCCATGGTCGGTCAGATCTTTGGCCAAAATGGATTGAAACAGGTCGAGACCCCCGTGCTCGTTCTCTCCAGCACCCAGGATACCCTGGCCCCCGCCCTGCAACATCAACTCCAACCCTTTTCCCATCTGAACCCACCCAAATATCTGGTGACTGCCATTGGCGGTACTCATTTGAGCGCCGCCGATCCAGACCATTTGAACATTGCCCTATTCAAAACCCTCCTGCCCAAAGAACGCTACGGCCAAGACGTTGCCCAGCTGCATCGTTTGCTCAAAGGCACCAGCCTCGCCTTCGTCAAACAGCTGACTCCGGAAGCATCCGCCTATCGTCCCTTCCTGACCCCCGCCTACGCCCAATCCTTATCCACAACACAATTACCCCTACGGTTGAATACCACCTTGCCCGCCAGCGTTGCCTCCTGGCTAACCCTGGTCAACCTCCTGTGAACTTGCCTCATACCATTTTGGACTTTAGATTGCCGATTTTGGATTGAAGCAAGGCCGACCGGGCAAGCGTCCCATTTAAACAGTCATTCTGCCAATTTCATCAGTTGCCTTTCCAAGTCGTGACCAAAGATGGGATTCATGCTTGGCGAGCAGCTCAAGAACCTCGGCTTCTTCTCGGCTTTATCCAGGGAATCCATCTTTGCAAACAGAAGCCGGGGTTCTGACCCTCATCCCAAAATTTAAAGTCGACAAGGCCATAGCACAGCCCTGTGAAAATCGATTAGGACATCGAAAAAAATTCCAAACCAAATAGAGTCAACCCTTCCCTTATACCTTCTGCCCTCTGCTTTCTGCCCTAAATCTTGCCAGCAATGCCTCGCGAGAAAGAGCATGAAGCTGCAAGACCAAGCGAGTATAGTCTTCTGAGGGCATTTGCGCTAGGGGGGTAACAATTGCAGCAAGCTGCTCGTCCAGCGAACCAAACCGCATTTTCAGGGCAGTTTGTGCCATCTCCAGACGCACGTTCTGGGATCCTTGCTGAGACCCTTGTTGGATGCCTTGTTGAATGCCTTGTTGAATGCCTTGTTGAATGCCTTGTTGAATGGTTTTTTCCTTCCACTCTAGATATGCTTGCGATAAAGCCATAGCAAATTTTTGTTCCTCCTCATCGGGTTGTGGGATTATCTCTATACTAATCTTCCAAGTTGTCAAAAGCTCCAGGGCACTATTGCGCCATGGATTCGGGGTTGGCAGAGCCAGAACATCTTGAATTGCCTGTTTCTGAGTCGGGCCTTTGCCCAATAGCCTCAGCCAGAGGGTGTCTGGGGTTACGGGTAATTGATTAATGGCTACAATTGCGGCGCGCTCAAACTCGCCCCAAAAGTAGATTCCCGGTCCCCACTGTGGCAGATCTTCCCGCAAATTGAACCCGCTTCGCAACCGTTTCGAGGCAGAAGGCGAGAGAATCCACAGGCGCGGTTGCTCTGCTTCCGTTAAGGTTCTGTCCTCCCGGTCGGCTTGACGCTCAAATTCGAGCCGGACGTGCAACAGCTTGTACAAACAGCTGCAAACGCGCTCAATGGAGGGAGGATGGCGATAGGGTTCCAGCAGACAGGGAGTCGCGGCAAAGCGTCCCAATAAACCCAAGGGATGGTGACCGACCCTGGGAGGCGACGAAGGCATAAACATAATGTCGATGTACCTTGCTTCTCCAGGAACTTCCTGATTTCGGGTTAGCGTCCCCCAAGGCGAAAGGAACGTTTTAAAGTATTGCTTTGAAAATTCATCGAACGGTTTCTGGGTCACTGAATTAGTATTTTAGTACTGTTTCAATTCTCCCATAGATTGCCCTCAGCGAACAACGATAGTCCTGCAAACACAAGGATTCTTGAGCATGCAGGTTGCCCACCAACCGCTCAAATATCCTGGCTGTTGTCCCTCTACCTAAACCCCGAACCATGAACCATGAACAATGAACTTTTTACTGACTCAGCGCTTTGAGAAAACCTTGAAGACCAGATAGAAAGCCTTTCTTGGGAGGAGGTGCGGATGGTGTTTCTGCCGCTTCGTCCATAAAAATTTGGTTGAGGTCGTCTGCAGTGGGACGCCGGGCCATCTCTGTCAGCAGCTGGTAATTCCCTGGCTCGGTTTCCTGCCAAATTTGCCAGGAAGAGGGATAGCAACGGAAAATCGCAGCGCCTTCCAGGGGTTTAATCGAGTAGCAGGCTTCCAGGCTATTCAGAAACCGCTCGCGTAATTGACGGCCTGCATATCCCAGCCCGACAGTGGCCAGATCTTCCAGTTTCGGCAATAGCATGACCACAGGCCGATCGCCTGCGGCTTCGCAGATTTCTTCAACTTTTGCCACTTCAACGGCAGACGGCGCGATGAGCAAAATTGCCTCGTCTTCGGGTTGCAGCTGACCTTTGGGTTCAAACATGCTGCGCAATATGCAGGTGGCATCGTTCCAGTCGCGTTGGGCCAGGGCAGCAGCACCAGCATCGGTAAAAAGGGCCTTGCAACGATCGCCCAGATCGGCAAACAGAGGGAGGAATTGCTCTGCGATCGGCATAGGATTGAGTTCGGGAAAGAGCAGCTCGACTTGCAGGCGGGTGTAGCCGGCGTCGAGGGCGGCTTGGGTGGCATCGATTGCTTGCGCGATCGCGCTATCCAGGTCTTGGGGCAGTTGGGTCATCGACTTTTAAACCTCGATTCGGATGATGCTTGAGGCACGAAACTTCATCCTCCGATTGATGAACGTTTCTCTGAAACATCCTACAATTGGGCTGTTCCAGGCTTGCATGCGGCCATTGATCCGGCTTTGCAGCCGTTTATCAGATTAACAGACTTTCACAGCGTCCAGCTTCAACCTGGCCATGCCTAAGAAAAAATCAGACCTCGGCGGCAAAAAACTGATTAGCCTCGCACCGGATGCCTGGGTGCGTTGGGTGACCCAACGCGACGACATTGTGACTCAGGAGGTGTTCTCTAGCGAGTTTCAGTGGATCGGGCGCGACAGCGATGTACTGGTGCGCGCCCGTACGCCTGACCTGGGCGAGGTGCTGGTGTTGAATGAGCTGCAGCTGCGGTGCGATCGCAGAATGCCGCGCCGGGTGAGAGCCTACGCCGGACTAGCGGAAGAAAAATACGACCTGCCCGTTTACCCAGTGGTCATCAACATCCTGCCACCGGGGAAAAAGACCGTCATTCCCACCCGCTATCGCTCCCAGGTGATGGGGTTGCCTGCCCGACAGGACTACCGCGTTATCAATCTGTGGGAGGTCGATGCCACAATTGTATTCAAACGCCCGCTGCCCGCCTTGCTGCCCTTCACGCCGATCTTGAAAGGTGGCGGCAGCGAATCCGTGGTGAGGCAAGCCTTGCAAGACCTGCGCCGCGACGCGCAATTGAGCGAACTGGAACCATTATTAGCATTCTTTGCTACTTTTGTATTAGAGATTCCTTTAGTGCAGCAAATCATGAGGTGGGACATGGCCATTTTGAGAGAATCGCCCTGGTATCAAGAAATTCTCAGCGAGGGCGAAGAACGAGGGAAAGCAAAAGGCATGCGAAAAGAGTTATTGCCAGGGATTGAGCTGGGATTGGAGTTGAAGTTTGGCCGCGAGGGGCTGCAGTTGTTACCAGAGATTGACCAAATTGAGGATCTGGATCGGTTGCGGGCGATCCGCGAAAGCTTGAGAACCGTGCAGACCCTGGAAGAATTGCGCCGGGTTTGTCAATTGGATTGAGGCCGGGGAATGTTTGCTGGCGAAGCTAAATGGTTTGCGACCCGCTTCGTCCCCTGCTACTGCAAGTCTTGACATTGGGATCAACCGCTCAACAATTCTGCTTCCACCTCAGCCAGAGGAATTGTCGGGCGCTGCCTGCGCTCCTCAATCATACGCCAGAAGTCCGGCGACGTCTGCAACTGCCAGTCTTCTGCATCTTTATTTTCCAAACCAACGACCAGCGCCACGGGCTTACCATTCTGAGTAATGAGCAGCTGCTCTTGCTGAGCTGCCTGGACGCAGGCTTGGGTCTGTTGGGAAAATTGTTCCAGGGGGAGTTCTTTCATTGGGTTTCGAGTGGCATTGAATGGAACCTCAGTCATGGGGGCGTGCTTCGAAACGAGTGCATTGGCGCAGTTCTGCTCTCTAGTTTACGATGCCGATCGGGTCACTGCCGCTAGCTTTGTTTCCAATTCCTTGATATATGCATTCAATTGCTCCATTTCATCGACTTGCTCGACTTCATCGACTTGCTCGACTTCATCGACTTGCTCGACTTCATCGACTTGCTCGACTTCATCGACCAATTGCAGCACCGAAATGCCAATTTCAGGTTGCACTTCAGGCTGGGCAGTGTTATCAATTTGTGACTGTGCCCACAGTTGCAAGTCATTTAAAGTCATTGTCGGGTTCTCCAGTTAAGCCATCGCTTTGGATCGGGACGATACACGGTTACCCATCGAGCTGTGCGGTTCATCCGATCGTAACTCCAGACTGAATGAATCGGTTCGCCCGTGGTATTAAATCCCAGCATTAAACAGGCTGGAGCGGGGTAAGCATACTGCTTTCAACGCTTTCTCCTATGGATTACAGTAGTTGTATCCAGAAGTCTTTCAATCGATGATATTTATCTTGATATCTTCTCTGAACCCATTGGCAGAATTTTTATTGAGAATAATCAACTGAATCTGATTATTTTTAATCTTGTGAAGGAGGAAATTACGAAATGGATACATTAGTAGAATATGGAAACATTATTGAGTCGGCCCTGCGGGATCACGTTGCGATCGCATACGCCAAAGGCGACATCGTCGGCAACGTCTTCGTGGATGCCGAGCGCAAGAATTTTTTGCTCATGATTGCAGGCTGGGAGGGACATCGACGCGTCCATGGCTGCGTTGTCCACATCCAACTGATCGCGGACAAAGTCTGGATTCAACGGGACGGCATTGAGGACAGCATTACCCAGGAACTAGAAGCCGCCGGGATTCCCAAAGAGAAGATCGTGCTGGCCTTTTATCCGGCCCATGTGCGTCCCCATACCGGCTATGCCGTGGCATGAGGGTCTTTCAGAACCGACCCCGATGACCTACACTGATAGAGACTCAGGACTCAGTAACACCACGGATGGGCAAGCTAACGCAGTTTCTGGTGAAATGGACGCCCTTTGGGGCTGGTCTTGGGGTGGCTGTGCCCTATATTTTGAATGCGGATTGGATGCAGGATTGGATGAAGGCAATCGTCGCAACCTTCATCACGGCGTGTCTGGCACTCTGGACCCGGTTCAGCACAGGCTTCATGAAGCAGCTGGAGCAGACCGCAGAGCAGCGGGGCGAAACCCTGGCCCAGGCCCTGGTGAATGCCCTCGATCGGGTGGGATCGAAACTCTGGCTACAGCTCACCGACCGCTTTGAGAGCCAATATTACCAGCGCCTGATCTATATTTGTCGCGACTTCCAAACCCAGGGACTGGACAAGGATCGGATCTTGAAACTACGTCAGGTCTTCGTGCCGTTGAAGATTGCGGCCACAGAAGCAGCGCGGGTTTCGCCCGACCTGATTCAATCCCTGGCCGCGACGCAACGCCAGTCAGCACCAGCTTCAGCATCATCTTCAGCACGAAAATCGGCGCAGCAGTCCGTGAAAAATCAGAATCAGCCGCTGGAGATTGGCAATTTCCTGGCAGCGATGGCGCGGGAACCAGCGCTGCGACGGTTGGCGATTCTGGGGGCACCCGGATCGGGGAAGACGACGCTGCTGCGCCACCTCACCCTGGCCTATGCCAGCCGAGACCGGGCCAGCCTCCACCCGAAAGCGCCCCGGTTCGTGCCCGTGTTGCTCTACCTGCGGGACGTCTATCTAGACATCGCGAGCGATCCCGCACCGACGCTGGTGCAGCTGATCCTGCAGCAGGTGCAACGACTCCACCCCAGCGATCCCCTGCAGCCGCCGCCGGACTGGTTCGCGGCGCGGTTGCGTCGCCACCAATGCTTGATTCTGCTGGATGGACTGGATGAAGTGGCAGACGAAGGACAACGACGGCAGGTCAGCCAGTGGGTGGACGCGCAAATGGCTGCCTACCCGGACACACCTTTTATTCTTACCTCCCGTCCCTTTGGCTATCAGTCAGCAAAGTTGCAGCAGCCCGTGACCGTACTGGAAGTGAAACCCTTCAATCTGACGCAGTTGAAGCAGTTCGTCCGCAACTGGTATCTGCAAACCGAGATTATCAGTCGGGCCGGGGAAGACGACCTGGGGGTGCAAACCGAGGCCCAGGAACAAGCGGATGACCTGATTCGCCGTATCGTTGATACACCAACAATTGCAGCGATGGCCACCAACCCGCTGCTGCTGACGATGATTGCCACCGTCCATCGTCGCGGCAGCGCCCTGCCGGGAAAGCGGGTGGAGCTGTATAAGGAAATCTGTCAGGTCTTGCTGGAAAAGCGGCAGCTTGCTAAGAAACTGCCGATCGCGCTCTCTGCCGACCAGAAACAATCCGTGCTGCAGGCCCTGGCACTGGCCATGATGCGCCACAACACCCGGAAATTTACTCCCGCTCAAGCTCTTGCCCTGATTAAAGCGAAGCTGGCTCGCGTATCAACGGAGTCGATCGAAGTTGAAGTTTTTCTGCAGCGAGTGAAAGACGTCAGTGGTTTATTCATTTCGAAAGAACAGGAGGGAGTCTACGAGTTTGCCCACCTCAGTTTTCAGGAATATCTGGCAGCGGTTGAAATCAAAGAGTCGAATCAAGGAAAGCTGCTAATCGAGGTCATGGGTCAGCCAGAGAAGTTGTCCTGGTGGGCAGAGACAATTCGTCTCTATGCAGCCCAGACAGACGTGACGAATCTGCTTCGTGCGGCTTTGCAGAAACCGACTGTTCCCGCTCTAACTCTGGCTTATGACTGTTTGGAAGAAGGCAAGAGCGTTGAACCCAGTGTCCGGCAGCAGCTGGAGGAGATGTTGGAAGCGGGATTGGAAGACCGATGACGGCACGATTCACTCTGGCGGCCACTGTCAAACTTTCGCGGCGGTTGAAAGCCTTCCTGCGACTGGATGAAAATACTGAAATTGACTGCTACTACATCAGTTGCGCCGAATATCAGCTGTTTCTGGATCAAATGCGAGCCAAAGGAGAAGATCGTAAACCCAAGCATTGGCTCAGCGATCGCTTTCCACCAGGCGATGCTAGGAAACCGATTGTCGGCGTTCGCGCTAGTGATGCGGAGGCGTTTTGCCAGTGGCTTACCCAATACTATGCAACGCCTGGATTCCGTTACAGACTAATGACTGAGACTGAAGTCGCAATACATCCAGGGACGGAAATGCAAGTTGGTTGTTGGTGCAGTGCGGAAACGGAACTTGTTGTTGCAGGTATTGATCCGAAACAATGGCAGGACTGGAGAACTTCACTTTCAACTCTTATTCGATCCGCAATTAAGGAGGATTGGAATCGCGCTCGCGAATTCAACCACTCCCACAAACTCAATAGCGCCCTTGAACTTGCTCTCGAATGCACCCACGAACTCAACCATGCCTACGAACTCAATTGTGTCCAAGAACTCACTCACACCCTCACTTACACCCTTACTCGCACCCGCATTTGTGCCCTCGAACTTGCTCGCATCCGTGCCCTCTACTTTGCCCGCACTCTCGCTCGTGCCCACTACCGATACCGAAAATACCGATTCGCTCTCGATCGCGCTCGTGAACTTGCCCATGATCTCGACTTACGCCTCGCCCGCGCCCACAAAATCGACCTTGGACTTGCTCAAGATCGCGCCCTTGCCCTCGCCCACGAATTTGACTTAACCCTCGACCGCAACTTAAGCCTTGACTTTGCTCGCGCCCGAGATCTTGTCCACGAACTCGCCCGCGACCTCGCCCTTGCCCGCGATTTTGACCACACCTTAGAGTTTGTCCGCTCCATAGCAAGCCAGCCAACGAATCTCAAAGTGCTTCGAGCTGATCTAGTGCTAGCCTGGATGCTTTGGGGTTGGTTGGCAGAATTTTATACTGAGGTTGCCCAAAGAAAATCTGATTCAAAAGCGCTCCACCTAACCTATCAACAATGTGAAGACATCATCTGCGAGTGTAGAGGAAAGCAAGATAAAACTTTCCAGATCTACGCTTTCGTTGTCTTGATAGAGGAACGGCGGGCGGGGCGGATGCCGGCATGGGAGGGGATTCGGATTGTGCGGGAAAGGGTTGAGGGTTGATTGTTCATGGTTCATTGTTAATTGTTAATTGTTGATTGTTAATTGTTGGGGGCTTGTGGGTCGGGGAGTTCGGAGTCGGCACTTCAGTGTCCTCCGGCTCTGGGCCGATTGGTTGATTTTTGCGAGAGACAATGATGTTGCAGTGCGATTCCTGCGCGCGGAATCGATAGACTCAGGGTCGGCACAAGACCGACCCCTACGACTGCACCAGGAATTGCGCCCGCAGAGACAGAGGTTTGTAGGGGCACCCCTTGTGGGTGCCCTGCTGTCATTGGGGATGCTGTGAGGCCCTAACGTCGATAGGGAAAAATTCTCAGGGGATGACAAGGCAGGTACAAGCTCCAATTGAAGGGGTTTTGAGCCAATGGATCCCAAAAAAGAATAGGGTGGTCTAGAAGACCACCCAAAAAAAT
>JGI12316J14372_10003767_pt1 | contig 13879 bp, 13 predicted proteins | sample MarCyaLeptolynsp_FD_14372 | JGI IMG/M metagenome (IMG submission 14372) | reverse complement strand
CTCAGCCGCGCCGGAATTGAACATATCGAATTGCCGCTCGCGTCCAAAAACTGGTTCACGATGCGCAGCAATGCCGACGAGCTGGCACGCATCGTTCAACGCGAGGGAATCGACATCATCCATGCCCGCAGCCGTGCGCCGGCCTGGAGCGCCTATTGGGCGGCGCAGAGAACCGGCGTTCGGTTCGTCACGACCTTTCACGGGACTTACAACCTCGATCTTCCTTTTAAGCGGTACTACAATTCCGTCATGACAAAGGCGGATCGTGTGATCGCCATCAGCGAGTTTATCCGCAGCCATATCATGTCCAACTATCAGGCGGATGCGGCAAAAATTCGAGTTATTCATCGCGGCATCGATATGGACCTGTATTCCGGCGAGAAGGTCTCGGCGGAACGCCTGATCCGACTTTCGGAGCGCTGGCGTCTGCCGGACGGCGTTCCGGTCATCATGCTGCCGGGCCGTATGACACGTTGGAAAGGGCAAATGCTGCTCCTCAAGGCGCTGTCCATCATGACGACACGGCCCGTCCGCTGTCTGCTGGTTGGCGATTCCCAGGGACGCGACGGCTACGTCCAAGAGGTTGAAGAGATGGCTCGCCGCCTAAAGGTGGATGATGTCGTCCATGCGGTCGGCGACTGCGATGACATGCCCGCCGCACTGAAACTGGCGGATATCGTCCTTTCCGCGTCAACCGACCCAGAGGCTTTCGGGCGGGTTGCCGTCGAGGGACAGGCCATGGGCCGGATCGTGATCGCCCCCCGGCACGGCGCCGCGGAAGAGCAGATCGACGACGGCGTCAATGGCTGGCTGTTTCGCGCCGGCGATGCGTATGACCTGGCGAATGCGCTGGACCGGGCCCTGGAGATGCCGCCGGAACGCCGGAACGAAATGGGCGAAGCCGGTATCCGCAATGCCCAGGACCACTTCACCAAAACTGGCATGTGCCAGGCAACCTTAGACGTCTATCGCGAGCTTCTTCACGCGCCCGCGGTTCATGCGGCGTAAGGCATAGGATCGCGGAAGACGATGGCTGCCCTTCCCCGCAATCTGAAACGCATTCTTGTTATCAAACTCGGCGCGTTCGGGGATTTCGTGCAGGCCTTTGGCCCCTTCAACGCGATCCGCCGTGTCCGGCCGAATGCGCATATCACACTGCTGACAACCACCCCGTTTCAGGAACTGGCCGAGAAGTCGGGATGGTTCGACGAGGTTTGGACCGATGAGAAGCCAAAACGGATCGGGCAATACTTCGCGCTGCGCCAAAAACTGCGCGCGGCGAAGTTCGATATGGTTTTCGACCTGCAGACCTCCGACCGATCGGCCCTGTATTGGCGCATGATGTGGCCGGGACAGCCCTGGCTGTCCGGCATTGCGCGCGGCGCCTCGCATCCGCATGCAAATCCCGAACGGGATAAGATGCACACGCATGACCGCCAACGCGAACAGCTTGAAATGGCCGGAATTTCGAAGTTCCCGGCACCGAAGCTGACCTGGGCAGATTCGGACATTTCCGGTTTCAAACTGCCCAAGAAGTTTGCCCTGATCGTACCCGGTGGCGCACCACACCGGCCTGAGAAACGCTGGACGGTCGGCGGATACACCGACCTTGCGCTGAATCTCGCCGATTCCGGGGTAACGCCTGCTCTGATCGGCACGAAAGACGATGCGGAACAGACCGCCGCCATTGCAAAGGCCTGTCCCGCCGCGATCGACCTGACGGGCAAGACATCTCTGTTCGACCTGGCGGGCTTGGCGCGCAAAGCGGATCTGGCCGTCGGAAACGATACAGGGCCGATGCATATGACCGCCGCGCTTGGATGCCGGTCCGTCGTGCTCTATTCGCACGCTTCGGACCCAAAACTCTGCGGTCAGCGCGGCAAGCATGTTTCCATCGTCCGGGTCGCGAAACTGGACGAACTGCCGCTGATCACCGTTCTGGATGCGATCAAACGCACTTGATCGGAAATACGTCTTCCGTTAAACCCTGCGCAGTCCGGTGACCGGACATCCGCGCTGTATCGGCTGGCCGCCCTTGGTAGGGGCGAGGCGATGCGGCAGAGAAAATGAAAGGTTTGCGGGGGCGGCCCCAATCCACTGGCCGAGATACCCGCGATCCCGAAACGGTGCCCCGCATGGTGGGCGGGACCTGGAAGGAGACAAGACAATGGTCGCTTTGACCCTCCCCGACGGCAGTGTGAAATCCTATGAAGGACCGGTATCGGCCCTGAAAGTGGCTGAAGATATCGGCCCTGGCCTTGCGAAAGCGGCGGTCCTCGCCCGCGTCGACGGCCAGGAATGGGATTTGAACCGCCCAATCGAACAAGATGCGAAGCTGGAACTGATCCGCCGCCAGGACGAAGGCGCGCTGGACCTGATCCGTCATGACGCCGCCCATGTGCTGGCCATGGCGGTCCAAGAGCTGTTCCCCGGCACGCAGATCACCTTCGGCCCCTCGACCGAGGAAGGCTTCTATTACGACTTCCACCGCGATGAGCCGTTCTCATCGGAGGATTTCGAAGCCATCGAAGCCCGCATGAAGGACATCGTCGACCGCGATGTAGACATCGTGCGCGAAGTCTGGACCCGGGACGAAGTTGCTGCCTTCTTCAAAGAGAAAGGGGAGAGCTTCAAAGCGGAATGGGTCTATGAACTGCCCGCGGACGACGAAATCTCCATGTACCGTCAGGGTGACTGGATCGATTTGTGTCGTGGTCCGCACCTGCCGTCTACCGGGCGATTGGGGAAAGCCTTCAAGCTGCTGCGCCTGGCCGGCGCCTATTGGCGTGGCGATGCGAACAATCCACAGCTGCAGCGCATCTATGGCACTGCCTGGCGGGACGAGAAGGAACTGAAGGCGTACCTGACCCGCATCGAAGAGGCGGAGAAGCGCGACCATCGTAAGCTCGGTAAGGAGCTGGACCTCTTCCACATTCAGGAAGAAGCACGCGGCTCGATCTTCTGGCACCCGAAAGGCTGGGCGCTCTACCGTGCTTGCGAGCGTTACATGCGCCAGCGCCTGGACGACGCCGGCTATGTGGAGGTCAAAACTCCGCAGCTGGTCGACCGCGCGCTGTGGGAAGCATCCGGTCACTGGGACAAGTTCCGGGAGCATATGTTCATCGCCGAAGTCGATGAGGTAGATAACCAATCCGACGATGGCGGGAACCGCCGCATGCTGGCGCTGAAGCCGATGAACTGCCCAGGCCACGTTCAGGTCTTCCGTCAGGGCATCAAGTCCTACCGCGATCTGCCGATCCGCATGGCGGAATTCGGAGCCTGCCACCGGTACGAGCCGTCGGGAGCACTGCACGGCATCATGCGGGTGCGCGCCTTTACCCAGGACGACGCCCATATCTTCTGCACCGAAGATCAGATCGAGGCGGAAACCAAGATCTTCATCGATCTGCTGGCATCGATCTATCGCGACTTCGGCTTCGAGGAGTTCAAGATCAAATTCTCCGACCGGCCGGAAGTCCGTGCCGGCGAAGACGCGGTCTGGGACAAAGCGGAAGAAGCCCTGAAGCGGGCCACCGAAGCGGCGGGCGCAACCTTCACCCTAAACCCGGGCGAAGGCGCGTTCTATGGACCGAAGCTGGAATTCGTTCTGCGCGATGCCATCGGCCGCGACTGGCAGTGCGGCACGCTGCAAGTGGACTTCGTGCTGCCGGAGCGGCTGGACGCAACCTATATGGCCGAAGACGGCAACCGCTACCGTCCCGTGATGCTGCACCGGGCGATCCTAGGGTCGTTCGAGCGCTTCATTGGTATCTTGATCGAACAGTTCGCCGGTCGCTTCCCGCTGTGGATGTCGCCGATCCAAGCAACTGTTGCGACGATCACCAATGATGCGGACGGCTATGCCAGCGAGGTACTCGCCAAGCTGAAAGCAGCCGGGCTGCGCGCCGAGGCGGACCTCAGGAATGAGAAGATCAACCTGAAGATTCGCGAGATCTCCATGCAAAAGGTTCCTGCCATCCTGGTCGTTGGAAAACGCGAACAGGAAGAAGGAACCGTCGCGCTGCGCCGTCTGGGCGGAAAGAATCAGGAAACCCTTGCGCTCGACGACGCAATTCATATCCTAAAAGAGGAAGCGCAGATGCCCACTGGGTCTGCCGCCTGAGGGGGATCAGGGGCGTCCGTGTTTTCTCGTTAATCGGATAGATACTGTTCACAACTAGACGGCCGTGAGGATAGCGGTCGAGGAGGTTCCAATACGCAGACCACATTACGCACCGGCGCCCACGAAAGAAGGGCCCCGTGTCAACGACGAGATCACGGCCGAGAAAGTTCGGGTGATCAGTGAAGATGGAGATAACCACGGCGTCATCTCCGTGCCGGAGGGAATCGAGATTGCGGAGGCTGCGGGCTTAGACCTCGTGGAAGTCTCTCCCAATGCTGATCCGCCGGTCTGCAAAATCCTCGACTATGGCAAGTTCAAGTACGAACAGCAGAAGCGTAAGAACGAGGCGCGGAAGAAACAGAAGACCATTGAGGTCAAGGAAATCAAGTTCCGCCCGAATATCGAGCAGCATGATTACGAAGTGAAAATGCGCTCGCTGAACAAGTTCCTCGACGAAGGCGACAAGGTGAAGGTCACGCTCCGCTTCCGCGGTCGCGAAATGGCGCACCAGGAGCTGGGGCTTGAAGTCCTGAAACGCGTCCAGGCGGAGACGGAAGAAAAAGCGAAGGTCGAACAGCGCCCGAATATGGAAGGGCGTCAGATGATCATGGTGCTCGCACCGCGCTGATCGCGACGACCATTAGAAACACGGAAAGCCCGGCCTCTGCGGCCGGGCTTTTTCATTCGGATAGGCGCGACCCGGCTACTTACCCCAGAGCAATGTCTGGATGAAGACGACGGGGACCAGGATCAAGGCAACCCAGAAAACGGCTTCGAGGCCGAAATAGAGCGTCGCGGCAAAGCCCAAGATGACGAGGACGCCGGCGACGGCCAATAGGATCGGTTTCAGTGCTTCCATGGCCGTAAACTCCTTGCAATTCGGGCCGCGATTGAACCTATTGAGAGTTATAGNATGCCTGAGCAAAACAATCCTTGATCTGAGTCAACCATCTGCGGCGGGAACCCGATCACAATGTCGGCCCTACAATCGTTGTTTGAAGCGGCCATAGCCGATCATCGTGCCGGTCGCCTTCAGGGCGCAATTAAGAAATACCGCCAGATCCTGTCCGCCAGCGCCAAGCACCCCCCTACGCTGAACCTGCTCGGTGTTGCCTTGATGCAGGCCGGGAGTCTGGATGAAGGGTTCCGGCATTTGAAGTCCGCTCAGAAACTGGCGCCCAACGATCCGGAAATCGCCTACAACCTGGCAACCGCAGAGCTTACGGGCGGGCGCGAGAGCAAAGCCCTTTCCGGATTGGACACTGTCCTGCGGATCGCACCGACCCATCCGGGCGCCCTGCTGAATAGAGGACTGCTGTATGAACGGCGCGGGAAGCTTGATAACGCAATCGCGGACTTCCAATCGCTGCTGAGGAGTCAGCCGAACCATCCTGCTGCATCCAGCGCTCTTGCCGGAATTTTCATCGCACAAAACCGCGCCGTGGAAGCTCTATCCCTCACCGAGGCAGCCGTCGCGCAATTTCCAGGCGACCCCGAAGCGGCGAATGCAAAAGCGCTGGCACTGAGCGCTCTGGGGCGGCACGAGGAGGCAATTGCTGACCTACATACGCTTCTGGAAAAGGTCCCGACCTTCCATGAGGCCCGCCGAAATCTCGCATCCTGTCTTTCCGACATCAAAGAGTTCGACGCGGCCGAGCAGCAGCTTAACACGCTGATCCGCGAGGCCCCGACAGAGTCTCGTTCTTCCATCATGTTAGCCAACCTACTCATGCAGCGTGATCGGACGGATGAGGCGATTGCGGTTCTGTCGAATGCACTTTCGGCGGATGAGAAAGATACCGACGTGATCCATCAACGGGCGCTCATCAACGAAATGACGAACCGAACCGAACTCGCCCGCAGGGACGCCGATACGGGATTGAAGATCGACCCGCGACATCCCGGCCTCAAATTGGTTTCGGCGAAGCTTGACCGTCGGGACGGCAAATTTGACTCGGCGCTGTCCCACCTGAAGAGCCTGGACCTTGCGTCCATACGCGATCAGCATCAGGTAAGTTCAATCATGTTCGAACGCGCGGGCCTGCTGGACCAGCTCGGCAGGTATGAAGAGGCTTTTAAGGCCTTCGTAACTGCAAATGACAGCGTCACACGCCAAGAGGCTGGGCGTCATGATCCCGGTCAAGAGCTGGCCCGATTGGACAGGATCGCCCAAGTAACGCAGTCCCTGAGCGCAGAAGACCCAATTTACAAGGCGGGTTACGCGGCAGAGGCGACAAAGAACTCACCGCCGGTTTTCCTCGTGGGTTACCCGCGTTCGGGAACGACTTTGCTCGACAGAGTCCTGGATGCACATCCCGGCATTTCGGTCATGGAGGAAATTCCCATTGTCGCCCGGCTGACGGAGACGATGCGCGATCGCGGCCTTTCCTATCCGCACGATTTTCCGTCCATCGGACCGGACCTTCTGCAGGAGCTGCGGAAACAATACTGGGATGAAGTTCGTGAGGCGATTGGCAGCGACCCCGACAAAACGGTTCTCGTCGACAAACTGCCGTTATCGCTGGTGCATGCCGGGTTCATCAAAGGACTGTTTCCTGACGCCGTTTTCATTCTGGCACTCCGCCATCCGGCGGATTGTGTGCTGAGCTGCTTCATGCAGAACTTCCGGATAAACCAGGCAATGGCCGCCTATCTAACGCTCGAAGACGCGGCGCAGCACTATGATCGGACGATGGCGATCTTCCAATCCTACCGCGACGTGTTGGGTATCGTCCCAGAAGAAGTTCGCTATGAAGACCTGATCGAAGACCTAGAGAGCGTCGCGCGCCGGGTTTTGGACCGGATCGGCGTACCGTGGGATTCCGAAGTCCTAAACTTCGCCCAGCATCTGCAGGGAAAACGGATCGATACGCCCAGCTACGCGCAGGTTGCGGCACCGGTTCACAAAGGCGCGGCAGGTCGTTGGATGCGATACCAGGACCAGCTGGAACCGATTATGCCAACGCTTGAGCCCTGGATAGAGCACTACGGCTATTCCGCCGGCTGAGGTCGCCCGCTGCCGATCCCGACCGTGGTTTCATTCCCGGGTTCCGGATCGCGCGGCACCATCATCGCCAAACAGAGCGAGACCACGGCCATACCGGCGCCTAACAGGAAGACCAGCCCTTTGTCTTCGAGGTACAGGAACCCGAACACGGCTGGAATGCCGACCGCGGCGATATGATTGATCGTAAAGCTGACGCCTGCCGTCGACGCGATGTCCTTGGGATCGGCGATCTTTTGGAAATAGGTTTTGATCGCGATTGCAAAGGCGAAGAACAGGTGATCGACGATATAGAGACCCGCCGCCACCAGATGGTCGTCCACAAAGGCATAGCCGGTGAAGACAGCGATCAGGCCGATATATTCCAGGATCAGCGCACGCCGTTCCCCGATCTTCCCGATGATCCGACCGATATAGGGGGCGATCCAGATATTCGCGATCAGATTGACCATGTAGAGCAGCGTGATGGCGGTGACGTCGTATCCGAACTTGTCGACCATCAGGAATGCCGCGAAGACCATGAAAATTTGCCGCCGGGCGCCCCCCATGAAGGTGAGCGCGTAGTAAAGCCAATAGCGTTTGCGCAGGAACAGCGTCTTGGTCTGCACCTCTTTGGCTTCGAAGAACGGGTAGTAGAAGCGGCAGAAGGCGGCGACCGCGAGGGTAAACAGGCCGGCGATCAGATACAGCGGCTCATATCCCAGGTTCAGCCCCGTGAAGGGGTTCTCGATCCCCAGCAGACCCTGGACCAGAAGCAGCAGTTTTTCATCGAAGCAGACCATGATGACGACGAAAATCGCCAAGGTTCCGATGGAGGACGCTTTCAACTGATAGGCCAGATGCACCGGCGTGTGCTTCTTATCGATCAGCTGCAGGGTCAGCGACTGGTTCATCGTCTCGTAATAGTGAAACCCAAGCGACATCAGAAGCGTCGTGGCATACAACGCGTATTCGCTTGGGAAGTACCCCGTAATCGCCGTCCCGACACCCAGCATGGCAAGCGACAGGAAGGCCAGGTTTTGCTCTCGAATGAAGGGAAGCAGGAGGACCGCCGCGAACGCCAGGAAGCCCGGAATCTCACGGATCGACTGCAGAAAGCCGATCTCCACGCCGGTGAAGTTGGCCCGTTCGACAACAAAATTGTTCAACAGCGCGAACCAGCCATGCAGGCTGACAGCCATGGCGCATGCCATCAGGATCAACATGCCTTCCGGCCCCTGCAGGAATCTTGGAACAAACCTAGCCAACGGACTCTCCTATTACTGTCTGAGACCCTGATATACTCCTAGCGCGCGCGGCGTTCTTGCGGCATATTGCCAAGCAATGTCGCAAAACAGTCAACTTGAACGCACCCCCATTCCTCGGCAGTTGATCCGACCGATCGAAATGCGCGCTTTCGATATGGATCATGCCGACATGTTTCCGTCCCATGCCCATGGCTGGGGCCAATTTACCTATTCCGCAGAAGGGGTGCTGACCGTCCTAACCGACGAGGGGCGGTTTACGGCCCCACCGGCCATGGCGGTTTGGATTCCACCCGGCCTGGAACATGACATTCGGACCGTTGGGCCTGCGAAGTTCCGCAGTCTGTATTTGGCCGAGGACGTCTGCGAAGGGATGCCAGCACTTTGCACCGTCGTTTCCGTGGATCCGTTGCTTCGCCAATTGATCTTGGAAGCCGTACAGTTTCCCCGCGAATGGGATGAAGCGGGTGCGCCGGGTCGACTGATGGCGGTGCTGTTGGACCGAATTCGCGCGGCGGAACCGGCGGAACTGCATCTGCCCCTGCCCGCCGATCCACGCCTGCGCAGCGTTACGGATGCAATCCTGGCCGATGCGTCGGACCGGCGGACGCTGGAAGATTTCGCGAAGTCCACGGGAGCCGCCCCCCGGACGCTGGCGCGTTTGTTCATCAAGGAAACCGGCATGTCCTTCGGGGCCTGGCGGCGCCAACGCGTTCTGCTGGCCGCATTGGAGCAATTGGGCCATGGCGAGCCCGTCACCAGCGTCGCCCTGTCGCTGGGCTATGACAGCCCATCGGCCTTCATCGCCATGTTCAAGAAAACCCTGGGCGCAACGCCGTCGCGATATCTTCAGGCTTAGGCATGGGAAGCAGGTCTTCAATGATCCAAACGCTGAGGCCCCATGTTTTTACCGCAATTGTTGCGGTGTTCCTGGGGGGTTTCGGAACCATACTGTATGCACCGACCGCCTCTGCACTGATGGTATCGCTTCCATTCGTCCCAGTTCAAGATGCCGAAGACGAGGTTATGTTGCTGCAGGTTCTTTCTGACATTGGGGTAGAACCGAACGAGGCCGATCTAACGATTAATCTCATAAGCGACCTAAGCGGCCTTGAGCCAGAACATGTCCAACGCATCTTAGGGTCCGATTCAAACATCCGGTTCTTCGTTCAACTTCAAAGCGCCCAGCGATGTACCGGGGACTACTGTGAAACGCTTCTCATTACGGGCAGCAGGGATGCCGGATACGAGATAGCGTATCGTTTTCTTGCGACTGACAGCGGCACGCCGCAGGAAGTTAGTGGAGGCACTTACGAGCTCGATGGGGAACCAGCCTTTTTTTGGAGTTTTGATACGCCGGATGGTACCTGCGGATACTTTTTCACCGCGACCCGCGTCGTCGAGTTATGCATAAAGTGAGTCGATAGCCTTACACCCCGACTCGGTCCCAACGCTGAACATACCTTCGGCAAACGATCTGAACCATTGGTATATCCCACCTAAGGACAAGAGAATGGATAATCCTTCAGACACCAAAGTTTTCCTAAATGGGCATATCGATGTCCCGCAGGATCGACTGGCGGCTGTTCGCGAAGCACTCCCGCTCCATATCGACCTGACGCGCGCTGAAGCGGGTTGTATCTCCTTCGAGGTCGTTGAAGACAACGCCACACCCGGGCGCTTCCTGGTCGCTGAGGTCTTTGAAAACCAGGCCGCGTTCGATGCGCATCAGACACGCACGCGCAGTTCCGATTGGTTCAAAGTAACGGAAGGCATCCCACGGGATTACACAATCACCACGAGCGGAACCGAGTGAACTTGACCTACCGGGCCTGGGCATGTGCGCTAGTACGAGCGGGCGCTGAAAACCGAGTCCGGCGAGACCTCCGAAGACGATCAATCGCGTGGGTCTGAATGGCGAACAAAACCAATCAAGCTTGGAAGGCATGCATGTTCGATTTTCACCATGTCTCGTATTGTCTCCCTTAGTCACTTGCGGACATAACACGCGTCACGTGGAAACGAGGTTCTTACAAGACATTCATGGTGCTGCACTTGACTCAGAGCGATATATCGGAATATATCGATATATGGATTTAGATAAAGCGCTCACGACCCTCAACAATCCCGTTCGTCGACGGATTCTTCATTGGTTGAAGGACAGGTCGAACTTTCCACCAGCGTTACCGGAACACGCGGACTTAGATGGCGTTTGCGTTGCCTATATTCAGGAGAAGGCAGGCCTCTCACAATCGACGATTTCCAACTATATGGGGCTCCTGAAGGAGGCTGGGTTGGTTCTGTCCGAACGTCACGGGCAATACACCTTTTATCGCCGTAACGAAGATAAAATACGCGCGCTGCTACACGCGGTCGAAAAGGAATTAATCGACCCATAGCGCGCGATAATCGAAGAGACGGTAGTTCGTTTCGTTCNCATGCAGGTGAATCGGAAAATCGAAATATTTCGATGGGAGAAAATACGATGGCAAATATTCTTGGCAGCGCGATGCAACTGCCTTGTGGTGCGGTTCTGAAAAACCGAATTGTCAAATCGGCGATGTCGGATTCACTTGGCAGTGGCGAGGGAGATCCAACCGAAGCGCAAGCCCGTCTTTATGAGAGATGGGCACAGGGTGGCGCGGCTGTCTCCATTATTGGTGAAGTTCAAGGTGATCCTAGATATCCCGAGAAACCGGGAAATCTCGTGTTCGGACCTCTGAGCGATCGTCAAGCACTACAGTTGCTGGTAGCGCGCGGCACAATCAATGATGCACACCTTTGGCCACAACTCGGTCACGCGGGTGCTCTTGCACATCTTCCTGTGAGCAATCCGAAAGGCCCTTCGCCCTTGGATTTGCCGGGGTTGAAATGCGCAGGCATGTCGGCAGACGAAGTCAGTAGTCTACCTTCCATGTACGCTCAGACAGCAGCATTCGCAAAGGATGCTGGTTTCACCGGTGTCGTCCTTCACGCCGGACACGGCTTCCTGCTCAGCCAGTTCCTCTCGCCACTTTTCAATCACCGGGAAGATGGATATGGCGGATCAATCGAAGCGCGATCCAGAATTGTCTTAGAAACATTGGACGAAATACGTCGGGCTGTAGGTCCGTCGTTTCCTATCGGAATCAAGATCAACTCAACGGACAAGCTGGAGGGCGGTCTGAATGAGGAGGAGGCCTTGGAAGTTGTACGCCAACTCGACGGCACTTCTGTCGATTTGATCGACATCAGTGGCGGAACCTACTTCCCTGGTGCAAAGGCAAGTTCTGAAGGAACTTCCGACGACGGACCGTATTTTCTCGACTTCGCGCGCCGAGCAAGAGACGTGACGAAATTGCCCCTTATGTTGACCGGTGGGTTCGAACGTCGGGATCAGGCCGTAGAGGCACTTTCTAGCGGTGTGATCGATGTCGTGAGCCTTGCCCGTGCAATGGTTCTCTATCCGCGACTTGCTTCCGCATGGTTGACGGAAGAAGGCCGTGATCCGGAGTTTCCGGTGTTTAACTCGCCGCCTAAAGGCGGCGTGACGGCATGGTACTCCATGCGCTTGACCGCGTTAGGGGAAGATTGCGAGGACATGTTCACCATGGACCCCGCAACCGCACTGCGGGCTTACGATGAGCGCGATGCAAATCGGTGTACATTGTGGAAAGCAAAGTTCGGCTGATCACTTTGGCATGACGTGACAGGAGAAATCTCATGGATTGGGAAGTCATTTCGGCGGTTACTGAAGCCGTCGGTGTGTTCGCGGTGGTAGTTTCCCTTCTGTACTTGGCGTTCCAAGTTCGTTTCGCAAGGCTCGCAGCTGCGGACAGTTCTAGAACCGCCAGGGCGATCGGTATCCGGGAAATTGACCTGACAACGGTGAACAATCCCGAGCTGCGGCAGAACTGGATCAAGGCATCCAACTTACGATCAACCTATGAAAAGCTCGGCTCGGAATTGAACCTTAGCGTCGATGCTGCCCTGCAAGTCGACACGATCTGTCAGAGCTGGATGCGGGTTCACTGGGGACAATACAAATCAATAACGACAGCGGGTGATCTGGACGAGTTAGAACGGCTCGTCTCCGTATTTTATACGTCACCTCCAATGCTGAATTGCTGGAAAACCAGTCCATACGGGCAGAATGTGTATGACAAGGAGTTCGTCCGATTCATAGAGGACGCGATCTCCAAACGTACTTCCAGCAAAGGCGCTGCATAAAATAATACTTCAGTATTGGCGTTACGCCCGCGTGCGGATCATCGCAAACGCCTTGGTCTTCCCAGAAACTGGTGTGCTGGGAGAGGCACAGCCGTTCCCCGGAGGTCGTTTATCCTTTTAATGCCCTAGGCCTTACAAATCCCAGATATAGCCGACACTGAAAGGTTCGCCCCTTTCGTCTTCCATGGGCAGGCACAGATCGCCCACCCATCGATACTCTCGGTCGCGGAAGTTCAGATCATAGACTTCGAACGTGCCGCGACGTTCGCCAAAGTTCAGCCGATCACTTTCCTTCCACAACGCGTTGACGGCGCCAGTCACCTGATCGTCGATCGTCTTCCCAACGGCGCCGCCGCCCCAGAGATCACGCAGCACATCCCCTTCAAGTCGCACTTTGCTCTGTTCCGTCGGCGCATCCCATTCCTCAAGATAGATACGCGGCAGAAGGTCCGGGATCGCCAGTGGATCGAAGCGCCGCTTGATCGCAAGGCCATACACGGATACGAGGCCTGACCAATAGTCGAGCAGTTTTCGCGCGCCCGGATCTTCAAGTCGTTGGCGAAATTCATGAAGCTTCGAAACTGGATCGTTGGGGCCGAATTTCGGGGCCGCGACCAGTTCCAAATCTTCACGCCCCCAGGCCGACATTTCCCGCATCCCCTTCAGATCGGAAAAGACCCTATATTAACTCAGTTTATACGGCCATACGGTAACCCCGCCTTGATGATGAAATTGTCTCTGGCGGAAACGTCTCCGAAATCTTTGCAAATCAAGCAGCGTTTAGGACGCACCAAACGCGCAGCAAAAACTCCGACTGATTCAAAGTAACGGAAGGCATCCCACGGGATTACAGCATCACGACCGGCAGCGCCGAGTGATGAGCGTTACGAATGTCCGGCGTCGATTTTCCCCTAAGTTGTTTTTTGAAGTTTTTATACCCATGATTACACTGAGAATTTAGAATTAGAAGAACCCTGCGCAATGACAAACCCTGACCTCTCCATGTGGGACGACGACAAGTTGGATCGACTAGAGCGTGCTATTGCGTTTGCACGGATTGTCCAACATAGCGAACGGGCCAGGGTAATCTCAATCGAGGGCGGTTTTGGGTCGGGCAAAACGTTTTTCCGTACTAGGTGGGCGCAGCATCTGAGGGAACTCGGAGAAACAGTAGTTGAATTTGATGCGTGGAAGTCCGATCACTCCGGGGATCCTCTCGCGGCATTTAGTTTTGAGCTACTGCGTTCGCTTCAGGGTCCTGTCGATACACCAAGCTTCGGAAGCCAACTGCGTGCTGTA
>JGI12316J14372_10003731_pt1 | contig 13969 bp, 18 predicted proteins | sample MarCyaLeptolynsp_FD_14372 | JGI IMG/M metagenome (IMG submission 14372) | reverse complement strand
CTTGATGAGTCATATAAAAGTGATGACTTAATAAAAGAAGCAGATTTTAATCGAGTCGATATCCAGTATTCATATAAAGATGGAGATAATTATATTTTCATGAATATGGAAGATTTTTCACAGTATGAGGTACATGCTGACGATATTAACAACTGCATTGAATATCTCATTGAGGGTTTGCAGGGTTTATCTGCACTTATTATGGGTGAGGCGCTTATTGGTATCGAGCTTCCTCAATCAATCGATATGGAAATCATAGAGACTTCACCTGCGATCAAAGGTGCAACCGCTAGTAGTATTACTAAACCTGCAACCCTGAGTACTGGCAAGATTATACAAGTACCTGAATACCTGGAGGTTGGAGAGATTGTGAAAGTTAATACTGAGACAGGAAAATTTATGTCGCGCGCTTAAAGACGAGATAGCGGAGATATCATAAATTGACATCTCCGTTTTATAAAATTTTATCTCTTTAATAAGTCGCGAATTTCTGTCAAAAGTTTTTCTTCTGCACTTGGCTCGGGCGGTGCGGCAGGCGCTTCTTCTTCTTTTTTCTTTAGGCTATTCATGGCTTTTATGGCAATGAAAATTGCAAACGCAACAATTAGAAAATCAAATACTGTTTGTATGAATTGGCCGTATTTTATGGTGACGGCTTCTACGCCTTCACTGGCCTCCTGTATCGTTACTGCCAGATTGGTAAAATCAACCCCGCCGATTAGCACGCCAAGAGGAGGCATGACTACATCAGACACAAACGACGACACAATTTTGCCAAACGCTGCACCTATAATAATACCTACAGCCATGTCCACCACATTGCCGCGCATGGCAAAATCTTTGAACTCCGACATCATACCCATACATCAACTCCTTAACTTATATTGTTATATTTATAGTGATTACTGACCCAATGAATTAATGGGCGCAGGGTGCATGGTAATTAGATATAATCCCTGTGTACATAGTGTTTTTACTTAGGGACATGGATATAGCGTGTACAGCTTTAGGCTGGATACGTTTTTTTGGTGTTAATTTTTATTATTTAATGGAATCTTCAAATAGCAATGAGCAATCAGACCCCTTCAACCTGGCAAGTATTTAAAAGTGTTTTAGCTAGCTTTTTTGGTGTGCAAAAAGAAGAGACACGGCAGAGAGATTTTACTCACGGAAAGCCTTCGCAGTTCATTATTATTGGGTTAATTTTAACGTTAGCGTTTATTGCTGTGGTTTATGTTGCAGTTAAAATTGCTTTGCGTTTAACGCTGGGTTAGTCACCATACATTGATTCAGTTCCAATGTTGTTTGCGGCACAGTCCGTGATAATCGCATACTCGGCAAGCATCGTCGTCTCCTTGTGCTGTTAGTTTAGTTTGTTTGAGTAATGCATTTAATAAGTTTTCTAATCTAGGTTTGTGCTCGGCTTTGAGTAATGCGAGTTCCTGTTCATTTAGAGTTGCACTTGCTTTTACTTCTCCCTGTATGCCTACGCTTAGATATTCCGCTTGAGTAATTTTTTCATCTAGTAATGCGTAAAAAGGCAACTGTACTACCTCTCCACTCATAACGCTCTTTTTAGAGGGCTTGGTGCTGCCAGTTTTGTAATCAATCACTGCAAACTGTTGAGCGCTTGAATCAATGCGGTCAATTTGGCCGTATAAAGTAAAATTTTCATCCAGAGGGGTTTGTAACAGTGATTCACCACGTAATGCATGCCACTCTTTAGCACGTTCGATAGCCCACTGAATATAAGCAGGTATATTGTTTATCCAGCGTTGCAGCCAGCCTTGTTTGATAGTAGTTGGAAAAGCTGCGTGCATGAATGTTGATGTACTTAATTGGGTAAGTTGCTTAACCAGTGAATCATAGTGCTCAGAAGTAAAGGTAAGCTCTGTTTTATTATCACTGTTAAAATGAAATTCGTACAAACATTGATGAACCAGCATGCCATAGTCCGAGGCTTCAAATTCATCTGCAGTATCCTGGTCGCGAAGCTCTAGCACATATTTTGCAAAGTACTGGTATGGGCATTCTAGTAAAGTTTGGTATTGTGTGGCAGAAATACGCGTAGGGATTAATTCAGCCGGGGCAGCGGGTTGCGGCTGCAATGTTTTTTTATCATTGAATTGATATTCGCTTTGCTTGTGTTGTTTATATGTTTGGATTAGCGCTTTAAGTTCTGAGTCAGCTAACGAGCAAGAATAACTCTGTTCGCTAAATATGTTAATTAATTTTACCCAGGAACAAATTTCCTGAGGTTCCCCATGACTTTCGATTTCTGCGCTGAGTAATACCTTTTTACTTTGCTGCAATAGCTGCCTGAAACGAACGAAATTGATTGCATTGGCTTCATGATTGGTGGGAAGGTGTAATTCATGGCATACTTTTTCATTGAAAAATGTACGATGACTTTTGGTGTTAGTTAAACGGTTCTCTTCGACGCCAGCAATAATAGTAGCTTCAAATTGTATGCTGTCAGTATGTTCAAAACCGCAAAGTGTAACGCGTTGATCAGTATAGTCAGGAATGAAATAGTTATGTTCAAATAAATCACGCAACCATTGGCGCCATTCTTTCCAGCTGATTTTTATACTGTTATTACGTGTGCTTTGAATGTGTGTGTCTAAAGTGTCGATTAATTGTTTGCCGGCAACATCACTATTTAATACTTGATAGATACCTAATTTCTTTAAAGCACTAATAAGGCTGTCGGCTAGTTGAAATAGTTCGAATTCACCAAATTTTTTGCATTCCTGTAATGTGGAACATGCGGAATTTATTGTGCATAAAATGTCACTTAATTCGGAGCAATCAATTTCCTGGGAGGAGAAATACTGGAGACTAAGCTCGGTGAATGAATTCAAGTTATCAGCAGCAGTATTACGGTGTTTTTTTAAAAATTTTCTTAATTCGTAAGTTTGTTTTGCGTAAGCCGATTCATGCTCGTTATTACTAGGTAGAAAAGGTGAGCTTAGTAAATCTAATAGTGAATCTTTTTTAAAATTGTACTCAACTGCATCCAGCAGTACTTCTATGGAGGTTGCGGCACTGGTAGTGGAAAGTGTCCAGCCACCTAAATCGGTTGGTTGAATTCCTTGCTCTTCAAGTACGGCGCGTATACGCCTGGCTAGTAAGCGGTCGTTAACTACAATACCGACAGAATTAATTCCTTCTACTAGCCATTTTTTAGCTTGAAGGCAGACTGCGCTAACATGATTTTCAATAGAATTGCAGGTATAAATAGAAAGCCAGTCGCTAAAAATATTTTCTTTAATAGAATTTTTAAGTTGTTGAATGCGGTCGTAAGTATGTTGTGTGCGGTCATAGATAATATCTAATGCCTGTTCGCGCGGGGAAGATGATTCTTGAGGCAATAGTGTCTGATCAGTAAAGCGTACATATGGATGTTGTTGGGCGCCATGCTGCTGGTAAGACACCTTAGGCGAATAAATTGAAACAGCATGGTTTGTTGTCAAGTTCTGTAAAAATACAACTTCCGCTGTGCTTAAGCGGTGTTTCCCGATCAAAAAATAGTGTTGTGTAGATTGCGCATGATATTTATTATTTTCAACATCAACCAACCATTGGCAATAATAATCAATTGGGTCAGTCCATCCGCGTGCCTGTATCTGTTCACGGTAGGCTTGCCATAGGCGATAGACAATCTCACTTTCACGGGAAATATTTGTAGTATCAGTGGCAAGGTATGCATAACTCTTTTGTAACGCCGCGCGTAGAGTTTCTTCGCCTTCGTGTAGAGGCACTTGGGCTAAGGTGCACTCATTAAAAAGGTTGACTAGTTCTTTGGCTAATGGCCAGGCATTATTAGTCTGAAATAGTGCAGGGCTTTGGCGAATTGCCTCAACCAGCAATAGTTGTTTATTGGTTTCACTAATTAGTGGCAATTCTGGTGAGGCTTGTTGCCATACCCAGTCTTGCAGGGTAATTATAGTAGGTAATAGTAAATGCTTGATACCAGCTGCTTTGCCAGCTTTTATCAGGCTGAGCTTGATGGTGTGAATTTGTGCGCGTGATTCACACCATATAGTGTACCGGCTTAAATCAGAAGGATTGGTCTTTTCAAGAGCAATAACATCTTTGCCTAGTGCTCTCAGTGGCGAGGATGCATAGTCAACAAAGACGAAAGGCAGCGTAGTTGCAGATTCGCTGGTGCTCAAGGCTGTTGTTTAACGATCAATGTATTGACGTTTTTCTTTTACATCTTCCCATTCGCCGGCATCCTCAGGTGGGTCTTTGCGAACGGTTAATACCGGCCATTGCGCCGACAGTTCTTCATTGATTTCGAGAAAATCTTTCTGGTCTTCAGGCAGATCGTCTTCGGACAGAATCGCATCTACCGGGCATTCGGGCTCACACATTGCACAGTCGATACATTCTTCAGGGTCGATTACGAGAAAATTGGGTCCTTCATGAAAACAGTCCACTGGGCAAACTTCCACGCAGTCGGTGTATTTACATTTCACGCAAGGCTCGGTTACTACAAATGTCATTTTAGCTCCGTATAGTCGATTAAATCGTAGTTACGCTCTGAAATGCTAGAGATTTCAATACCCAGGTCATTTATATTGGTTAGACTGTGTTTGAAACCGTCATGTGGGCATTACGCTGACATGAGCATTCTTTAAGTAATATCTAATTATATCTAAATATGCGCTTAAATATGTACTCGAGGAGAAAGTTTTGACAACAGTATTAGTCACAGGAGGTGCTGGATTTATCGGCTCGCACACAGTCGATTTATTGCTCGCGCAAAACTATTCAGTTCGAGTGCTGGATAACTTCTCAAATGGGTCAAGAAATAACCTGCCAAGCGAAAGTAGCAAGCTACAAATCATTGAAGGTGATATCACCAATATTCAGGATGTAACACAAGTGATGCAGGGTGTGGATCAATGTGTACACCTGGCAGCGCAGGTTTCTGTTGTGAGTTCTGTTGAAGATGCCAGCTTTTCTGCGCAACAAAATATCCTCGGCTTTGTAAATATTATAGAGGCCATGCGTAAGCAAAATATTTCACGACTGGTTTATGCGTCATCTGCAGCAGCGTATGGCAATCCAGTAGAGTTGCCATTGAATGAAAATTCTACTTTAACACCTGAGTCACCCTATGGATTAGAAAAAAAGATTAACGAACAATACGCTGAGTTATTTTTAAATTTACACCAACTTTCATCCTGTGGTATGCGTTACTTTAATGTGTATGGTCCACGCCAAGACCCAAAATCACCATACGCCGGCGTAATTGCCTTGTTTGTTGAACGCATTAAAAGCAAGCAAGGCTTAACTATTTTTGGTGATGGCTTGCAAACGCGTGACTTTATATTTGTTCATGATGTTGCACGGGCAAATCTTGCGGCACTGCAAAGTGATTTTAATGGTGCCTGTAATGTGGGTACAGGAAGTAGTGTTACTTTATTGCAATTAATCGAAGTGTTAGAAGAGCTTTGTGGTTGGCAAGTAGAGAAACATTTCGACAAACCACGTGAAGGTGATATTGTGCATTCGGCTGCAGTTGTTGAGCGCCTGAATCAAACGTTGAGTTGTCATGCGGAAGTTACCCTCCATCAAGGTTTGCAAGCACTATTAGATGAGTGACTTACATGCGTGTAAATTCTTGTTCATAATCTTTTTATAGAAATGTGGAGTCTAAAAGTAGACACTCGGGTTAAACTTTTTCGTATATGTAAAGTCATACGACTAACTAAATAATGGTGATGTCAAATGAGAATAACAATACCAACACAAGCCTTTGTTTTTTCTTTTATTGCTGTACTTACTAGTAATATGCTGCATGCTGATAATCGCGAGATATGTGAAGGTTTTGGGCCGCAAACACCGCGTGATATTGATCAGCTAACAGGAACTAATCCACGCATATTTTCTATTGCGCCAGATTATCAAGAGCTTAATTTGTGTAACATCCATTTTCATCATAATGCTGAACATAAAGCTAGAGAATTTTCTATCTATGCGGGTGAAGGTAAAAATGGTGTTGGTGGTGGCTACCAATGTAATATTAGTCAAACATTAACTGCTGTGGAATTAAAACAACCAAAAGAAGAAATATGCAGTGGGCTTAAATCTGGTGACACTATTGAAGTGCATTGGGTGCATTCATCATGTGATGTCTCACCAGGCAAAGGCTTGGGTTCCTGTTTGTCCGATAGTTGTGCTAATCCTGCATTGCGTGTTGAAACGCAAGTATTTACTTTAGTGAATGATAGTGCAGCGCTTAATTTCAATGATTTTGCCTATGATGGTCATCAAGTGAATGGTTTGCATCAAGCCAAAGCGATTCCTAATAATACAGGCAAATCTGTGCAGTTTTTGGGTTCAACCACAGGGCCAAGTTATACGCAACAAGTATGTTCACCTTTGCAAGTGACTTGGAGCGTGCGCCCACATTGTGCCAAACTTGATATTAATTCATTAGGCCGCTGGTGTAAAAACAATGTCTTTCAAGAAGACTATTCGCATGGCGTTAGAAAATTAGTTACCCATCCTGATCTCTTGTCTGAGATTAATTAAAGTTTCTACTAGCAAGTATTTAACATAAAGGGTTTAATGTAAGGCTTGAGAAATAGCTTGGGTCCTACACTATGAACCAGCATGAAAAAATCAATTACATAGAATTTCCTGCCAAAGATATTGCATTAACTAAATCTTTTTTCAGTTCGGTGTTTAGTTGGGTCTTTGAGGATTATGGTCCTGATTACGTTGCATTTTCTAATGCAGGCATTGATGGTGGNTTTTTTACTTCTGACCAAGTGGTTTCAACGCAGCAGGGTAGCGCATTAGTGGTTTTCTATAGTGAACATTTAGAGCAGACTCAATCTAAAATTGAGCAGGCCGGCGGGAGTATTTTACAAGAAATATTTTCTTTCCCTGGTGGACGCCGCTTTCATTTTGCTGACCCTAATGGCAATGAGTATGCCGTTTGGTCAGATAAATGATTTGTACAAATAGCTTTAGTTGAAAATAACAGAGAGATAATAATGCAAACATTAGATGCAATTCGCTCAAGAAGATCAGTTAAACACTTTGATGCCAATCATAAAATGACCGAGGAAGAAAAAAATGAAATTATTTCCTTGGCGATGTTGTCACCAACAGCTTTTAATCTTCAGCATTGGCGCTTTGTATTAGTAGAAGACTCCACGCTTCGGCAACAGATAAGAAAAGTGGCAATGGATCAATCGCAAGTAACCGATGCATCTATGTTGGTTGTGATGTGTGCAGATGCAAGTGCGTGGAAAAAAGACACACAACGTTATTGGCAGAATGCAGATAGTGTAGTGCAAGAATTTATGTTGCCAGCGATTGATGGCTATTATCGAGGCAAACCCCAGGTGCAGCGCGACGAAACCATGCGTAGTTGTGGGTTGGCGGCACAAACTATTATGTTAGCAGCAAAGTCTATGGGTTATGAATCCTGTCCTATGGATGGTTTTGATTTTGATGCAGTAGCAAAATTGATTAATTTGCCAGAGGATCACGTGATTACCATGTTTGTTGCAGTCGGCAAAGGTATTAAAGAGGCATGGCCACGGCCTGGTCAGTTATTATTAGAAGAAGTTGTGATAAAAAATACTTTTTAAGCTAATTGCATTTGAATTTATGCATTTAGATCAAGTTGCACACGTAACTCTTGGGTTTTTGCCTACACCTATTCATGTCCTTGAACAGTTTTCCGCTACCTTAGCAGGACCACAAATATCAATTAAACGTGATGACCTTACTGGCTTGGCATTTGGTGGCAATAAAGTTAGAAAGCTTGAATATATTCTTGCACAGGCACTACAGGAAAATGCTGATTGCATTATCACCGCCGGGGCCATGCAGTCTAATCACTGTCGTCAAACGGCAGCAGCGGCAGCTAAGTTAAATCTGGAATGCCATTTGGTATTAGGGGGCGAAGCGCCACCAGCAACTAATGGCAATTTATTATTAGATCAGCTTTTAGGTTGTCATATTCACTGGGCGGGAGACAAACGCAAAGGTGAGGATATTCCTGAATTAGTTAATAAATTAAAAACGCTGGGTAAAAAGCCTTATGTCGTGCCTTATGGTGGTTCTAATGAGTTAGGCGTGCTTGGGTTTGTGCAGGCAATGAAAGAATTATATGAACAATCTAATCAATGTATACCATATTCGCATATTGTATTTGCATCCAGCTCAGGTGCGACTCAGGCTGGTTTAATGCTTGGCCGCGCAATGCTAAAGAATAATTGTGAACTAATTGGTATTGCGATTGATAAAGAAGAAATCAATCAGCAATCATTGGCTGACAATATTTTAATGTTAGCTAACCAGACTGCTTTAAAACTGGATTTTAATTATGAATTCACCAGACAACACTTAAATTTAGATGAGAATTATGTAGCGGCTGGATACGGTGTGATTGGCGAATCTGAAAAAGAAGCCATTAAGTTATTGGCTGATGCTGAGGGGGTTTTATTAGACCCGGTCTATACTGGCAGAGCAATGGCGGGTTTAATTGACTATGTGCGGACTAAAAAAATTAAATCCCATGAGCATGTATTATTTTGGCATACCGGTGGTCTTCCCGCTTTGTTCGCTTATGCGGACGATGTTTTGAATTTATAATTTAGATAAGGCGCTAGCGTTATTTGTTAGCTACAATATACATTATTCAATTCTCATGGGGGTGCTATGAAACATCTACTATGTGTATTTTTTATCTTTAATCTGGCTGCATGTTCAGATAGCTCTTCAACTAATGATGATGCAAAAAAAACAGTTATTGATCATCAGATTAAAGCGTTAGAGAAAGCTGAAAATGTTGAGGCGCAAATATTAGAAGCAGCGCAGCAGCAAAGAGCAATTATTGATACGCAAGGTCAATAAGATAAATTGATTCTGCTGTACTGTTATGCGCTTAATTCGTTTATTAAAAAATGATCTTGCTAAAGAAGTCTCAGAGTGGGAAAAAAACAATATTATTTCTCAGTCGCAGGCTATACAAATATGTGAAAAATATGGTGTTGACTATCATCAAATAAGCAGTCGTTCATTTGGTTACAATGTATTAATTGCGCTAGGGTATTTGTTTATTGGGTTAGCTGTGATTACTTTGCTTGGAGCTAACTGGGATGATATTCCTAGAAGTTTAAGGATGTCTGGCCTGATTGCGCTTACTCTGGCGACGCATGCCCTTGCGATCAAAAAATATCTTGTTAATCGTTCAACGTTATTATTTTTGTTAGCAAATCTGTTTTACGGCGCATCCATTATTTTGATTGCACAGATTTATCATTTAGGTGAGCACATGCCTGATGGTGTATTTTGGTGGGCGCTAGGATGTTTACCGATTGCGTTGATTGTACGTGATCCATGGGTGATGTTGCAGTCACTGGCTTTGGCGCTAATTTGGTTTTTCTTGCAAGTGAATTTGGGGTTTTATCCCAGCCTTTTCCCTGTATTTATAGTGTCTGGCTTATATGTACTTTATTATGGCAAGCAGAGTATTACTTTGTTTTTAATAGTTGTTGCTAGTATAGGGTTCTGGTTTGAATATTTATTGGCAAGTTGGTGGAGTGACAATTGGTACTTCGATTTCCTCGTCGAGCATGCAGCAGTCAGTGTGCCATTATTTATTCTTGCATATGCTGTGAGCACTTATTTGAGCCAGCATTCTTCAGTCAAAGCAAAAGATTACGGTGTGTTGCTATCAGTGTGGAGCTTGCGATTCGGTTTGGTTATTATGTTTATTATGAGTTTTTATGATCCGTGGCGGGAATTGATGCAGGAACCATGGTCGCGCTTATCCTCTATGTATACGATCGTCGCTATACTTTCTATTGCTGCATTAATCATAGCGTGGTTGGGGAAAAGGCTTATACCTGTTGCTGCAATGCTTGTGTTGTTTTTCGTTTCCTTGTTTGTCGTTATTTATGTGGGGAACAATGATGCTGCTAAGATTCTGCAGGTATTATACAATTTGGTACTTGTTGGCACCGGAATAGGATTAATTGTTCAGGGTATTCGTCATGCGGTAACCCATTATTTTTTCTTGGGTGTGGTTACTATTCTTCTTGTCGCGCTACTACGCTATTTTGATTTGATAGGTGATTATATAGGTGGGGCAATTTTATTTGCTGTATTCGCTGCCATCCTATTGGGTGCGGCTAAATTTTGGAAAATAAACTATAAAAAGTCGATGCATCATGCACAGTAAAATGATTGCATTAATCATAGTGGCCATTTTTCAGGTGGTGGTTTTGGTGGGTATGGTCGCTATTTCTGCAATACCACTGTGGACAGGGGAAGAAATAAAAATTAAAACTATTCCTGTTGATCCACGTTCATTATTCAGAGGGAACTATGCGTTACTACGCTATGATATTTCTGAAATTAAATTAAGTGATTTGCCTGAAGGCGAAAATAAAATAAGGCAAGGTGAGATTGTGTACGTGTCTTTGCAACGAGGTGAAGATGAATATTATCAAATGTCCGCAGCATCTTTGGATAAGCCGAGTCATGGTATTTATTTGCGTGGGCGCATACAGAATAATCGCTATCATTCCCCGCAAGATAAGTTTAGGGTTAAGTATGGTATTGAAGCATTTTTTGCCCCCAAACAAAGCGCGCTTGCACTAGAAAAACAATTAAGAAATGGTGGCGTTGCTATATTGATGGTATCAAGTGACGGTACAGCACGCCTCAAAGATGTCATAGCTAAATAACAGATTGTTATATAAGTTACATGAAGCAATTTATTCTTGCTAGTTTACTTTGTTTGTCGTTTTCTGTAGTGCATGCGGAATGTGTCATTTTGTTGCATGGTTTAGCACGCACTAATGGTTCTATGGAAAAAATGGCTGACTACTTGCGCGAGCAAAAATATCAAGTGGTTAATGTCGATTATCCATCGAGGCATCATGCAATTGAAGAACTGGCTGGTATGGCTATTGAGCCTGCTATAGGTGAATGTAGTCCTGAGGTAAGAATAAACTTTGTCACGCATTCTCTGGGTGGCATTTTGGTCAGGTGGTATTTATGGAAGCATGAGATTCCCAAATTGCATCGTGTTGTCATGTTGGGTCCACCTAATCAGGGAAGTGAAGTAGTAGATAAACTGGCCAATGTGCCCGGTTTCCACTTTATTAATGGTGACGTAGGCTTACAACTGGGGACGACAAAGAGTAGCGTGCCGAAAATCATCGGTGCTGCAGATTTTGATGTAGGTATTATTGCAGGATCAAGCAGTATTAATTTAATTTTCTCTTACTTAATTCCAGGGCCTGATGACGGCACAGTGTCGGTTGAGAGTACAAAACTAATTGGAATGAATGATCATATTGTGATGCCAGTGACACACCCCTTTATGATGAGGAATAAACAAGTTATTAAGCAGACCGCTCATTATTTACAGCATGGTAGTTTTATCAAGGAGCGCGACAATTAAAATTTTATGGGTCGTTATTTATTTATGTGTATTGATTTGGTCAGCTATTCAACCTAAAGATCAATTTACCTGGTTCCTGGAAGCGCTGCCTGCCATGATTGGAGGCGTACTGTTACTCAGCACTTACCGAAGTTTTCGCCTTACCTCATTATTATATTTTTTTATTTTAATTCACTGCATTGTACTTATGGTGGGAGCCCACTATACGTACGCAGAAGTGCCTCTGTTTGACTGGTTCAAAGAAGTATTCAGCTTTGAGCGCAATAATTACGATAAAGTGGGTCATTTTATGCAGGGATTTATGCCTGCATTATTGGCAAGAGAAATTCTCATTCGTAAACAAGTTGTTAATGGCGATGCTTGGCTTAACCTGTTTACTGTCAGTTTATGCTTAGCCTTTAGTGCCTTTTATGAATTAATTGAATGGTGGGTGGCTTTGATTTCTGGAGCAAGTGCAGAAGCATTTCTGGGTACTCAGGGATATGTTTGGGATACTCAGTCAGATATGGCATGGGCACTTGTAGGTGCTGCAAGTTGTCTGATTTTATTGTCTAAACGACATAATTATCAGGTAAAAAATCTAATGATTACTCGTTAATTATAAGTAAAGAATTGATACGTTTGCCTGCTTATTTGTTTGCCTTGTTTCTCTTTCTTGTTTGCGCAGCTTCTTGCCATACATCATTTTCGGACCACTGAGTGGTTAAATATAATGCCTCTACTTTTTTTCGCGCCCAAGGGGTGCGGCGAAGAAATCTTAATGATGATGAAATGCTTGGTTCATTCAAGAAACATTTGATTTTAATGCGTTTACCTAGAGCCTCCCATCCATATCTATCGGCCAATTGAGTGACTATTTGCTCTAAAGTGATTCCGTGTAAGGGATCTTGTTTGTGTGAACTACTCATTTTATTTAGACATAAAGTTTTATGAAATTAGTAACTCACTTGTTACTGGGTTTTTGGTTGTGCTTTTTTGACGCGTAGCTTCTTGCCATCTATTTCTTTTCCGTTCAAATTTTTCATTGCTGCTTTTGCGTCACCGGGTTTTGGCATTTCAATGAAGCCAAAGCCTTTGGATATACCAGTTTGTTTATCGATGACGATACTGCATGACTGAATGGCGCCGTAGGCGTCAAACAGTGACTGCAATTGCTGTTCATTAAAATTGCGTGGAAGATTGCGGACGAGTAATTTCATGGCTATTAAATTATGGCTGAATAGATAGTTTATATTAGTTATTCTAGCAGTGTATGAAACAAAGAATTACTGCATATCACCAGGATGAGCTAAATGACTGGGTGGCTGAACTTGAATGCGGCCATTTTCAGCATGTTAGACATAATCCGCCATGGATTAATCGGCCCTGGGTTATTACTCAAAAAGGAAGAGAGTCTAAGCTAGGGGAGCTGCTGGATTGTGTTAAATGTGATCGTGGTGCGGCTAAAGATAATCAGCATAGCTAAAGCATCAGAGTGCGCGACGGTTCAAAGTGTTTGACGGCATATTCTTTTAGCCAGTCGACATTAAGCTGTTTGCTGTCGTTGCTGGTTTTGGATATAGCATTTTGATATGCATCAGTAAATTCTTTTTCGTTATTGTTTTTCCAGATGTCTGCTTGCCGGAGTACACTGGTAGCATCAGCGCGAAATACCTCTTCAAAAACAGCATCAGTGATTAGTGCAACGGCTTGGGGTTTGGTTATATTTAAATTACTGGCGTAAGCTTCACATATGCCAAGCATAGCGCCAGTAATGTACTGGCTCTCATTCAGAGCAGGTGGGACATTTCCCACCTCGCCTTTTAATGGGTCAAAGCAATCTGATAGCGCGCGTTGCAAGTGACGTTTGCATTTGCCTGAGTTAAGTCCAAACATGTGTTAATAATCTTAATAGTGATAGTTAAAATAAATAGTAAAACAATATTATAATGTGTCATGCCAGACTTGTTTAGCTATAGCTTGTTTCTGGTTTGATGTAATGTTCTTTTCTGCATGACACAAACTACATTTTATATTGTTACGCTTTTCGTTTATGAGATTGTAATGGATATTACTATAAAGTTTATTTGATGGCGCCTATACAGCTGATTATATTTACAGATATGGATGGTTCGTTACTGGATCATCAGACTTATAGCCATATGGAAGCTAATGATTTACTCGCCTGGCTGAGAAATAAACACATCCCCGTTATTCCGTGTACAAGTAAAACACAAGCCGAAATGGAAATTCTGCGCCAGGACCTCAATAATGACTATCCATTCATTGTTGAGAACGGGGCAGCCGTTTATATACCAAAAAAGTATTTTTCTGCTGACGATAATCTTTTCAATAGTGATGTCTTAGATGATGTAGGAGATTTTTATGTAAAGAGATTTACCCAGGTACGAGCTCATTGGCAGGCAATATTAGCCCAGGTACCAATGCACCTAAATGATGCATTTATAACATTTGAACAAGCGGGTGTTGAAGGTGTCATGCAAATGACTGGTTTGGCGCTGAAAGAAGCGCGACTTGCTT
>JGI12316J14372_10003722_pt1 | contig 14005 bp, 14 predicted proteins | sample MarCyaLeptolynsp_FD_14372 | JGI IMG/M metagenome (IMG submission 14372) | reverse complement strand
TCAGGCTGCGTTTTCAGACAAGGTCTGCGTTGACGAAGCCAGGCTCTACATGGGCGAATGGGCGGCCGCCTTTGGCCGCCAGGAAGCGACCCATTCCGGTGGGTTCATGGGACTTGCGCCGACAGGCAAACGGGTCGAAATCCGTTACATGGATTTCTGGAAAGTGGTCGACGGCAAAATCGTCGACAACTGGGTGATGGTCGACTTTCCGCATGTGCTGGCCCAGCTCGGCAAGGATGTTTTCGACGGTCAGGGCTGGGAAGCGTTTGATCGCGGTGAGCGCGTGCCGCCGACGCCGGAAAAGGCCGCGTGACGAGACTTAAGTAGTTTTTCGTGTTTCGCGGAAGGCCACTTGAACTTTCTGCATACGTATGCAAACTGAAGAAAAATGATAAGTCGGCGCAGGCGCACGGTCCGCAAGAAGACCAGAGCGGCTGCGTCCTGAAAGGGATGAAACATGGCCATTGAGTATCTGAAGCGCGGCAAGCCCGAAGCTGAACGCTCGGAAGACGATGCCAAGGTTCGCTCCATCGTGGAGGGAACGCTCAAGGAAATCGAAACTCGCGGCGATGCCGCCGTGCGCGAACTCTCCGAAAAGTTCGACAAGTATTCGCCCGCTTCTTTCCGGCTGAGCGCGTCGGAAATCGAAGCGCTGATGAACCAGGTCTCGCCAAGAGACATGGAAGACATCAAGTTTGCCCAGGAACAGGTTCGAAAATTCGCCGAAGCGCAGCGCGCCTCGATGCTGGACATCGAGGTCGAGACGATGCCGGGCGTCATCCTGGGGCACAAGAATATCCCGGTGCAGTCGGTTGGCTGTTATGTACCGGGCGGAAAGTTTCCGATGGTTGCTTCCGCCCATATGTCGGTTGCAACCGCATCCGTTGCCGAGGTTCCGCGCATCATCGCGGCAACGCCGCCGTTCAAAGGCGCGCCGAACCCGGCCGTGATCGCGGCCATGCATCTGGGCGGTGCGCATGAAATCTACGTTCTCGGCGGCATTCAGGCCGTCGGCGCCATGGCGCTCGGCACCGAAACGATTGATCCGGTGCACATGCTCGTCGGCCCGGGCAACGCCTTTGTTGCCGAAGCCAAACGCCAGCTCTTCGGACGTGTCGGCATTGACCTTTTTGCGGGCCCGACCGAGACCATGGTGATTGCCGACGAAACGGTTGACGCGGAAATGTGTGCGACCGACCTGCTGGGGCAGGCAGAACACGGCTACAACTCGCCTGCCGTTCTGGTTACCAATTCTCGCAAGCTTGCAACTGAAACGCTTGAAGAGATCGACCGGATCCTAAAGATCCTGCCGACAGCGGACACTGCGTCGAAATCCTGGGAAGACTACGGCGAGGTAATCCTTTGTGACACCTACGAGGAAATGCTTGCCGTTGCCGACGACATTGCGTCAGAGCATGTGCAGGTGATGACCGATCGGGACGACTGGTTCCTGGACAACATGACCTGTTACGGCGCGCTTTTCCTGGGTGCGCGAACCAACGTTGCCAATGGCGACAAGGTGATCGGCACCAATCATACACTGCCGACGAAAAAGGCAGGCCGCTACACTGGTGGATTGTGGGTCGGAAAGTTCCTGAAAACCCATTCCTACCAGAAGGTGCTGACGGACGAAGCGGCCGCCGAGATCGGTGCCTACTGCTCGCGGCTGTGCATGCTTGAAGGCTTCGTCGGCCACGCCGAACAGGCCAATGTCCGGGTCCGCAGATATGGAGGAGGCAACGTGCCTTACGGAGAGGCCGCCGAGTAAAGATGGACAGGCATAGTGAGCACAAGGACCTGATCGCGCCGCTGCGGGCGGCGATGTATGACTTTGAAGAACGAGCCGTCCGCAAGGCGCTTGAAGATCTGTGCACGCCGGACGTGGTTTTCAGACTGTGCCATCCCTTTGGCGATACGACCGGCACGGATGCATTTTACGACAAGGCCTATGCCGCGCTGTTTGAGGCGGTTCCGGATCTGGAGCGCCGCGACACGATCGTCATGGCCGGTCCGACACCGGAAGGTCATGACTGGGTCGGCTGCGGCGGTTACTACACCGGCTCCTTTGAAAAACCTTGGCTGGACATTCCTGCCACAAGCCATCAGGTCTCGATGCGCTTTCACGAGTTCTTCCGCTTTGTCGATGGCAAGGTTGTCGAATTCCAGGCACTCTGGGACATTCCCGAAATGATGATCCAGGCAAACGCCTGGCCGATGGCGCCGAGCCTCGGGCGCGAATGGCATGTGCCGGGACCGGCGACCCATGACGGGCTTGTTCCCGGGCCCTACGATGAAGAGACCGGGCGGGCCACGTGCCAGCACATCATCGACATGCTGGAACACCTCAAGAAGCACCCGTCTCAAGGCGGGCCGGAAGTGATGGAGATGCCGAAATTCTGGCATCCCCGCATGAGCTGGTACGGTCCGTCCGGCATCGGGACTGGACGCGGCATCAAGGGCTTCCGCAACTGGCATCAAATACCGTTCCTGAACGGAATGCCGGATCGCGGCCAGTATGTCGACGAAATCACCTACCACTTCTTCGGCGACAGGAACTATGCCGCTGTCACCGGCTGGCCCAACATGATTCAAACCGTCACAGATGACGGCTGGATGGGAATTGCGCCGAGCGGCAAGCGCATCACTATGCGCAGCCTGGATTTCTGGCGCGTGGAAAACGGTCTCATTCGCGAAAACTGGGTGCTGGTCGATCTGCTGGACGCCTATAACCAGCTGGGTGTCGATGTCTTCAAGAGACTGCGCGACTTCAACAAGGCGCGTGCAGGGTTTGATCCGGAAACCGGAGTGGCACTGGCATGATCGAGCTTCCATCAACGCCAAGCTTTTCCCTTGCCGGCAAAAAGGTGCTGGTCACCGGTGCCTCGTCAGGCATTGGCCTTGCTTGTGCAAGTGCCCTGGCCGAAGCTGGTGGCGACGTGGTGCTTGCAGCGCGCAGAGCGGACAAGCTTGCTGAGGCCGTCGAGGCAATGACGGCAAAGGGATGGAAAGCGTCGGCGCTTCAACTCGATATTGCCGATGTGCTGGAAGTCCAGGTCAGCGTCGCAAAACACGGGCCGTTCGATATCCTCGTCAACAGCGCAGGGCTTGCCCGCCATTCGGCCGCGATCGAGACCACGCCGGAGGACTTCGATGCGGTGATGAACGTCAATTTGCGTGGTGCCTATTTCGTCACGCAGTGTGTCGCCAAAGGACTGATCGACGCCGGCAAGCCCGGGTCCCTGATCAACATGAGCTCGCAGATGGCCCATGTCGGCGGCATCGACCGGGCGGTTTACTGTGCGTCCAAATTTGCCGTTGAAGGTTTCACCAAGGCAATGGCGCTGGAATTCGGGCCGAAACAGATCCGGGTCAACACGATCTGCCCGACCTTTATCCGCACACCTTTAACCGAGCCGACATTCGACAACCCGGACCGGGTCAGGTGGATCGAGGAGAAAATCAAGTTGGGCCGGACCGGGACCGTCGAGGACATCATGGGCGCTGTTCTTTATCTTGCGAGTGACGCTGCTTCCCTGGTGACCGGTACCTCGCTGATTGTCGATGGAGGTTGGACCGCGGACTGATGCGTGTTGAGAAGGTCACGTCTGTCGATGTTGCCAAGCTGGCCGGTGTCAGCCAGTCCGCCGTCAGCCGTGTCTTCACGCCCGGTGCATCCGTCTCGCCGAAGATGGCGGAGAAGGTCTTGAAGGCTGCTCAGGAGCTTGGCTACCGGCCGAATGTTCTGGCGCGTTCGCTGATTACGGGCCGTTCCAGGATCATCGGCCTGGTGGTCGCCTATCTCGAAAACCAGTTCTATCCCGATGCTCTGGAAAAGCTGTCCACGGCCCTGCAGGCACATGGCTACCACATCCTCGTCTTCATGGTTTCGAACGATGATGACAGCGTCGACAAGGTCATGGGAGAGCTGCTCGACTATCAGGTCGACGGCATCATCACCGCATCGGTTGGCATGTCCAACGCGCTTGCTGCCCGTTGTGCTGCTGCCGGCGTTCCCGTGGTGCTCTTCAACCGCGGACAGGACGATGAAAGGCTCAATCAGGTCACGTCCAACAATTTCGAAGGTGGCCGTAAGATCGCTGAGTTTCTTGTCGCAGGGGGGCACAGGAAGATCGCTCACATCGCCGGGTGGTCCGGTTCGTCAACGGGACGCGACCGCGAGGCCGGGCTGCGGGCAGGCCTCAAAGCGGCGGGCCTCGATGTCGCCGTCTGCATCGACGGCATGTACAACCGCGAGACGGCATCGGCCGCCGCACGCGAGATATTCTCGGCAGCGGACCGGCCCGATGCGGTGTTCGTCGGCAACGACCATATGGCCTTTGCCGTAATGGATGTCTTGCGGTTCGAACTCAAGCTCAATGTTCCGGGCGATGTCTCCGTCGTCGGCTATGACGACGTTCCTCTTGCGTCCTGGCCCGCCTACGACCTCACCACATTGCGCCAGCCTTCGAACCGGATGGTGGAGGCAACAGTCTCTACGCTGCTGGGGTGGATCGAGGAAGGCAGCAATGACGTTCAGAAGATTCAGATAGACGGACCGCTGATGATACGCGGTTCGGCCCGTGTACCCGAAGGATGGCCCGATGAAAGGCTTTGACCCGCGCTGGAAGGATTTCCCCGATTACATAATCGGGATTACCAAGGAGATCTGGGAAGACCGGAAGATCGCAACCCTGCATCATTATTATTCCGAGGACATCGTTGTCCGCTCACCTGCGTCTGTCGTCGTCGGCAACCAGGGTGTGATCGGCGCGACCATGGCAACGCTCTCGGAGTTTCCCGACCGGACACTGTTCGGCGAGGATGTGATCTGGTCGGGAACGCCGGAAGAGGGCATGCTTTCCTCTCACCGGATCATCTCCACCGCAACCCATCTCGGTGATGGTGTCTACGGCAAGGCGACGGGCAGGAAGCTGCAATATCGGATCATCGCCGACTGTCATGCGATCAACAACCAGATCAACGATGAGTGGCTGATCCGGGACCAGGGCGCGATCGTGCGTCAGATGGGTTGGGACGCGAAAGACTATGCGAGGGATCTGATTGCCCGGGAGGGCGGTGCTGAAAGCTGCGTCCAGCCGTTTTCGCCAGCGATCGACAAGCCCGGTCCCTACAAGGGCAAGGGCAACGACAACGAGTGGGGCGCCAAACATGCCGACATCCTGAGCCGCATCATGAATGCGGACATGGCTGTGATCGAAGCCGAGTACGACCGGGCCTGCGAGCTTGCCTATCCGGGCCATGTGAGCGGCTATTCCTGGGGTTCGGCAGACCGGTTCTGGATGGGGCTGCGCGCAAGCTTCCCGTCCGCTGATTTCAAGATCGAACATCAGATCGGCCGCGACGACCCGATGATGCCGCCGCGCGCTGCCGTGCGCTGGTCGCTCCATGGCAAACATGACGGCTGGGGTGCGTTCGGTGAGCCGACCGGTGCGGAGGTCTATGTCATGGGCGCTTCGCATGCCGAATTCGGTCCGTGGGGCCTGCGCCGTGAATACACGCTTTTCGATGAGACGGCGGTCTGGAAGCAGATCGCGTTGAAGACCGGATAATCTTAAACAAACAGGTTTGGTTATGAGCCCTGAAGAAATGGAAACCCGGACAGTCCGCTATGGCGATCTGAAACCGTGCCGCACAGCCTTTATCGATGCCCACACACCCGGGTCCGATCAGAAGGAAAACTTCACGATCATTGGCGGCGGCGTGTCGGAAAGCCCCGATCAGCATGTCCACATCAAGGACACGCCGGGCTTCAATATCGGCGCGGCGGGACAGCCTCCGAAGTGCCGGAACTCGCTTCATTCACACACGACGGCGGAAGTGTTCTTCGTGCTCAAGGGCCGCTGGCGGTTCTTCTGGGGGCGTTGGGGAACGGCAGGTGAGGTCGTGCTGGAAGAGGGCGATATCTTCAACATTCCGACGGGCATCTTCCGCGGGTTCGAAAACATCGGCACCGACTACGGAATGATCATGGCGATCCTGGGCGGCGACGATGCCGGTGGTGGGGTCACCTGGGCGCCGCAGGTGATTGAAGATGCTGCCGACCATGGGCTCGTACTTGGCGAGAACGGCGTTCTTTATGACACCAAGCAGGGCCAGTCTTTGCCCGACGGCATCAGCCCGATGCCGCTGTTGAGCGACGAGGAGCTCAAGGGTTATCCGGAACCCGGCAACGAGGTGGTTGTCCGCGACTATGTCGCCCGTTACTGGGATATGATGGCGCTCGCCGCGAAGGCGCCCTGCGAAGTGATCGGCGAAGCCGGTCTTTTGAAGGACAAGCCCGGATTTGAGGTTGAGTTCCTGACCCGTGGATCGATCCCGGAAACGAGCTATACCCTCAACAGCCACGAGATTCTGATGGTCATGCGCGGCCATTGGAAGCTTAGCTGGTTAGGTGGCGATAAAATCCTTGCACCCGGCGATACCTGCGCAGTGCCGCCGGGCCTGGAACACAGCCTCGCACCATCCATGAGCGGTGAAGCCAGCCTCTACCGTGTCATGAACACGCAAGATCCGGCCGGACCGACCTGGGTCGGCTGACAATAACAGGGCAGGGGTAAACTCTGCCCGGGACCTCCGGGGGAGATCATGAGCAAGATTGACGTCACCCATGTCGGCTCGCTGCCGAGAACACAGGAAGTCGTCGACTTCATCTTCGCAAGAGAACGCGGTGAGACCTACGACGAAGCTTCTTTCGATGCGGCGATGGCGAGCGCCGTGTCAGAGACGGTTCGCAAGCAGGTCGATGCCGGTGTCACCATCGTCAGCGATGGCGAAACGTCCAAGATCTCTTACGCGACTTATGTGAAGGATCGCTACACCGGGTTTTCGGGCGACAGCCCGCGCAATGCCCCGGCAGATCTGAAACTTTATCCCAGTTTTCTGAAGCGGATCGCGGAAAGCGGGGGAACACCCCAATATGCGCGACCAATGTGCACGGGCGAGGTTCGCTCCAAGGGGCAGGGCGAGCTGGAAAAGGACATCGCTCATCTCAAGGCGGCGATGGCTGAGCACGGCGCGGAGCGCGGCTTCATGAATGCGGCGTCGCCGGGCGTGATATCGCTCTTTCTGCAAAACGACTATTACCCGACGCGCGAAGCCTATCTGGAGGCGCTCGCCGATGTCATGAAAGACGAATACGAAACGATCGTTGGCGCCGGACTGGACCTTCAGCTTGACTGTCCGGATCTGGCGCTGTCGCGGCACATGCTGTTCACGGATCTTTCGGATGAGGAATTCCTCGAGATTGCCGCAAGTCATGTGGACGCGCTGAACCATGCGCTCCAGAACATCGATCCGGCAAAGGTGCGCATCCACATCTGTTGGGGCAACTACGAGGGCCCGCATGTCTGCGATATTTCAATGGACAAGGTGTTTTCGACACTGATGTCGGCGCGTGCGGATTACGTCCTGTTCGAGACCTCAAATCCGCGCCATGCGCATGAGTGGACTGTCTTCCGCGACCGCAAATCCGAAATTCCGGATAACAAGATTCTCGTGCCCGGGGTTGTCGACACGACGACCAACTTCGTCGAACACCCGGAAGTGGTGGCGCAGCGTCTCGACCGGTTTGTCGAGATCGTTGGCACAGACCGGGTCATAGCCGGCTCTGATTGCGGGTTTGGTACCTTTGCCGGCTTCGGAGCTGTCGATCCGGAGATCGCCTTCGCGAAACTGCAAGCCCTTTCGGATGGTGCGGCAATCGCCGGAGCGCGTGCGTGACACCTCTCGTCTTGTTGCCTGGCATGATGTGCGACGCGAGACTGTATCGTCCGCAGATCGCCGCGCTGTCCGGGCGCATTGCGATTCACCTGGCGCCGATCACCGAACACAACACGGTTGGAGCGCTCGCGGAAGACATTTTGAAAAATGCGCCGTCCAGATTTGCAATGGCGGGACTTTCCATGGGCGGGATCGTTGCGATGGAAGTCTACCGGCAAGCACCGGATCGTGTTGAAAGGCTCGCGCTGCTGGACACAAATCCGCGCGCCGAGCTTGACGAGGTCAAGCAGCGCCGCGAGCCGCAGATTGAAAAGGTACGGGCAGGCGGTCTGCATGATGTCATGCGCGACGAACTCAAGCCCAATTATCTGGCGAACGGTCCGCTTCGGCAGGATGTTCTGGACACCTGCATGGAGATGGCGCTTGATCTCGGCGCTGATGTTTTTGAACGCCAGTCCCGCGCCCTTCAAAAACGTCCGGACCAGCAGGAAACACTGAAATCAGTAAACGTTCCGACCCTGATCCTGATGGGTAGGGAAGACCGACTTTGCCCCGTGGACCGGCACGAACTGATGCAGAGCCTCATCGAAAGTTCAACATTCGAAATCATTGAAGGGGCCGGGCATTTGCCGACCCTTGAACAACCCGACGCCGTCAATGCGGCCTTCAAGACCTGGCTGGACATCCAATGAACACCGAGCTTCTGGACCTTCTGAAATCCGTTGACACGCCGACGGTCTGCAACGCCATCGAGGTGGCGGAAGGCAGGCGCGGTTTCAACCGCTTCACGCGCGGCACAATGCTGGCATCCGACCCCACCGCCGGAGCCCTGGTCGGTTATGCGCGCACAGCCCGCATTTCAGCGCTCGCCCCCCCGACAGAGCCGGCCGAGGTCATCAAGGCACGGCGTATGGACTATTATCGTTACATGTCCGAAGGCGCACGGCCTGGGTTGGCCGTTGTCGAGGATGTCGACTTTCCGAATGCGATCGGCGCCTATTGGGGTGAAATCAACACGACCGTTCACAAGGGATTCGGACTGTCCGGCGCCCTGACAAACGGCGTCATGCGGGATCTCGGCGATCTGCCGGACGGGTTCCAGGTCATTGCCGGATCAATTGGTCCGAGCCACGGTTATGTGCACGTCAAGGAAATCGATATCGAAGTAAAGGTCTTCGGACTGGATATCCGGCCCGGAGAACTGGTCCACGCTGACCGGCATGGGGCTCTGGTTGTTCCAGAGGCGGTCATTCCCTCTCTCGCGGACGCAATACGGAAGCTGCTGGCGACGGAGCATCTTGTGCTCGGTCCCGCCAGGGAACCGGGTTTTACCTTCGAAAAATTCGAGGAAGCCTGGGGAGCCTTCGAAAAGGCGCGGACCTGACGCAATTCACCCGCAGATCGCACTCAATCCGCGGGTGAAGGGTTTCAGGCTGCCGACATGTTGTCTTGCCGGACGAACACGGCAGAGATCTGCAGATCGCTCCAGACATCGGCCGCTCCCATTGGATCACCGGCCAGGAATTCTTCGATGACCGCGCGGTTCTCGGCTTCCAGCAGGAAGAAAGAGCCGCGCATCGTCTCGCCGTCATCCTGTGTCAGCGGCCCCGACAGCAGGATCTTGATGCCATGGCGCTCCGGCGCTTCACCGAGATAGCTGCGGTGGGCGTCGATATTGGCCAGGCGGCGGGGCAGGGCATCCGGTTTGTCGAGGGCGTAAATCACGAAACGCATGTCACCACCTATTCAAACACGAGGCTGAGAGATGGGATGAATGTGAGGATCAACGTCACAATCGTCATCATCACCACGAAGGGGAATGTCCCGATGAAGATATCGCCGAGTGTGGTGCTCCGGTCCGATATCGTCGCCTTGACCACATAGACCGTTAGACCAAACGGTGGTGTCAGCAAGCCGATCTCAACGGCAATTACCGTCACGATGCCGAACCAGATGAGGTCACCGCCGAGTTCCGTGACGATCGGCAGGGACAGTGGCAGCAGGATCAGCATGATCGATGTGGAATCGAGGATCATGCCCATGATGACCACGATCACCAGATAGATCAGCATGAAGCCCATGAGGCCAAGGCCGGCATCCGAAAACATCAGTGTGATTTCCTGCGGGATCGTGGAGAGGGTCAGCATGCGTGAATACATCGAGGCCGCAATGATCAACAGGAGGATCGACACGGAGACGAGGCCGGTGTCGACGAGAACACGCCAGAAGCGCGCCCAGGTCAGGCTGCGCTTGGCAAGGGCGACAACGATCGACGCGGCCGCACCTGCGGCACCGGCTTCAGTCGGGGTGAAGAAACCGGTGTAGATGCCGCCGAGGACGATGATCACAAGCGCGGTGATCGGGATCAGCTTTATGACGGCAGTTCCCCAGGTCTCGCCCTCGATGACCGCAGGCCGCTCGCTTTGCATGACCATTTTCGGCCGGTAGCGCGCCATCAGGTAGATGCCGACACCGAAGACAAAGGCAAGCAGCACGCCCGGCACGATGGCGGCCAGGAAGAGCGCGCCGACCGATTGCTCCGCCAGAACACCATAGATGATCAGGAGCAAGCTCGGCGGGATCAGCATGCCGAGCACGGAAGACCCCGCCACAACGCCCAGCGCGAAGCGGTTGTTGTAGCCGTTGGCGACCATCTGCGGCACGGCAACGCGCGAGAACACGGCCGCCGATGCGATGGAAATGCCGGTGATCGAAGCAAAGACCGCATTTGCGGCCACTGTGGCCATGCCGAGGCCACCCTTGATCTTTTGCAGCATCCAGGCTGCAACGCGGTAGGCATCGCGTCCAATATCGGCGGTGTCGACAATCAGACCCATCAAAACGAAGAGCGGCACAACACCGAAGAGATAACGATTGATGGCACCGTCCGCAGCCAGCGCGAGTGAGCGAATGGCTACCGTCGGGTTGTCCCGGATCAGCCAGATGCCGAGGAAGCTGAGAAGGATCAGGACGACGGCGATGTGGGCTCCCGAAAAGATCAGCAGCAACATGAAGCCGATTGACGCAGCGCCGATCGCGATGCGGCCGAGATCGGCAACGAACAATCCGTAGCCAAGCGCCAGGATCAGCGCGAAGGCGATCAGGATCGGCAGGCCGCGCGGCGGTATGATGACCGAGTGGCGAACCTTTAGCGGTTCAACACGGGTGGAGTTCAGGATTTCCTTGATGTCGCGCAGAACCTGCGTTGCAAAGGCGAGACAGGTCAGCAGCGATCCGCCGAAGAGGCAGGCCTTGATCGGCCAGACAGGGGCGGTAAAGACGCCCTGTGCCCCGAAGAACTCATTTTCAACCCAGGCATCGACCAGTTTCGGCCAGGTTCCCCAGGCAATCAGAGCAAACACGAAGATGCCGGCAACGTGGAAAAAGACCCGCATGACGGCTGCGGCGAAGGGACGGTTTTCCTCAATGCTGCCGATCAGGATGTCCGTTCGGGTCATGCGGCCGCTCATCACAGTGTGTGCGGCTTGCAGGAAAACGATCGCCACGATCGAGTTGGCGACGATTTCCGCGACCCCCTGAACCGGTGCGTTCAGGAATGTCCGGCCGATGATGTCGGCGCAGATCAGCAGCATCAGGCAGAAGATCCAGATTGATGCTGCCGCACTTATTGTTCCTGTGAGCGCGGAGACCGCGCCCACCGCCCGGTCAGCGCCGTGGCGGAATTGTCTTGTTATGTCTGCCACGGCGAGCCCCCACTCTTATCGTTTAGACCAGTCGATGCGCGGCTCGAGCCCCGCCTCGTTGACCTTGGCCATATAGGCGTCGAGTACGGTCGCAGCGTTCTTGTCAGCGTTAGCGTCCGCCCACTCCTTGGCAAGGTTCGGAAGCGTGTCGGCCCAGGCAGCCACATCTTCCGCCGGAAGGTTCGTGACCGTTGCGCCGACTTCGGGCAGCTTTTCAAGGAACGTGTCGTAGCGCTGCATGACTTCTTCGGCATGCGCGACGGTGTATTCCTCGCCAAGCTCGGTCAGGACCTTCTGCACGTCTTCCGACAACCCGTCCCAGACATCCTTGTTGATGCCGAGGCCTCCGGTCATCTGCGCACCGATGCCCACAAGCGTGACATAGGGGGCGACTTCATAATGCTTGTTCGGAAACGCACCGGTGATGATCACCACCATGCCGTCGGCAACGCCGGTCTGCACCTGGTTGTAGTAAGTCGGCAAGGCACCGTTCACCGGGACCGCACCCAGATGCTTCAACCAGTTCGCGGACGGTCCGGGCGCAAGAATCTTCCGGCCTTCCAGGTCTTTCAGGGAGTTGACCGGGAAATTGGTCAGCAGATGGTAAGTCTCAACGCCGCTTGCGCCAAGAAAGACAACGTTCTGGTCTTCCCACGCGTCTTTCAGTTCCGGGACCTCGCGGTGAAGCTCGTTCATGATCTTCAAGGTGGCGACAAGGTCGTCCGATACGAACGGAGTGAAATAAGTCATGTTCTGGAGCGGCATCTTCGAGCCTTCCCAGAGCGTGCCAACCCAGCCGGCGTCCGTCAGGCCGTCGCCAACTGCCTCAAGCGTGTCCTTGAAGCCGTAAAGTGCGCCGCCATAGGCTTCCGTCCACTCGACACGATCTTCCGATCCCATTTCCTCAAGGCGCTTGTTGGTTTCAGCGACCACGAGGGTTGAGAGCTGGCCAACCCAGGGCACCACCGTCGGGTGGCTGGATGCCATGGTCAGATTGTAGGTTTTTGCCTCTGCTGCCGTTGCTGCAAATGCGCACAAGGCGAGTGTTGCAAGAATGCGTTTCATCGTCTTTCCTCCCAATTGGGCGGTCATCAGGTGACCGCGTGCCTTCCTGTTGAAAAATTCACTTCGACCGTGACCCGGCCCTCGTTGAGCAGCCACGGCCGCACCTTGAAGCTGCGCGCTCCGGAGGAGTGCATCGGGTCTGTTGCTGCGATCTCACGGGCGTGTTCCAGGCTGTCGGCGCGGATGATGACCATGCCTTCGCCGTTCCAGGTGTGCTCATCATCGGCCCAGAAGGGACCGGCACCGAGCATGATGCCCTTCTGTTCCAGTTCGACCTGGAACTTCAGGTGCTCCTCGATGTTTTCCATCACCGGGCCCATGCCGTCGTTCGGGGTGGTGAAGACCACATAGAGCTGCTTTTGAAGCATCCCCGCCGAGGCCTTGAGAATATCGTCCTTGGTAATGTTCGGACCTGACATGGCTTTCTCCTCCTAAAGCGTCTGACAGACTTCGTCGTAGTCGAACCGCGGCAAGCGGCGGAAAATCTTGGATGTGTCCGCGTAGCCGAGATTGACCAGGAAGTTGGATTTCAGTGACGTGCCGTGAAAGAACTCCTCGTCGACCTTGGCGTTGTCGAAACCGGACATGGCGCCAACATCGAGGCCAACCGCACGGGCCGCGAGCATGAAGTAGGCGCCCTGCAAGGTGCCATTGCGGAAGGCGTTGACCTGCGCGGCGGTCGAATTGTTCCGGAAGATGTCCTGCGCTCCGGGGTTGGGCGGGAACATCCTCGGCAGTTCTTCCCAGAAGTTCAGGTCGTAGGCGATGATGGCGGTGACCGGAGCAGTGCGCATCTTCGGCCGATTGGCCTCCATGAGGCAGGGCTCGAGCCTGTCCTTGGCTTCGTCCGAGCGGACGAACAGCACCCGCATTGGCTGTTGGTTCATCGAGGTCGGGCCCATCTTGGCGATGTCGTAGAGCGCCCTGAGCGTCTCTTCGGAAACATCGCGGTCCTGCCAGCCGTAATGCGTGCGGGCGACGGTGAAGAGCAGCTCCAGGGTTGTCTCGTCCGCTGCATGTTCCTGGGCCTGGAACACCCTGGCTGCCTCGCGGGCTTCAACATGTGCAGCTTCATGTGGATCGGTCATTCTGGTTTCCTAAGCAAGTGTCGGGGATACGGGTGCAAGGCCGAGAATGTCCCGGGCTTGCTGAGGTGTTGCGACGGAGCGGTTGTTGGCGGCGCAGATCTCGGCAGTGCGCTTGACGAGCGCCGCGTTGGAAGGCGCAAGCCGGTCCCGGTCAAGGCGGATATTGTCCTCCAGCCCGGTGCGTGCATGGCCGCCGGCAGCGATGGACCACTCGTTCAGGGTGAGCTGGCTGGCGCCGATCCCGGCCGCGCACCATTCCGCGCCCGGCATCAGGCGTTCCACCGTCCGGACGTAGTAGTCGAAGACATCCTTGTCCGCCGGCATGGCGTTTTTCACACCCATGACGAACTGGATGTAGATGTCGCCCGGAATGCGTCCGTCCCTGTTCATGGCTGCCGCCTGGTGGAT
>JGI12316J14372_10003700_pt1 | contig 14079 bp, 10 predicted proteins | sample MarCyaLeptolynsp_FD_14372 | JGI IMG/M metagenome (IMG submission 14372) | reverse complement strand
AACGAGCATCAGGCAGTGTGGGATGGACGAAATGACAGCGGGGAAGCGGTTAGTTCCGGGGTATATGTTTACCGGCTGACGGCCGGTGAGTTCAGCGAGAGCCGTAAGATGGTGTTGCTGCGATGAGGAACAAAGTAATGATGTTGGAGAGTAAAAATCGATGCTTTATGCTCACATTGCTGGCGGCAATTATCCTGTCGGTGACCCCGGCCTTGATGGCTCAGGAGTGGCGCTGGATAAGTCCTTCACCAAGCGGTTACTCTATCCACGATATGGAACTTGTGTCGCAGGATCTGATAATATTGGCTGGAGGAAATGGTAGCGTTCTGATTTCCTGTGACGGAGGTAATGCCTGGGATTTCCGTCAGAGAATTGCGGGGAACAGCAAAAGCCTCCGTCGGCTGGCCTTCTCAAATGATAATATTTGGGTTTGCGACGAGGATGGTGCCGTTTTTACCTCCGCCGACCTGGGGCTGAACTGGCTGGATGTCTCAAACCGTTTTTCCGAAGGAGTTGCCGAGATCGAATTTTCGGATCAATTATCAGGTGTCGCTGTCTCCGAGACCGGCACAGTTTTTCGTACTACGGATGGAGGCCTATTGTGGGATGTGACTACTTTGCCATTCTCGCGACCTGCAGCGAACGTCGAGGTGGTATTCTCTTCGCAAAACACAGGCTGGGTCCTTGCAACCTATTTTGACAGCTTTATTTATGGGGATCTTTATAAAACGATAGACGGTGGTATCACATGGCAGCATCAGCATACAGTTGATCAGTTATGCCAGACCAATAATAATTTGACAGCCGGGAGTGAGGATGTTCTGGCATACAGGTGTGGTAACAAGCTGATGTTATCACAAGACGGAGGAAGTTCATTCAGTGAAATTTCTTATCCGCAGATTAATTTTTCTTTGTTGAGCGCGATTGAACTTGAGACAGGTTCGAAAATTTGGGCCGGGTTCAGCAAAGGGCAGATATTTTTTTCTGAGGATGCCGGTACGACATGGCAAATGGCGTTGGAACTGGATGAAACAGAACGAATCGCTGGTTTCGATGTGTCTGTAGATGGAGGAATAGCTCTTAGATCTTCAAACTCTCAAATATTCGCACGACAAGGATCAGATAGTACCTGGATTCAACAGTCAACAAGCTCAATTAAAAGAGATATTAAGGGCGTTTCTTTTGCAAATAATGTTGGTTACGCTTGTTCGGACAGCGGGCTTATTTACAAATCCTACGACCGGGGTAATACCTGGTTCACCATTGACACCGGACACGCCGGGGGGATTGTCACTATAGAGGCAGTTACTGAAGATGTGGTGATTTGCGGAGTTTTTAAAGGGGTTTTGCGTAGCCTGGACGGCGGCGATACCTGGGAACTGATTCAATTTGGAGATAGCGGTAGCACTTTGGATGTTGATTTTCCAACTGCTAATGTTGGATACCTGATTTTGCAAAACATCGTTTACAAATCAACCGATGTCGGACAAACCTGGAATTTCCTGATTGAATTTCCACTGGGGGGCAGCCTCACAAACCTGGCATTTGTCGATGAGAATACCGGAATTGCGGGCGGAAGCTGGATGCCGGCTTATCGTACACAGGATGGTGGTCAAAGTTGGCAGCAGGCCATTGAATGGACCGATATCCAGGGTATTACATTTGTTGACCATGAAGTTGGTTGGGCAGTTGGTACTTCGGGTAGACTGTATAAAACAAACGATGGTGGTGCTAACTGGGCGAGATTAAACGGGTTTACTCTGGGAAAATTACTCGATGTTGCCTTTACGGATCGTCAAAACGGTTGGATTATCGAATCGAGAAAGATATGGAGAACAACCGATGCCGGCGCGACCTGGCAGATTGAGATTGCATTGGGAAGAGGGTTAACAAATTTAGTAGTGTCCTCTTCACAATTTCAGGAATTGATAGCAGGTGGTTACGACGGAGGCCTGCTAAAGTTTGACTCAATGACTTCAACGAGCTTTTGCAGCAACGATATAGGCGAAATAAACTCTGCCGAATTACCGAAACGATTTGAGCTGCTGCCGAACTATCCCAATCCTTTCAACCCAACCACCACCATTCGCTATACTCTAAACAATACCCAACGCGTCACGCTGGCTATCTACAACCTGCAGGGACAAAAGGTGCGCACGCTGATCAATCATACTCAGCAGGCCGGTGAGCAGCAGGCGGTGTGGGACGGCTTCAACGATAGCGGCGAAGCGGTTGGTTCGGGCGTGTATTTTTATAGGCTAACGGCAGATGGATTCAGCGAAAGCCGCAAGATGGTACTGCTGCGGTAGTCGGCGATTAATTCCCTCCTTGATCTAATTTCTCAAATAAGCTAGATTGGACGGGCATCGGGCATCGGGCATCGGGCATCGGGCATCGAACAGACGGCAATTGAAGAACGGCAAACCTGAGCCCATGATTTTAATCGTGGGCGAACCCCGGAATCATACCGTGGGTCGTGCCCACGCAACCTGGAACCTCTAACCGTCGCATAAATAAATTGTACCGTGGGTCGTGACCCACGCAATCTTAAAAACATGCCGCACAATCGTGCGATAACACGTACCGTGGGTCTTGATCCACGCTATCTTGAAATCATATGAAAACCATTTTATACATCTGCACCATATTTTGTTTAACCACCGCGATGATGGCCCAGCCCGTCTTTGAACCGCTGGATCGTGACGTCTACGCCTTTATGTCCCGCCTGGCGCAAAAGGGCGTGATTGAATTTAACGACGTGGTCAAACCGGTAGGGCGCGACTATATTGCCCGCAAGCTGCTGGAAGCGCAGGAGAACAGCGATAAGCTCACAGACGTGGACCGCGCCGAGATCGCCTTTCTGCTGCGCGAGTTTAATCCCGAGCTGGAACGCATCGCTAAAAAGAAGCCAGAGGGCTACGAGTTCGGCCTACTGCGAAAGGACAAGGCCGACCGCTGGCGCTTCTTCTCCTACCACGATAAGCGCTTTACCCTAAATGGCGATCCAATCTACGGACAGGAAGTGGGCCAAAACGATGGCGAGAGCGAATCCCATCGCTGGAACGGCATTCGCCTGGAAGGCTACCTCACCGACTATATGGCCTACAGCTTCGACTTTCGCGATAACCTGGAAAAGGGCGATAATATCGATCGTCTGAAATTATTCTCCCCCGAGACCGGCGTGATTCTCGATGAGCGCGACGTAAACGAGTCCATCGAATACAGCGCCAATCGCAACTATATCGCTACCGGCTGGGACTGGGGCAGCTTCGCCATCGGTAAGGATTTAATGAGCTGGGGCTATGCGCAGGACGGTAACGTGGTGCTGTCTGACAAGGCACCGTCCTTTCCCTTTCTGCGGCTCGATTTACAGCCGGCGTCCTGGCTGAGCTTTAACTATTTTCACGGCTGGTTGGAAAGCGTGCAGGTCGACTCTTCCCGCAGCTACACGCTGGAGGATGGTCGGCTGCGCAGGGTCTTCCGCGATAAATATCTCGCCTCGCATAGCATTACGCTCAGGCCGTTCAGGGGCTTTTATTTCTCCATCGGCGAATCGATGGTCTACAGCGACCGCCTGGAACTGGCCTATCTGATGCCGCTGAACTTCTATCGCCTTACCGACCATCTGGTCTCCAATCGCGATAACAGCGCCGGGGATAATGCCCAGTTCTTTGTGGCCTTCAGCTCGCGCGATCACGTGCCCAATACCCATCTCTTTCTGGACTTTTTTATGGACGATGTGTCCGTAGGTGATATTTTTAATGCCGAAAAGCAGATCAACAGCTTTGCCTGGACCATCGGGGCTTCCACTACCGATCCGGGAATTGCCAACCTGACCCTCAGCGGGGAATACAGCCGCGTCAATCCATTTGTCTATCAGCACTTTATTCCGTCTGCTACCTATACCAGCAGCAACTATCGTATTGGTCACTGGATCGGCAATAACAGCGACAGCTGGTTCGGTAAGATCCACTACCGTTTGCGCCGTGGCCTGCAGGCCGAGATCTGGGGACGCCGCGTGCGTAACGGTGAAGAGGGCACGACGTTCCAGCAATATACCTTACCGCGACCGGGATTCTTATCTGATGAGCTGGCTGCGTACCTGAGACGTTCGGAGTGGGGGATAGAGGTAAAATATGAGATTGCCCACCTGCTGTTTGCCCGCTTCCGCTTTGAAAGCACCACCGATCTGGAAGTCTTTCCCAATGCCGATGGTATACAAACCTCGGCCAATCGGGTGAATGTGGCTTTGTACTATGGCCGGTAATGGCAGACCGTCCTTTCGGTACTGAGAGACTGCCCCTTCGGGACTGAGAGACCGTCCATTCGGGACTGAGAGACCGCTCTCCCGAAGTTTCGGGATCGCTGAGAGACAAAAACGGGAATCGGTGATCAGGCAATGGGAGAAAGCCCCGGAGGGGCGACATGTTTATAGAATTTCAGCATTCCAACAAAAAGCCCCGGAGGGGCGAGATATTTTGAAGCCCATAACTTCAGTCGTGGGCGGAGTGTAGTGATCGGGCATCGAAAAGAGTTGAAATGAACAATTTGATTTCAGATTTGAAAAAAGCAGAGAAAATCTTATCTGAATACTCCGGTGGTTATTCAGGAGAGTATTGGTCAGCAGAAGAATTTCACAAAGACCTCGTTGACAGAATCAGTAAATTAGAAAATGGAGATGAAGCTGTCATTGAGGAGTTATGGACGTGGTTTGCACCAACCTGTGAATGGGATGATTTTGTTGGGGACGTTAACCTGGGAGAAAGAATTTTTCAACAGCTGAATAAGCGTCGCCCTAAGCTTCGGCGTTTGTAGGATGTTGGTCGTCCCTCGTGCCTTGGGACTGGTTGAATGTAGGACGCTTCGGCCTATGGCCTTCGCTGTGGGGCGTAGGTGTCTTTATCGCACCAACAAGCGAATATAATGAGCGTCCTAAATACAACAATTGAGTGCAATGAACGACCCACAATCTATTTACTGCCCGTGAGCACAGCGAACACTGTCCCTTGCCCTCGGCTCCGCTCGGGCAGCGAGTGTCTACTGCCCGTGAGCACAGCGAACAACTGCCAGGGAACATAGTGGCAGCTGCCCCGAAGCACAGCGACGACTCACCCGCTCACCCGCTCTCAAAATCCCCCGCTCGCCGCATACGGCATCTCTCCCCACCTGGTCGTATATCTTGGTGACAGCATTTCCTGGCGTAGCTTCCACTTTTTGTCTTTACAGACCGCATCGGCGAACTGTAGGGTATTGCTGCCCATACGAGCGTTCAGTGCATCCATGGTTTTCATCAGGGTAGGTTGTGAGTTTGATTCTTCGGTAAACATGCTGAGCTGGGTAGCGCTGGACGGTGCGATGCGTCCAACCATAACGCCGGCCTTTTTATAGTGATAGTCCTTGCGGAAGATCATCTTTAGTCCGCGCAGGGCATAGGCGGTCAGCTGTGGAGTACTGCTGGTAGCCAGGGGCAGCTGCAGCACCTTGCAGTTGGAGTACTGCGGTAGCTGCGGTTTGAAGGTATTGGTATGCAGAAAGACAGTCAGCTGTTTCGCTGCCGATCCCTCGCTGCGCAGCTTGCGCGCACAGTTGGCGGCATAGGTGGAAACCGCCTGAACGAGATCGTTGTAATCGGTAATATCTTTGCCGAAGCTGCGGGCCGTGCAGATGTTCTGCTTTGGCGGTGCCACCTCTTCCAGCTCGATGCAGGGCGTGCCGCGCAGTTCTGTAGCCAGTCGCACGCCGGTAATGGTGAGGTGCTTTAATATCCAGGTATCGTGCGCCTGCGCCAGCTCACCGGCAGTCTGAATGCCGTAGCGCTCCAGCTTATTTGCATAGCGACTACCAATACCCCAGAGATCCTTAATTGGAAATCGTTCCAGCGCATTTTTTATGGCGTCGGGATGCTGCAGCACGCAGGTGCCATGATAGCCCTTCCATTTTTTGGCGATGTGATTGGCCACCTTGGCGAGGGTTTTGGTAGGGGCGATGCCCACGCCGGTGGGAATCTTGGTATGCTGCTTTACCCGGCTGCGCAGCTTTTCGGCAAAGCTCTTCCAGCTACGCTGCTGCATGTTGCGCAGATCCAGAAAGGCCTCGTCAATGGAATACACCTCCATGGCAGGCACCATCTCGGCGAGGGTTTTCATCACCCGTTCGCTCATATCGCCGTAGAGCGTATAGTTGCTGGAAAAGATCGCCACGCCCTTTTGCAGCAGCTCCTCGCGCAGCTTGAACACCGGCGCCGCCATGTTAATACCCAGCTTCTTGGCCTCGGCATTGCGCGCCACGATGCAGCCGTCGTTATTGCTGAGCACAATCACCGGCTTTCCCCACAGATCAGGACGAAACACCTGTTCGCAGGAGGCATAAAACGAATTACAATCGACAAGAGCAAACAAATTACAGCTTCCTTAATACCCATGTTGGACGACCAAAAATCTCAAACTGCTGCATATCCTTGATTAAAATCGGCGAAACGTTGCTGCCGGAAACCAGCACCACGTGTCCATCGCGCTTTACGTACTGCTTCACCACAAACTCCCCGTCCAGTGCCGCCAGCACAATATCTCCGCTCTTCGACTTGATTGACGCATCGACAATCAGCACGTCGTTATCGTGAATGCCGAAGGCCTCCATGGAGTGTCCGCTTACCCGAAACAGAAATGTCGATGCCGGGCGGGGGATCAGCAGCTTTTGCAGATCGATGTTTTCTTCCAGGAAGTCTGCCGCCGGGGAGGGAAAGCCGGCATGGGCAATATTTTTGAGTGGGAGAATCAGTTCTTTGGAGGCGGGTTTATACAAAAGTCCGTTTTTAATCCACTTGTCCATCCTTGGCCTCATCTTAAAATAGTGATCGTTTGTTCCCTAATATACTGAATCGTCCGGGATTGTCAAGTATAAATCGGTTTTTGCTGACATTGTGTCAATTTCCGGCTACAGTAGTGTTTGCTACGCTCACTTCTGGGAGCGGGGGAACCGGGGATTGGGTGAGTGGGTGAGTGGGTAATTAGGACGCTCGCGGCAGTTTATGGGGCGCTCATTCATTCGCTGGTAGGAACTACTTCCTACAAACGCCGAAGGCGTGATCTAATAAACTACTAGCACCAAAGTTGCGACCTAAAACCTACAATCGCTTTTGGGGCGCTTTTCTCACGGGTATCGGGCGGCTACATCGAGCCCTTCGACAGAGCTTGTGCCGAGCGGAGTCGAGGTGCTCAGGGCAGGCTTGTATCAGGAATCGGTATTGGGTCTCGTTTTTGTCACATCGATCTTGTCGAGATGCGAGCGAGGAAAACAAGAGCGGGTGAGTCGTCGCTGCTCTCCTTTTTGGGAGCGGGTGAACGGGTGAACGGGTGAACGATTGAGTAAAGGTTCATCGTTTAAATATATTTCGCAAGTTTCAGATATTATTCCTATACTGATCTACCTCCCACACACATAAATTTTTCTTCGAAAGGCTCGCTATGCGACTCGGCATACTCATTCTAGTGCTGTGTACTATCTGCCATGCTCAAACCGGTACTATTAACGGCGTTGTTTACGATAAGGATACCGGAGAAGCTATGCCCGGCGTAAATATTGCACTCGAAAATACCCTGATGGGAGCCGCCACCGACATCGACGGTAACTTCAAAATAGTCATGATTCCCGTCGGAACATACACGCTCTCTGCATCTTTCATCGGCTATCATAAATCGACGCAGCAGGCGGTTCAAGTAACGCAGGACGATACCATACGCCTGGAAATGCATCTTGCCATAGATCCGGAGTTTGGCAAAAGCGAACCGGAGCCGCACCGTGAATGGTTCTTCACAACTCGCAGATCAGGTATGGGGCCGTACGATTCGTATACGCTGAGCGCATCCCGCAGCCTGTCTTTTGCCGAAGCGGATATTCTCGAGCTGGAAAATAGCAGCCTTACCAAAGGGCAGATTATCTCCAGTCGCGGAACCTATGCTGAAGACCAGCTGTACCTGCTGGACGGTATCCAGCTGAACGACCCACTAACCTCAAGGCTGAGTTTCCGGGTCCCCACACTGTTTACCAATTATACATCCGCCTTTCTCAATGAACAGCGGCTACAGTATTCCGGCGTTAGAGGTAGCGTATTCGAATCTTATCTATACCCGGATGAGAACCGAATCAAGCTACGCGCTGTTTCCTCGGAACCGGCGGATGATTATGGCTATAACGACGTGAGCGGTCTGATAAGTCTTTATCCCCACAACCGCAGGAATACAACTTCGCTGATAATCGGCGGTTCCTGGCTCGATCTCGCTGATGATGCCCCCTCTGCCAGCGGGTTAAATATCCCAACCGCAAATATCAGCTCAAACTCCCTTCCCGGCATCAACTCACGCCTGGCGAACTGGCTTGTTCAAGGCCGCTTTTATCTGGCCGATTTACACACCGAGATACTACATCTCGGGATGGACAGGCGTGCACGGCGCTTTATTTCCAGCTATGCCAAGAGCAACGCAGAGCATCACCCCCTTACCGAAAATACGGACTATATAACCTCCCTGAAATCGACCTTTGCCAGGTCAAACTGGTGGTATGCAGATTTGCAGGTGGCTTATCGGCAAACTCGCTCTGCTACCGGTGACGGCGTCTGGTTTGATGACCTGGAGGCATACGGTGACGTAGACCGAAATGCCGAAATCGGTGTGACCATACCGGGACAGGGTCAACGCCTGGGCTTTGACTCTTTGGGCGTTTACACGCTAAACGGACGAGTATTCGACTCCTTTCAAAAATCTCGCAGCAATACTCTAAGCGGACGACTAACGTATACTGCCTCCACCTCAGCTGTGCAATATATCAATGCGGGTATCGATTTTGAGCGTCATCAGCTCAGCTATTATGAAATTGAGCCGGTCTTCCTGGCCCTGGCCACGCCGGAAGACCGCGACCGTATCTATGAAAGCCAGGTCGGGCGATTTTACGGCTATGACCTATTTGGGGATGAAATTTCATCTTCGCGCATTCGGCGAGTCCCTGATCCGGCCGTAGATGATATTTTTTTGGAAGAAAGCAGCCCAAGAACGCCAACTCAAATCGGTGCCTTTATCGACTACCATAAAGATTTTGGTCATACAACCGTAGAGGCCGGCTTGCGCTACGACTATTTCAGCCCATCACATCGGCGCATCCGCAACCGGGGCCACTTTTTTGAGGCGGGTGCAACAAACTTTCGACTTGAAGAGGAAGATTTTGAGGATGCACCTACCCGGCAATACGTCTCGCCACAGGTAACGCTGCGCTATAGAAAGGGCTGGAGCATGTTTCAGTTGAATATGCAGCTTGCTCATCAGAGACCGCCGCTGATGTTTTACTACGATAGCTGGAATAACCTGGAAGGAGAATTTGGATCGGATCGTGACGATCTGCTGCATACCGGTCATATCGAGTTTGTACAGAGCCAGAAAATTGATCTACTGTATACCCGGGCCTTTCCCAATGTAGGGCTTTTAATGCGAGCGAATCTCTTTTTCAACCATGCAAACAACCCGTTGATTACGTTTACCCGACGCTCTACAACAGGGTTCTCGCAGCGATATTTCTATACGGGAGTCGGTAATGCAGGGAATGGCAGCACAACCCGTGGTGCAACGATTAGCCTAATCTATGAGAAAGAATATTTTGGCATGCGTGCTTCCTATAACGTGCTGCACCGACCGGGTGCGGGGAAGAGCAAATTTATTACGACAATCGATTTTCAGAATAATACAACTCTTGGTCCAGCAGAACAGGGTAATCCCAAATTCCCTCAGAGCATGGTGCTATATGGCTATACCAATCTGGAGAGTGCGCCCTTCGTTAAAGATAATCCGATTCTGAATGTTATCGGTAAAGACCTGTCGGCTGGTATAAAACTGCGTTATCTGAAAGGCTATAATTATCATGTGAATACGCAGTATGAACGCCAGCAAGAGAGCGACTACTTTCTACCGCGCCGGAGTCTGAATTTTGGATCGTTTCTTCAGCTGGATTTGCATCTGTCCAAAAAGATTGAAATTGCAAAGACCAGCGTTCAACCCTTCCTTACGATTGAAAATTTGCTGGACCGCGAAAACTTTTTTATCGGTCATGTATACACCGGAGAGCCGGACGTTACGGGCCTCGAAAATATCGACAACGACAACCTGCCCAATATCGATCTCAGGCGTAGCGACCTTGCCTCATTTGCCGCCTTTCCGGACAACTATGCACGTCCACGGATGATTCGGTTGGGTCTTTCGGTTGACTATTAAGGTAGATTGTCGTCCTTTACACTCACTTGTGGGAGCGGGGGAACTGATGAATAGGTGATCGGGTGAAAAAGCTGCAGTTAAAGGACGGCAATTAAAAAACGGCAGGGCAGTCGGCGATACGCGCCTGGTGAGAGGTCACTTCGTTCCCTAGCAGTGTTCGCTACGTTCACTTTCGGGAGCGGGGGAACTGATGAATGGGTGAGCGGGTGAAAAAGCGGCAGATCACAGACGGCAATTAAAAAACGGCAATAGAGGGGGGAGCTACTTCTGGGCCTGCAAAGATGCCCCGGAGGGGCAATATATTTATAGCTCCGAAGGAGCGGAAGATCCATAGCCCCAGAGGGGCGACATGTTTATAGAAATTTCAGTAGCCCAAGAAACAAGCCCCAGAGGGGTGGAAGATCCATAGCCCCCAGAGGGGCGACATGTTTATAGAAATTTTAGCTGCCCAGAGAAAACAAGCCCCAGAGGGGCGACATGTTTATAGAAATTTTAGCTCCCCAGAGAAAACAAGCCCCAGAGGGGCGACATGTAGGTTGAAGCTGTGATTTTAAATTATTGAGGGCGGAATATTTATATAATTTGATTTTCAGAATTATCTTATTGAACAGTGAATTCCTGTCCAAAGAGAGATAACCATGAAGCACCCCGAGATAATAAAGCAGTACAGTGTCGAGTATATAGACCGAAATGGTGCTGAGCTGACGACACTTTTTCAAACCGATCAAGGCTTTCGCATTCGTATCAGAAATCATATGTTTTACGGACACCATCCCTCGGATTGGCAACCGGAGGACAAAGGTGGAGCAGAAAGTGCCGGCAAATATACCTTTGATAAAGATGGTTATCTCACCGATTTCTGCTTAAATGTATCGGCTCCGATAACCGTAGTTACAGAAGAGGGGAATGAAGCAGCAGCTACGGTCCATGTCTTTTGCCTCAACTACCCGGATAGAGAAACATGGGAGCGCTTTAGCAGCGAGCGATACGAAAAAGAGGTTTGTCTGGAATTTCGGGATAAGCGAATTAAGCTTGGTAGAAGCCTTGAATATGGTCTGGACAGAAATTATACAAGAATTCCCGGGGTTGCCTATGCCAAAACCTGTATTAATTGCGTATATGGGGATTACTCGCATGCCGGTAATGAGGACAATTGGGACATGTTATGCTTTCGTAACTGTAAATCGGAATTTCTGGATTACATGCAGCGTTTCGATTATAAAAAGGCCCAATGGAAGCTTTTTTCCGATGAATCGATTGAAGTTCTTAGAACTGAGGAAACGTCTTTTTGCCAGGATTTTGAGCTTAAAAAAAGCATTGGCAGGCAGGCTGCTGATTAGCTCCTGCTACCACTGCCGTGAGCGAAGGATAACCCACCTGCCCTGTAGGGGCAGCATTTAAGTATAAGGCCTATGACTTCAGCCGTGGGGAAATTGATATGCTATCTGCATTTGAAGAAACCTACGATCTTTCCTCTATCAGTAAAGTGAAAATTTGAAGCGAGAACATCATGAATTATTATTGGCGGCAGGATAGCTTTACCGAACTCAAATTGGTGATTGAGGAACTGGAAAGGTTTCCAAACTGGGCAGATTATGCCCGTTACTGCGAGCTGAAAGAGAAGGGCCTTCGCAAACAGGCTTTAAGCATTTTGCGGGAGTTTATTCAACAAATGCTATCCCGGCCGCTCAAAGAGCGAATAGAATTCGTGAATTGGCTGCAGGAAACACGTCTTCGCTATAGAGATGGAATTGACCTGACTCCGGTTCCTTTATATGAAGAGTTGATTAAGCCAACCTTAGAATTGTGGATTGAAACGGAACCGAATAATCCTCTTCCCTATCGTTGGCAGAATACTATCAAAAGTGTAAACAAAGCCATCGAGCTGGATCCAAATGATCAAACTTTACGAAAGATGTTGTTCTGGAAAATAGTTGGTTATGTAGACTATAATCACCATGAATTAAGGCATTACGGCTATATTGGCAATGTTGCTGAGGATTTGGAAATGCTGGAAGATCTGCGCAAAAAGATGCAGGGTTTAAGCGAAGCAGACCTGCAAAAGTCACACCTGGAAATCGACATCAGAGTTCTAATTTGCAAAGGCTGGTTGGCTTATATCGAGCAGAATTACGACTCATATCAATTTCCAGACTTTTTACAGCGCTATGCTCCTGATGCCAATATCGATGATATTTTGTAAAAATATACTTTGTTTCTGCTCTTAGAGAGAATCATCACTACCGCTCACAGAAAGTGAAGCGCCCACTGAGCTTGCCGAAGTGCTCGGGCAGCGGGTGTCTACTGCCGTAAGCGAAGCGAACACTGCCAAGGAACGAAGTGACCGCTCACCAGGAGCGCAGCACCGACTCACACACTCTCCAGATCTCCAGCTCCCCCGCTCACAGAAAGCGTCCCCGCTTCCAAAACCACAAACGACGGCAGCTCCAGCGACGCCCAGTATTCAAACGGCTCAATATCGTTATGCGCCGCTACCAGCAGGGTAATCACCGTGCCGTGCGCCACAATGGCCAGCGACTCATCTACATGCTCGCGAATCAAGTTGCGCACCGCTTTCTCAAAACGCGCCAGCGCTTCCTCGGCTGACTCGTTGCCGATAATGCGCTGCTTCGGGTGCGCAAAGAACTCGCGAAACTGTTGCTTCCAGTCTTCCGGATTTTCAAAAAAGGGAAATCCGCTACGATCGTTTTCATGCAGATCATCCACCGGCGTATTTACCAACCCGAGCTGTTCTGCGATAATCTCAGCCGTCTGCACCGCTTTTATTTCCCGGCTGGAAAAGAGCTGCTGTAACTCGTAACCGGAAAGCGAATCGGCGAGTGTGCCACAGCTGGCGATCCCCGCTTCCGACAGCACCCATTCTTTCGATGATACGGAAGGAATGATCTCAGGCATGGCGTGTTTAATGAGGATGAGGTTAGGCATGGTTTTCCTTTTCGGGCATCGGGCATCGGGCATCGGGCAATTTATAGACGGCAGTTAAAGGACTGCAAATAAAAAACGGCAGAGGTAGTCGGGGCTGCGCGCCTGGTGAGCGGTCACTTCGTTACCTGTGAGCAGTCGCGTTGCTCCTTGGTAGTATTCATTTTTCTCACAGGCAGTCGGTCAAATTAAAACACGGTTTTCATCCTCTCCCCATTTCACCAGTTCTCCCGCTCACTCGCTCGCGGAAAGCGAAGCTTTCTGCCTCATTCGCCAATCAAAATAAACCCCGCCCAAAAGCGTGGAGGCAAGTCTGGGTTCTCTGACATCAGGTCCAGCTTGGCTTGCCTTAAGGCCGCGGCTTTGCTCTTACCCTTCAGCCAATAATCGTGGAATTTAATCATCAGCCTGGCAGTGTATTTGTCGGGGACTTTCCAGAGGGAGGCCAGCACTGACTTGGCTCCAGCCATCAGAAAGCTGCGCGCCAGGGAGTGGATGCCGTCTCCGGGAACGTCTTCGCCGACGCGATCTTAGGCTTCAGGAGAAATAACTAAACAAAAAAACGAAAAAATCTCAAAAAAAGAAAGGAATCTAAAAAAAAACCTTGATTTTTTAGATTTTGTTTTGTATATTCAAGATATTATACATAAGGCTTAGTACTCAACAAAGGAGCTTCGGCTGAAACTATAGAGTAAGAAATGTTGGTTTGACCGATAGATAGTTATGTAGATTATCAATTATTTTTGGCAACCAACTTAAACAAACTATATTCATTAGTACTTAAGTCATAGAGCCATGTTGTACTTGTTAAGTAATAGAAACAAGTACCATAAAACATGTATGTTCTATGACTTTTTACGTTGGATGAATTTACGGAAGCTTT
>JGI12316J14372_10003687_pt1 | contig 14124 bp, 15 predicted proteins | sample MarCyaLeptolynsp_FD_14372 | JGI IMG/M metagenome (IMG submission 14372) | reverse complement strand
CCCGAGCAATATTAGCTTTACCGGCCAACCAGCAAACTCAAGTGGCGCAGCAGGTTGTTGCTAAAAGTTTATCTGTTCGACAATGTGAGCAAACTATTCGTAAATTATTGAGTACAGATGGCAAGCCTTCAAAGGATGCCAAAAAAGACCCTAATATCCTCAATCTGGAGAATATTATTGCCGATACTTTGGGTGCGGCTGTGGCGATTAAACAAGCTGCTAATTCGAAAAAAGGCAAAATAGAAATCCATTACAATGATCTTGATGAGCTGGATGGTATCCTGAGGAAAATTGGAGCAGAAAATTAAGTTTTTAACTGCATAGTGCATAAATAAATTGGCTTAATATTATTGATGCACACATGTTGAGATTTTATCCGCCAGCGCTTATACTCCGCGCCGCGAGTAGGATTCGTTTGTAAATTAAGGATCTATATCCCTAATATAAAACTTTATATTCAAACGAAAGAGACTATCAACAATGATTTGCAACTGCCTGATTCGGCTAAAATAAATTGGCTTATCAGCGGTCTGTAGTTGGTACTATTTTAATCGCTCAGGTACTTGTTACGTGTGCCTTCGCAGCTTGTTTGACTATTGCAGGAAAACAGGAGGCATTATCAGCGTTAATTGGTGGCTTTATTTGCGTGATACCAAATATGTATTTGGCGCGTAAGTTAACAGCTAGGCGGACTGCTGATGTAAGTGAATTAAAAAATAATCTATACACAGCAGAATTTGGTAAAATTCTAATCACAATTGCGTTATTTGCTGGTGTATTTGCTACACAAGAATGGATTCATCCATTAGCGTTACTGGCGGGGTTTGGATTAGCGCAATTAACTCACTGGCTAACTCCAGTAGTTGTGTCAGTTTTCAACAAAAATAGGGATTAATAAAGAAATGGCAAGCGAAGAGCTGACCGCTTCTGGCTATATAAAGCATCACCTTACCAACTTAACATTTGGCCAACATCCTGATGGTCATTGGGGCTTTGCTCATAGTGCAGTAGAAGCATCAGAAATGGGTTTCTGGGCTATTCACGTTGATACTATGTTCTGGTCTGTGTTTTTGGGCTCTGTACTCATGTTTATATTCTCGCGTGCTGCAAAAGCCGCAACCGCAGGGACGCCAAACGGATTAGTTAATTTTGCCGAGTGGGTCATTGAGTTTATTGATGACAATGTCAAAAGCACATTTCACGGCAGTACACCGATTGTCGCCCCCATGGCATTGACCATATTTATCTGGGTGTTAGCAATGAACCTGATGGATCTTGTTCCTGTGGACTGGGTCCCGCACCTAGCAACACTGTTGGGCATTCACTATATGAAAATCGTGCCCACCACCGATCCGAATGCCACTATGGGCATGTCGTTGACGGTATTTTTCCTGGTTTTGTATTACAGCATTAAAGTTAAAGGTGTTGGCGGCTTTGTGGGAGAACTGACGCTACAGCCGTTTAGCGCAAAATTCCCGATCAACATCATCCTGATGCCAATTAACCTTTTCTTGGAAGGTGTGGCGCTATTAGCTAAACCAGTATCACTTGGTTTGCGTCTATTTGGAAACTTATATGCCGGTGAGATGATTTTTATATTGATCGCACTGATGTATGGCGGCGGGGTAATCCTGGCTGCTTCTGGAGGCTTACTGCAACTTGCGTGGGCAATTTTCCACATTCTAGTTGTAGTACTACAGGCATTTATCTTTATGGTGTTGACGATTGTTTATTTAAACATGGCGCATGAACATCATTAGTCGAATCTTAATTAAAACATTGAATAGTAAACATCAACATAAGTAGAGCGGAGACGTTATGGAATTAGCACAAGCAATTATTTTCTTAGCAGGCGGAGTTTTAATGGGCCTTGGCGCACTTGGTGCAGCAATTGGTATTGGTAACTTAGGTGGTAAGTACATGGAAGGTATTGCACGTCAGCCTGAATTAATCCCGATGTTACGTACCCAAATGTTTATTGTCTTAGGTCTTGTGGATGCTGTTCCTATGATTGCAGTAGGTATCGCGTTCTACATGATTTTTGCCCTGTAAGGCTGAATGTAAGACCAGCTTAGTTTTATAAATGAATGAGGTGCTAAGGTGAACATAAACGCCACCCTAATAGGCCAATCGATTGCATTCCTATTTTTTGTCTGGTTCTGCATGAAGTTTGTTTGGCCGCCAATCACAGGAGCGCTTGCAGAGCGCAAAAAGAAAATTGCTGAAGGTTTAGAAGCTGCTGAGCGAGGTATGCAGTCACAAGAACAAGCACAAGTACAAGTGCAGGTTCAATTGACCGAAGCGAAACAACAAGCGTCTGAGATTATTAATCAGGCACAAAAACGCGCTAATGAAATTGTTGAAGAAGCGAAAGGTACAGCAACACAAGAAGGTGACCGTATTAAAGCTGCTGCACATTCTGACATCGAAAAAGAAATTAATAGAGCCAAAGAACAATTGCGTGCTCAAGTATCAACGTTAGCAATTGCTGGTGCAGAAAAAGTGCTTAACAAAGAAATTAATGCTGATGCCCATCGAGCTGTGCTTGATGATCTTGCGGCACAAATCTAAGGAACATACGTGTCAGAACTAACTACAGCAGCACGTCCATACGCAAGAGCAGCATTTGCTTATGCATCAGATAATGGTGCTATTGCACAGTGGGCAGAGATGTTAAGTTTTTGTGCAGCCGTTGCTGAAGATTCAACAATGAAAGCTGCATTGGATCAGCCTACACTTAACCGTCAACAGAAAGGCGATTTATTCAATCAGGTATGTGCTGATAACTTAAATGATCACGGCAAAAACTTTATCAAAATGCTCGCTGAAAATGACCGTATCGCATTGTTACCAGATATCGCAGTGCTTTTTCATCATTACCAGTCAGAGGCAGAAGGCGCTATTGATGCTGAGCTAATCAGTGCACTGGATGTTAATGAACAACAAGTACAGGCTATTGCAGCGTCTCTAACAAAGCGTCTTGGAAAGAAAGTTTCGCTGACAACAAAAATTGATGAATCACTCATAGGTGGTGCGGTGATACGCGCTGGCGATATGGTGATTGATGGCTCAGTACGTGGACGCTTAGAAAAATTGTCCAATACTCTTAGCAATTAGAATTTAGATTAACATAGAGTTCAAGAGGAATTCATATGCAACTCAACCCTACAGAAATAACAAGCTTAATCAAGCAACGCATTGATAAGTTTGAAGCAGCGTCAGAAGCGCGTACAGAAGGAACAGTCGTTGGTGTAACTGACGGTATTGTTCGTATTCATGGTTTGGCCGATGTGGTCTCTGGTGAAATGATTGAATTCCCGGGTAATGTTTTCGGTATGGCATTGAACTTGGAGCGTGACTCTGTAGGTGCGGTAGTACTTGGTGATTACAAAGATATTTCTGAAGGTGACAAGGTTAAGTGTACCGGTAACATTTTAGAAGTGCCGACTGGTCCTGAATTATTAGGTCGAGTAGTTAACTCACTAGGTGAGCCCATTGATGGTAAGGGCCCTATCAATGCACAGTTGTCTTCACCAATTGAAAAAATTGCACCGGGTGTTATTGAACGTAAATCAGTTGACCAGCCTGTTCAGACAGGTTTGAAGTCAATTGACTCAATGGTACCTATTGGACGTGGTCAGCGAGAGTTGATTATTGGAGATCGCCAGACAGGTAAAACAGCGGTTGCACTTGATGCCATCATTAACCAAAAGGGTACTGGTGTTAAATGTATCTACGTTGCGATTGGTCAAAAGAATTCATCTGTTGCAAACGTTGTACGTAAATTAGAAGAACATGATGCAATGGGACACACCATCGTTGTGTCTGCGGCAGCAGCAGAATCAGCCGCGATGCAATACATTGCGCCGTATTCAGGTTGCACTATGGGTGAGTATTTCCGTGATCGAGGTGAAGATGCATTAATTATTTATGATGATTTGTCTAAGCAAGCGGTTGCATACAGACAAGTATCGCTACTATTACGTCGTCCACCAGGCCGTGAAGCATATCCTGGTGACGTATTCTATTTGCACTCAAGATTACTAGAACGTGCATCACGTGTTAACGAAGAATATGTTGAAGCATTTACTAACGGTGAAGTGAAAGGTAAAACCGGCTCACTAACGGCATTGCCTATTATTGAAACCCAGGCAGGTGACGTATCTGCATTCGTACCAACTAACGTAATTTCAATTACTGATGGACAGATTTTCTTGGAGTCAGACTTATTTAACTCTGGTTTCCGTCCTGCAATCAACGCGGGTCTTTCAGTATCTCGTGTAGGCGGTGCAGCACAAACAAAGATTATTAAGAAATTAGGTGGTGGTGTTCGTTTAGCACTTGCGCAGTATCGTGAATTAGCGGCGTTCTCACAATTTGCATCAGATCTTGATGAGCAAACACGAAAGCAACTGGAACGTGGTGAGCGCGTGATGGAATTAATGAAGCAGCCACAGTATTCACCATTAACTATAGGTGAAATGGCAGTTTCACTTTATGCAGCAGATAAAGGCTACATTGACGATGTACCTAAAAACAAAGTAGTTGCATTTGAAGCTGCATTACATGATTACCTACGCTCTAATCAAAAAGATTTGTTAGACAAAATTAATGACACTGGTGACTACAACGACGAAATTGAAGCGGGCATTAAAGCTGCGGTTGAAGCGTTTAAAGCTAACAACGTCTGGTAGAGAATATGTCTGGCGCTAAACAAATACGCACACAGATCGCGAGTATTAAAAATACTCAGAAGATCACCAAGGCAATGGAAATGGTTGCAGCGAGTAAAATGCGTAAAGCTCAGGACCGCATGAATTCGACGCGACCATATGCTATTAAGATAAAGCAGGTGATTAGTCACTTGGCATCGGCACACTCAGAGTATAAGCATCCTTATATGACAGCGCGTGAAGATGTAAAACGTGTCGGCATGATTATTGTTTCAACTGATCGTGGTCTCTGTGGTGGTTTAAATATTAATGTGTTTAAAGCTGCGCTTAAGTTAATCAAACAATATTTTTTTTATGTATTATTGGTTCAAAAGGAATGGCGTTTTTTAGACGCTTAAAAGGCCTGAATGTTGTGTCGCATGTGAATAACCTGGGTGACACTATCCATATGAATGAAGTGATTGGCCCAATTAAGGTCATGCTTGATGCCTATTCTGAAGGCAATATTGATCGCTTACATTTAATTGAGAATGAGTTTGTTAACACAATGACTCAATCTCCGCGAGATTCAGTACTTCTTCCGTTGCCTAAAGAGGAAGAAGAAGTCAGAAAGCATCATTGGGACTATATCTATGAGCCTGATGCTAAAGAAGTATTGGACTCTCTTTTAGTTAGATATATTGAATCTATTGTCTACCGCGCAGTGGTTGAAAACGTCGCTTGTGAAATGTCGGCGCGCATGATTGCCATGAAAAGTGCATCTGATAATGCGGGTAATCTTATTGATGACCTACAGCTTGTTTACAACAAGGCTCGTCAAGCATCGATTACTCAAGAGTTGTCTGAAATTGTTGGTGGTGCTGCTGCGGTATAACGTCAGAGAATTTGAAGTTAAGAATATTTAAAGATAGAAGTAACGAGGAATTAACATGAGTACTGGTCAAATTATAGAAGTAATCGGCGCGGTAGTTGACGTGGAGTTTCCATCCGGTCAGGTACCTAAAGTGTACGATGCGCTTAAGATTGATGAAAAAGGATTGACGTTAGAAGTACAACAGCAATTGGGCGATGGCGTTGTAAGAACCATTGTTATGGGTGCATCCGAAGGTTTGCAGCGCGGACTAGCAGTGACCAATACAGGTAAAGCAATTAATGTTCCTGTCGGACCTAAAACATTAGGCCGTGTGATGGATGTATTAGGTAACCCAGTAGATAACGCAGGTGATATTGGTAATGAATCAACTATGCCGATTCACCGTTTACCGCCTAGCTTTGAAGAGCAATCTGGTGGTAATGAATTGTTAACTACAGGTATTAAAGTAATCGATCTTTTATGCCCATTCGCTAAAGGCGGAAAGATTGGTCTGTTTGGTGGTGCGGGTGTAGGTAAAACCGTGACCATGATGGAGTTAATTAATAATATTGCAAAAGCCCACTCTGGTTTGTCAGTATTCGCAGGTGTTGGTGAGCGTACTCGTGAAGGTAACGACTTCTACTATGAAATGAAAGAAGCCGGCGTACTAGATAAGGTGGCAATGGTTTATGGTCAGATGAATGAGCCACCAGGAAACAGACTTCGTGTTGCGTTAACAGGATTAACCATGGCGGAATACTTCCGTGATGAAGGCAAAGACGTGCTTATGTTTATCGATAATATTTATCGTTATACATTAGCAGGTACCGAGGTATCGGCACTACTTGGCCGTATGCCATCTGCGGTAGGTTATCAGCCGACGCTGGCAGAAGAAATGGGCGCACTTCAAGAGCGTATTACTTCTACAAATACGGGTTCGATTACTTCGATCCAGGCCGTATATGTACCTGCGGATGACTTGACTGACCCATCCCCAGCAACCACATTTGCACACTTGGATGCGACGGTAGTACTTTCTCGTCAGGTAGCTGAGCTAGGTATTTATCCTGCAGTGGATCCACTTGACTCAACAAGTCGTCAGCTAGATCCGTTGGTGATTGGTGAAGAGCACTACAATACAGCACGTGATGTACAAAATACTTTGCAGAAATATCAAGAACTTAAAGATATTATTGCGATTCTAGGTATGGACGAATTATCAGAAGAAGATAAGCAAGTCGTTAACCGTGCACGTAAAATTCAGCGATTTTTGTCTCAACCTTTCAGTGTTGCAGAAGTATTTACCGGCACACCGGGAGAACTTGTACCTTTAAACGAGACTATTGCCAGCTTCCGTGCCATTGTTGACGGTGAATACGATCATTTGCCAGAACAGGCGTTCTACATGGTTGGTAATATCGATATGGTTGTTAAAAGAGCAGAAGAACTCTAAATATTCGTTATGGCTAATACAATGCATTTAGACATCGTCAGCGCTGAAACAGAGATATTCTCTGGCACTGTCAGTGCTGTTATCGCACCCGCTATCGTAGGTGATGTTGGTATATTTCCCCAACATACACCACTAGTGACACGCCTTAAGCCCGGCGAAGTAAAGATTGAGCTTGAAGGCGAAGAAGACCGCTTCATTTATGTGTCAGGCGGCATGCTGGAGGTGCAGCCTGATGTGGTCACCGTCCTTTCAGATACCGCGATTCGTGCGGAAGATCTTGACGAGACTATGGCACTAGAAGCAAAACAGAAGGCAGAAGAGTCACTTAAGGATAAACAATCTGAAATTGATAGTGCTAGGGCGCTAGCAGAACTTGCCGAAGCCGCCGCTCAATTACGACTAATCGAGAAAATGCGTAAAGGCACGTAACAAATCGTCTGACAGCTAAAATCTCGGCTTTGAGATAAATAGAAGATAAAGGCAGCCAAAAGGCTGCCTTTTTCATTTCTATGTAAAGGTAACTAGTTCAAAATACGCACTAGAAAAATAGTGTAACCTTCTCTCTCTCAAAGAATTAACAGATCTATGTCACTAAATGTCGTTATATTAGCTGCCGGTCAAGGTACGCGCATGCGCAGCAAGTTACCCAAGGTTCTGCACGAGGTCGGAGGCAAGTCTATGCTTGCGCACACTATTACTACGGCCGAAGATTTAGGTGCCGATAGGATTATCGTGGTTTATGGCCATGGTGGAGAGCAAGTCCGTAGCATAATTCAAAACGACAAAATTGAATGGGTGGAACAAAAACAACGTCTTGGTACCGGACATGCAGTGCAGCAGGCGATTCCATACTTTAACCAAAGCGCTGAAGAAAAAGTATTAGTGCTATACGGTGATGTGCCTTTAGCACGCAAACAAACATTACAGAGTTTACTCGATGCCCAACCTTCAGAATCGATCGCGATTTTGACAACAGAATTATCAAACCCCCAAGGCTACGGCCGAATAGTAAGAAATACTAGCGCAAAAGTTGAAGCAATTATTGAAGAAAAAGACGCTGATCAGCAGACTAAACTAATTAAAGAAATTAATACTGGAATACTATGCGCATCAACATCAAGTTTAGTCGATTGGCTCGGACGCATTGATAATAATAACCAGCAAAAAGAATATTACTTAACAGATTGCATTGCATTAGCCGTGCAAGATGGAAAGTCAGTGGAAGCAGTTGCCTGTCAAGACCCAACAGAGGTGATGGGAGTGAATGACCGAATTCACTTGGCTGAAATGGAAAATATTTACCAACAAAGACAACGTACAGAGCTGATGGTTAATGGTGCTACATTGCGCGACAGTTCAAGTGTATATGTAGAAGGTTCAATCGAGATTGGTAATGACATTGTTATTGAACCAGGCGTCATGTTTCCCAAATTGCTGCCGGAACGGTAATTCATCCGAATTCTGTAATTGAAGATTCCAACATTGGTGAAAACTGTGAAATAGGTCCTTTTGCTCGCGTGCGTCCCAAGACAGAATTAGCAAGTGAAGTAAAACTTGGAAATTTTGTAGAGGTTAAAAAATCCAATATTGCCAGCGGTAGTAAAGTAAACCATTTAAGTTATATCGGTGATGCCACAATTGGCGAAAAAACCAATATCGGGGCGGGTACTATTTGTTGTAATTACGATGGTGCAAACAAACATAAAACAATCATCGGCAATAATGTGTTTATTGGTTCTGATACTCAACTAGTCGCACCAGTTACTGTTAGTGATGGTGCTACCATAGGTGCAGGGTCTACCATTACGCGTGATACGCCAGCTGAGAAACTTACACTATCACGCAGTAAGCAAATAACAATTGATAAAAATAAGGAAGTAAGGAGACTTTCATTATGTGTGGAATCGTCGGAGCAATTTCTAAAAGAGATGTTTCAGATATTCTTTTAGAAGGTTTGAAGCGACTTGAATATCGTGGCTATGATTCTGCGGGTATGGCGGTGCTTAATAAAGGCTTATTAGAACGAGTGCGAAGACCGGGCAAAGTCTCTGAACTTGGCGATGCGCTGCAAGAATCAAATTTAAATGGCATTGTAGGTATTGCACACACGCGTTGGGCAACGCATGGTGTGCCATCGGAATACAATGCGCATCCACATATTTGTAATGGTCGTGTGGCAATTGTTCATAATGGCATTATTGAAAACTATCAAGAACTAAGAGAACAGCAATCCAAGGCCGGATTTAAATTTACTTCAGATACAGATACAGAAGTGATTGCCCACCAAATTGTTTATTATCTTGATCAGGGTGATTCATTATTCTTCGCGGTACAAAACACAGTTAAAGACCTTAAAGGTGCTTATGCTCTGGGTGTGATTGACCGAACCGATGAGGATAGAATTATCGCGGCACGTAGCGGTAGTCCACTGGTTATAGGTGTAGGTGAAGATGAAAACTTTATTGCATCTGATGTGCATGCCTTATTAAAAGAAACACAAAAATTTATTTATCTGGAAAATGGTGATATTGCCGAAATCACACGCGATAAAATTTCAATATTTGATTTAAATGGTGAGTTTGTCGAGCGAGAAATTAAGTCAAGTAAACAAAGCTCAGATGCAGCCGAAAAAGGCGAATACGCGCATTACATGCTTAAAGAAATCTATGAGCAGCCACGTGCTATTGCAGATACATTAGAAGGTAGAATTCTTAACGGCAAGGTCATGGACGAAATTCTAGGACCAAAAGCCAAAGGCATTTTAGATAAAGTACAGGCGATACAAATTATTGCCTGCGGTACCAGTTACCATGCCGGGCTAGTTGCAAAATACTGGTTTGAAGAAATTGCCGGAATTCATTGTCACGTTGAAGTTGCCAGTGAGTTTCGTTATCGCAAGCATGTTGTAAGACCTGGTACTTTATTCGTTACTATTTCGCAGTCTGGTGAAACAGCAGATAGCCTGGCAGCATTATTACAAGCAAGTTCTGAAAACTATGTAGGTTCGTTGGTAATCTGCAATGTACCAGAGAGCTCTTTAGTAAGAGAGTCTGATTTGGCATTAATGACGCATGCCGGGCCTGAGATTGGTGTTGCTTCTACTAAAGCATTCACAACACAGTTAGTTGCATTAATGATGCTGGTAATCCTAGTTGGCCGCCGCAATGGTTTACATCCAGAAATGGAAAAAATCTTAGTTGAGCAGCTATTAAATTTACCAGTAAGAATTAATAAAGCCCTGTCACTTGATGACCCGATAAAAGAATTAGCACGGCTTTACAAGGATAAGCATCATACTTTATTCCTTGGACGAGGTTCTCACCATCCGATAGCGATGGAGGGCGCATTGAAGTTAAAAGAAATTTCGTACATTCACGCGGAAGCATATGCTGCTGGCGAGCTAAAACATGGACCAATTGCATTGGTAGATGCAGATATGCCAGTGATTACAGTTGCACCCAATAATGAATTACTTGAAAAGCTTAAGTCTAATATAGAAGAAGTGCGTGCACGTGGCGGAGAGTTGCATGTATTTGCGGATGCGGGCTGTGCATTTGAAAAAGATGAGGGTATGCAACTAATTGAACTTGATGCACCTGAAAATGCCGTGGCACCTATTATCTTTACTATTCCTCTACAACTACTTTCTTATCATGTGGCGGTACTAAAAGGCACTGATGTTGATCAGCCAAGAAACTTGGCGAAGTCAGTGACTGTTGAGTAGCGATTTAACGCCATCGCCTGTCTAGTATGGACATTGGCAAACAAGTAGTCTCCTCGCTGAAATGGGTTGCAGTGGCCAAGTTTATTGGTCAGATATGCACTTGGGCGATTACTATTTTTGTTATCCGTCTTCTTGAGCCCGAAGACTACGGCCTGCTTGCACTAGCAGTCGCGGTGATGGGCTTAGCCACGTTAGTAAATGAGATGGGTCTTGGCTCTGTTATTGTTCAAAAAACCAAGCTTGCGCGCCATATCATCGAGAAAATTCTGGGCTTATTAATAGTTGTAAATTTAGTTTTTTATATTGCTATTTATTTTAGTGCTCCGTATATAGCGTCATTTTTTGAAGAGCCGTCACTGGCAAAAGTGTTACAAATCGTTGGTATAGAATTGTTGCTTGGTGCATTTGTCGTCATACCCGATAGTATATTAACGCGCGATATGAAGTTTAAGTATATTGCCGTGATTGGTTTTATTCGGGCTATTTCAGCGAGCTTAGCCACACTAATTTTGGCTTTACTAGATTATGGTGTTTGGGCGCTAGTACTTGGAAATATCTTCGGGGTAATTGTACAAGGGATTGCACTGAATTTAACTGTACGTCAATGGTATATGCCAAGCTTTAATTTTACTGGTATACGTAAAGAAATAAGTTTTGGCGGTTTAGTTACAACAGATCGCATACTTTGGTATCTATACTCTGAAAGCGATACCTTTATTATCGGTAAATTCCTGGGTAAAGAATTATTAGGTATTTATACGGTTGCTCGACAATTAGCTGCATTACCTTCTGCAAAAATTGCTCAAGTGCTAAGTGATATCGCTTTTTCAGCTTTTTCCCGAATTCAAGAAGATGGTGAACGTGTCACGCGCTATTTTTTAAAATCTGTACGCGTGATGAGTTTTGTATCATTTGCAATATTTATTGGTATAGCAAGCGTTGCTTCTGAGATTGTGCATGTGTTTCTTGGCGAAAAATGGCTGCAAACAATATTACCTTTACAGTTATTAAGTACTGCACTTTCGTTACGTATGCTTGAGAGCGTCATTCCATCTGCGTTAATGGGATTGGGGCGGCCGGATATAAATGTAAAAAATCAAATGATTGCATGTGTAATCATGCCCCTCGGAGTATTTGTTGGTGTCAATTGGGGTTTGAAGGGTGTTTGTATTGCATGGGTATTAGTTTATTCAATATATTTTCTAATCATGCTGTATCGTTCATTGCCAGTACTTGGTGTTTCGGTATCACGCTACCTTACGACTATTAGTGGAGCCGCTATTAGTTCTATCGCCATGTATTTGGCTATATTTTTAATGCGTGGAGTACTCGATTCATATTCAGCAACAATGTTAACTAAGTTAATAATATTAGTGCCTACTGGAGCCATTGTGTATTTATCAATGACCCTTATGATTCAAAGGCATATTCTTTTTGAAATACGTGAGCTTGTCAGGCCAGCCTAAGGAAATTTGACCTAAATATAGTGATTTAGGTATAGATTTTCCTGTCAAGCAGTTGGGTGTTTAGCTATTTAGCGAACCACACCTCTTAAATTATCTGTCGATTGAGATAGCATCCTGTGAGTTTAATGGATGTACTTGTCCCTGATCTTTAAGGAAAAGGTTATGTTACGTAGTTTGGTAGAAAAAACACTTCAATATGTCGATACCACAAAACTGCCTAAGGAAATAAAAGCAGAAATTAAAAACGATCACCTAGGCCTAAAAAATTCAGACCCAGGATGTCAGGCAGTGATAGACGAAAGTATTAAGTGGCTTGGACGCGCACAAGACAACTCTGCAAGTGCGGACGGTGGCGTTGCCCGTGACTACAATTTAGTAAATGGTTGGGCGACATCTTATCCCGAGACGACTGGCTATATTGTTCCAACCATGATTGAGTATGGAAAAGCGTTCCATAATGATCAGGCAATTTTTTTTTTTTTTTAGAAGATGGTGGATTTCAGGGCGGGCGTATCGATGCCAAGCCGGTGGTTTCTGTCACTTTTAATACTGGTCAGATTTTATTAGGGTTAGCCAGTGGTGTGGCGGCATTTGGCGAAACCTATCGTGCACCCATGCGTGCGGCTGCAGATTTTCTTGTTAACAGTCAAGATGATGATGGTTGCTGGCGCAGCCATCCGACACCATTTGCTGAGCCGGGTGAGAAAGTTTATGAGACCCATGTTTCATGGGGTTTATTTGAGGCCGAGCGTGTTGACCCAAATCGTGGCTATGGCGAGTGTGGGTTAAAAAATGCTCGTTGGGCGATGACCTGGCAACGTGACAACGGTTGGTTTGATCAGTGTTGTTTAGATCAGCCCGAAATCCCGCTTACACACACTATCGGATATAACTTACGTGGCTTAGTTGAGGCATACCGGCTTAGTGAAGAGACAGATATTTTACAGGCATGTGTGCGTAATGCTGATGGAATTTTAGGGCTTGTTACCGGTGAAGGTTATTTACCAGGACGTATAGATGCTAACTGGAAGCCGGCTGCTAAGTGGGTATGCTTAACTGGCAGTGCGCAAATAGCCCATTCGATGCTGTACTTATTTTCATTTACCGGCGAAGAAAAATATAAGCGAGCCGGTTTAGCGTTGAATAAATATGTACGGCGAACTGTATCTATCGATGGAGCAGATGAAATTCGCGGCGGAGTAAAAGGATCATTTCCTGTAGATGGTGACTATGGAAGGTTACAGTACTTAAATTGGGCACCAAAATTCTTAATTGATTCTTTAATGCTGGAACAAGATATCTGTAAATAAGCCATGAAGGCACAATTGCGTCAAATCTATCGTCGGGGGCGGTCTGATTTAATTAAACGATTTCGGTCATATGATTCTGATGCCCTAGCTATTGCTATTGATGAATTAGGTATTGCAGCAGGCGATACAGTTATGGTGCATTCTGCACTAAACCCTGATAATGGCTTCATCGGCAAGCATAAAGACATTATTAATGTTCTAAAGTCATTAGTAACAGAAGAAGGGTTATTAGTAATGCCGTCAATGCCGTATGCTGATTCGTCGCGTGCATTTCTGCAAAGAGGTAAGCCCATGAATGTACGTCGCAGCCCTTCACACATGGGACTGATAAGTGAAGTGTTTCGACGTAATAAAGATGTGTACAGAAGTTTAAACCCTATTCATCCATTACTGGCATGGGGTAATGATGCGCAAGAGTTTTTACAAGGGCATGAAAATTGTCAGTATTCTTTTGGTTCAAATTCACCGTTTGAAAAGTTACTTAAAAGAAATGCAAAGGTTTTATGTTTCGATGTTGGTTTTGAATTTATTACCTTCACTCATTTTGTAGAAGACCAGCTAAAAGATAAATTTCAATTTTCTTTGTACGATAACGAGCCAATTATCGGCACAAGCATAGATTATGATGGGAATGAACTACGTACA
>JGI12316J14372_10003668_pt1 | contig 14196 bp, 10 predicted proteins | sample MarCyaLeptolynsp_FD_14372 | JGI IMG/M metagenome (IMG submission 14372) | reverse complement strand
AGGCAGTAACTTGAGGCAAGTGATAGGCTGCGGCGCAAGCCGCCGTCATCACGTCGCCCGGATCATAGCCATCGCCGCGGGGGCCAACGCAACCCGAGATCAGAGACGGCACCGCGGCGGCACCGAACTCCTGCTTCAACTCGACCATTAATGCCACCGCCGATGCATTGGCCTTGGCCAGATCTGAAGCGGAGTATCCAAGCCGGTCGCCCCAGTCAGAGCTCGCGCGCCAGGTCGGTGTTTCGAACACGAAACCCATTTCATACGCGGCGGCGAGTTTCAGAAAGCGGAGATAGTATTCCGACAGCGCGGTAACGCCTTCTTTGGTTTGTAACAATGTGAAGGCCGCGAAGTCTGGCAGTTCGAAGCCTTCGTCAAAGATCAGAAAGGTCTCGATGCCGCCATCGGTCAGATAGAAACGCGGTTCTATGGGCAGGTCTAAATTAGTCATGGTTCTTTTCTCCGAGATGCGATCAGGCGATCTTGCGCCCGATTAAGAGTGACCAAATGCGGTTGGAGGCGCCGTCATAGAATCCGGCTTCGCCGTTCCATTCCTTGGGGTTCTTCCAGGTGCCGAAAATCTGATCCCAGATCACCAGCTCGCCATAATTATCGGCGTGACGCCCGCGTTCATGATGGACGCCGTGGCCTTCAGGCCGCTCGATGAACCAGCCGATCCAGCGCGGCGTCTTGATGTTGGAATGGGTGAAGAATACGACACCCGCTCCGAACACGCCGACAATGGCCGCTGCATCAGCAGTGATTCCGACCAGCATGGTCAGCGCAAAACTGGCCACAAAGGTAAAGCCGATCACGTCCAGCGGGTGGTGGTACAGGCTGCCCCAGGCATCCATGCGCTCGACCGAGTGATGCATCTGATGAAAGATGCGCCACAGCGTATCGGATTTGTGCATCGCCCGGTGCCACCAATAGACCACGAACTGAATGGCTGCGTATCCGAGACCGCACTGCGCCCAAAGCGGTAAGGCGCTGCTGTCGAACAGGACCGGCCCGGTCAGCCAGCTCGCCCACAAATAGGGCGAGTAGGTGGCGAGCGCGATATAAGCAATCGCCGAAACGACGCCTTTGATCTTCCACAGATCCGGCTGCGGAAACTTGCGCGCTGGAAAACACGTATCCAGCACGATGAAGGCGATGAACAGACCGCCAATCATGAGGTTGATGGGATGTAACACTTGATGCTCCTTTGTCTTCGAGTGAAGGAGCGCTATGAAGGCTGTGCGTTGGAACAAACGTTGGAAACTGCGTGGGAATTGCGTTGGCAGGGCGTTGAAATCACCGCTATTCGCCGACAGGGGATCGATTGAATGACGTTGGCCGTGTCCTTGTTCGGAGAGTTTGCCCTGTTCCGCGACGGCGAACGGGTGGACCTGCCCTCCTCGAAAAAGACGCGGGCGCTGCTGGCTTATCTGGCACTGAATCCCCGGCCGCATCGGCGTGAGCGCTTGTGCGACATGTTTTGGGATCGCACCGACGATCCTCGGGCCGCGCTGCGATGGTCGCTGACCAAGTTGCGACCGCTGGTCAATGACCCACAAAACGAACGCCTGCATGCTGATCGAGAACGGATCATTTTTCAGAAGGACTCGATCCTGTCCGTGCCGGGCGACACCGAAGATCAACCGCTGGCAGGACTCGATTTGCCGGATTGCGCGGCGTTTCAGGCCTGGCTTGTGGCCGAACGCGATCAATTACAAAAGACAAGTTCTGACGCCACTCACACCGCGGCGCCTGTCTTGTCTCCGACAGCGAGCGCGCAGGATATTCGCTTCTGCCGCGCCACAGACGGCACCATGCTGGCTTATGCCACCTCTGGGGATGGACCGCCTTTGGTCAAGGCAGCGAACTGGCTGACGCACCTGGAATATGACTGGTCTTCGCCGCTCGACGCCCAGCAAATCCAGCGCCTTAGCGCAAGCAACACGCTGCTCCGCTACGATGGACGCGGCAATGGCCTGTCTGATTGGAACACAGACGAACTCTCCTTTGAAACCATGGTCAGTGATCTTGAGAGCGTCATCGATGCGGCCGCACTGGGCCGATTTCCATTGCTCGGGCTGTCGCAAGGAGCTGCCGTCGCGATCGAGTACGCCGCGCGTCATCCGGATCGTGTCAGCCACCTCATCCTGCATGGCGGCTTCGCTTCTGGGTGGGAAATATCCGGCAGCCCGGAAATCCGCGAAGAGCGCGAAGCTGTTCGTATGCTACTGACCCGGCAATGGGGCGCAGACAATCCAAGCTTCCGGCATCTGATCTCGACCAACTTCATCCCGGGCGCAACGGAAGAAGAAATCTCCTGGTTCAGCGATTTTCAGCGCAAGACCACGTCGGCAGCAAACGTCTCTCGTTTTATGAAAGCATTCGGGCAGATCGATGTGCGAGATCGGCTCTCCGCGATCCAGGCGCCGACTTTGATCCTGCATTCAAGAGGCGACCAGATGGTCGACATGGACGCCGCCAGAGAATTGGTCTCGGGGATCCCGGGCGCGCGTTTTCAATCTCTGGACAGCGACAATCACAGCCTGATCGACCGCGAACCAGCCAGTCTCGAATTCGCGCGCGCCATTCTGGAGTTTCTCCAGACAGCGCGTGATTGATGCTGGCGCACTATTCCCAATCACCGCCGAGTGCGAGATTCAAATCGATATACTGATCCAGCTCCAACCGGCGCAATGTCAGCAAATTGCTGCGCGCGCCGAACGCTGACTGTTCCAGCTGCAAGACAGACAGCAAGTCGATCTCACCTTCGCTATATTGCAGCCGCGCCAAGCGCAGCGCTTCATCCGAAGCGACCGAGGCCTGCTCCAGGAACACTTTGCGGCGCGCGATCGTCTCACCATCGGCGAGCGCCTGTTCGACCTCGGAAAAGGCGTTCAGGGCGGCGCTGGCATAAGCCTCTACCGCGGCCTGTTGGTCGACCGTGCTGATTTCGACCTGCGTCTTGCGAGCCCCGCCATCTATGACCGGCACCAACAGGCTGGATGCGGCCTGCCAGGCAAGATTGGCCGGGTTCAGAATATTGGACAGCTCCGGTGAAGCGCCCGTCACACCGCCGGTGAGGCTTATGCTGGGCAGGCGCGCAGCTTTGGCCTGGTCGACGGAATCGATCGTTGCGGCGATCCGGCGCTCCGCGGCGATCAGATCTGGTCGGCGCTCCAGCAGATCCGAAGGCAGGCCCGCCGGAGGATCGGCAGGCTTGGTCGGCAGAGTTGAGCCGACGAACAGCTCTGTCGAAGGATAGCGGCCCAGCAGCACTTCGAGCGCGCGCACGGCGCTATCCTTGCTGGCATTGGCGCTTTCCAGCGTATCGCTCGAACTGGCCAGATTGGCCTGAGCCAGCGCCACGTCCTGCGCCGTTGCGACGCCATTATCAAACTGCACACCGACAATCCGATCGGTCTCGGTCAGCGCTGTGACAATGTCCTGTGCGATCTGTGCCTGTTGCTGCGCATTGATCGCTCCAAAATAAGTCCGCGCGACACCAGCTGCGATCGAATATTGCGTGAAGCGATAGTCGGCGTCTGCCGCCTCTGCACTTTCAATCGCCGCCTGCTGACCAGAGCGGATGCGGCCCCAGATGTCGAGCTCCCAGCTGGCTTGCAGGCCGACATTCAGACTGTCAGCGCTCTGGCCATCGAAATTGCCCTGCCCCGTGCTGCCGAGCGTGGCATTGACCTGCGGGCTGAGCGCGGCGCCGGATTGCTGCGCGAGCAAGCGAGAGCGCTCGACGTTCAGCGCCGCGGCGCGCAAGTCGCGATTATTGGCCTGCGCTTCAGCGACCAGTGAGACCAAGACCGGGTCTTCGAAGGCCTCGATCCATCCGGCTTCGACATCGCCTACGCGCGCCGCTGCCGCCGTCCAGTAATCTGGCGTGTCAGGCACTTGCTGTGACGCGATGGTTCGCGCCTCTTCGCGCCCGGGCTCAACGCTCGCACAAGCGCCGATCAATATAGCCGTCGATAACAATAGAGACATTCTGAGCATGATAAATCACTCCTCGAGGGGGACCGGTGCGGTTTCGCTGGCTTTGACATTGAAGAAGACCGCATACAGGACCGGAACAATGATCAGGGTCAGCAGGGTCGCGAAAGTCAATCCGAAAACCAGGACCACCGCCATGGACCGGAAGAAGGCATCGCCAAATAGCGGGATCACGCCGAGCACCGTGGTCAGAGATCCCATCATCACGGGCCGCACACGGCTGGCCGCGCTATCGACGACCGCATCATATCGTGGTTTGCCGTCGCGAATTTCCAAATCCATTTGGTCGACCAGCACAATGGCGTTTTTGATCAAAAGTCCTGACAAGGAAAGCAGCCCCAGAATAGCCATGAACTCAAGCGCCGTGTAAGTCAGGACGAGCCCCAGCACCACGCCAATCAACGCCAAGGGCACAACCAGAAAAATCAAAAGCGGCTGCCTGAGCGCGTTGAATAGAATGACCACGACCAGGACCATGGCGAGAATTCCGAGCGGCAGCGTGGAAGCCAGGTTGCCATTGGCTTCTGTGCTGTCGCCATACTCCCCAGCCCATTTGAAGCTGTAGCCTGGCGGTCGCGGAATCGCTTCGATCTGAGGGCGGACACGTTCCAGCAAATCGGATGAGAGTTCGCCCACAGCTGGGTCCGCTTGCGCCTTGATTGTCCATTGCCGATCGACCCGGCGCAGCATCGCATCGCGCCAGATCGGGTCGACGCTGTCGACGACCTCGACAAGCGGCACGACCCTGCCAGTGGTCGAGCTTGGAATTTGAATGCCGAGCATTTCGCGTGCATTCAGACGTTCATTCTCTGGCGCACGTGCGACGATCGGGATCAGCCGGTCTGCCTCGCGATACACACCCACTGTGCGGCCGGAAAAGTTGGTCTGAAGTGCGACCGCGAGATCTTCCCGAGACACGCCAAGACGTCGCCCTCGAGATTCAGAGTATTCTGGAACGATAACACTGACTTGTTGGCGCCAGTCATCCTTAATCGCAATGGCTTTGGCATCACTCGCCAGGATTGCCTTAGACTGATTGGCCAGATCGCGCAGAACCGCAGGATCGGGACCGCTGAATTGCGCCTCGATTTTGGAGCCGCCACCTGGCCCGAGCTGGAAGCGCCAGACCTTGGCTTGCGCATCCGGGTAGTTCTCGTCGATATGATTCTGGAGTTGCGGTATCAGGTCAGCGACCGCTTCATAGCTGCTCGCCTTGATCAGAAACTGACCATAGGCAGAGTTTCCACTCTCGGGCGAATAAACCAGCATAAAGCGCAAGCCACCGGCACCGATCAGGGTTTGGACGTCTTCGACACCTTCCAAACCCATAACGAAAGGTTCGAGTTCGACCATGTCCGCCTTGGTGACGCTGACATCAGTTCCCTCTGGCAGCCAATAATCCACCACGACCTGCGGTGTAGTCGACGCCGGGAAGAATCCCGCTTTCACGAATTGGAATCCCCAGATCGCCGTCGCAAAAAGTCCAACAGCGCTGGCGATTGCCAGCCATCGCAAACGCAGGACATTTCGCATGAAGTCCTTGTAGATGCGGGTGAAGCGCCCGTCGCCTTGCTCCGCACTGACCCCGGACGATTCCTTGAAAAGCAGGTCGGCAAATAGCGGAACAGCCGTCAGGGCAAACACCCAGCTGAGCAGGAGCGAGATCAGGATCACCCAGAACAGATGACCCGTATACTCCGCAGTGGAGCCCGGTGCGAAGCCAATCGGGGCGAAGGCAATGATCCCGACCAGCGTGCCGCCCAGGAGCGGCCAAATGGTTCGCCCGACAATCTCGCGCGCAGCGTCCAGTTTCTTGCGACCTTGCTGGACGCCAACCAGGATGCCTTCGGTCACGACGATCGCATTATCGACCAGCATGCCCAGCGCGATGATTAATGCGCCGAGTGAAATCCGATGCATGGGGATGCCGACAATGTACATGATGAGCAAAGTCGCGGCGATGGTCAGGACCAGAACCCCGCCAATGATGATCGCCGATCGCGCGCCCATGAAGATAAGCAGTGTTATGAGCACGATGGCCAGCGCCGCGAAGACATTCATGGCGAAATCAGCGACCGATTTCTCAACCGTTTTGCCTTGGTGATAGTATTCGTGCAGCTCGATCCCGATTGGGCGGCTGACAATCGTTTCCGCCAGTTTGGCGTCGATCCCGGCGCCCATCTTGACCACATTCGCGCCCAGGACGTTGGAGACTCCGAGACCGATTGCAGGCTGCCCGTTCCATCGCAACTCCAGCGATGAAGGGCTCACATAATCGCGCGTGACCGTGGCGATATCCCTCAAATAAACGATCGTTCCGGAAGTGGCGGTAGAGACTTCGAGATTCTCGATCGCAGCCACAGAATCGACAGTTCCTGTAGGCTGAATGACCAGGCGTCGCTCGCCAATCTGAACATCCCCGGCGGAGACGACGGCGTTCTGCTGATCAAGATCATTATAGATCTGCGACACAGACACGCCGAGCGCGGCAGCGCGTTCGCGCGAGATTTCGACGTAGATGGCTTCGCGTTGTGCGCCATGCAGGGTGACCTTGGCGACCCCGTCCACGGCCAGCAAGTCCCCGCGCAGGCTTTTGGCATAGTCTTCCAGCTCCCGCATTGAGTAGCCTTCGCCGGTCAGCAGATAATACAGCCCGTACACATCGCCAAAATCATCATTCACAGTCGGAGTCGATGCACCAGGAGGCAATTGCGACGAGGCGTCCGCTACCTTGTTGCGCAGCTTGGTCCAGAGCAGCTGCAAACTCTCTTTGTTCGGCGAGAACTCGTACTTGATATCAACATTGATGCGCGACAGCCCGTCTGAGGACACCGAGCTGATTTCATCGACTTCCTGTAATTGCTGGATCGCTGTTTCCAGCGGATCGGTCACCTCACGCGCTACCTCTTCCGGGGAGGCGCCGGGATATTGTGTTACCACAACCGCAGTGCGGATGGTAAACTCTGGGTCCTCAAATCGCCCCATATTCTCATACGCGATCCAGCCGCCGACCAGCGCTGTGACGATCACGATGAACATGATCAGCCGGTTTCTGATCGAGAACTCTGCAATACTCATCAGGCGGATCTACTCTTCAAGAGGGCGAATCTTCATGCCCTCGAACAAGTAGGAAGCACCGGCGCCGGCAATGGTCTCCCCCTCCGCCAGGCCGGACAGGACCACGATGCGTTCACCGATCCCCTTATCGACTTCAATCTTGCGCTTAGAAACCGTCATGGTTTGCAAGTCGACGACCCAGACAAAGGCCTCGCCGCCTTCGGACAAGATCGCTCCCAACGGGATCTGGACCTGATTACGCACTGACTGTTCTGACTCGATGAACTCCATCGTCGAGTGCAGCGTACCGGCCATTCCCGGCAAGATGTTGATATCTTCTGGTGGTGTGAACTTGAAGCGCGCGGGGAAGGTCTGGGTCGACGCATCAGCCTGGGTCGAAAAACTAAGTAGCTCAGCCGGCACCTGCAGGTCAGGGACCGCTTCCAGCGTGATGTAGACATTTGTCGGGATCACGCGTTCAGCGTTCGCCACCAGCGTACTCGGCACCTGAACAAGAGCCTCAGCTGCGCCAGTGGTCTGCAGCACGACGATCTGCTGTTGCGGCCCGATATTCTCAAACTGCTCCACCGAAACCGACGCGATCACGCCTTCGAATGGCGTGCGCAAAACGGTGTCATCCAACGCCTTCCGTGCTGTGTCCAGCGACGCGCGGGCCACGTCACGCTGCGTTTTGCGCTGCTCGTACACGCTTTCAGCAATCGCGTTTTCGGCGATCAGGCGCGCCGCACGCTGATATTCGGAATCCGCGGAGTCGTATTGCGCTTGTGCCTGTTGCAGAGCGTTTCGATAGTCGCGCTGATCGAGCCGGCCGATCAGCGTGCCCTTGCTCACTTCCTGGCCTTCCACGACGTTCAATTCATTCAGTCTGCCGCCCACCTGAAATGTCAGCACACTCGTATTCGAGGCTTCGATGACGGCTGGCAGATTGAGTCGGAACACGTCCGTGCGAGTGGTGACTTCGATCAGTTTGACCGGCCTCACCGGATCAGGCGCATCAACCGGATCCGGGCCGCCGCATGCAGACAAGCCGAGGAGCGCGACGAGCCCCAGCGCCATCGCGCGGATACGTCCGGGCGAATTCGTTTCGGTCATTGCTACCCCTTTCCGGCAATCGACAGAATCCCATTGCTATCCTGACCGTACCGCCTTGCAAAGGCCCATGCTCGGGTTGTGATGATTTGCTGTCGGGTGACCGCTTGTTAAGGCGCGCAGGTGCCATCCATTTCGGCAATCCAGGCGCGGATTAAGGCAACACCTTCGACATGCGCTAACGCCCGCCCCAACTCCGGCATCATCGCCCCGGGTTTCGTGGTTTCAAGACGATAAGTCAGGATGGATGCATCGGGATCACCGGGCACGATACTGTACGCTCGACCTCCGGTGCCAGACCCCGCCGCGATTGGGAGTTTGCATACCCCGAGTGCAGGGCCGAGTGCAGCGTCCATGGTCAGATCGAGCCCCGACGTGTCCGCCGGTCCAACCGGGTTGTGGCAGTGGGCACAGTTGATGTCGAGATATGATCTCGCGCGCGCTTCAAGCGATGCAGCCTCGTCGGTCCAATCGGTGTTCGCGGGCAGTGTTGTGACTGTTCCCGGATCTTCGAAAAAACCGCGCTCGAACAGATAGCGCAGCTGAGTTTCGACCGCGCCCTCGTGCGTGTAGTTTTTGTTCAGGTGCCGCACACGCACGCCGAGCGGTTGGACCTCACGACTGGTATTGTTTGGCGCGTGACATCCAGAGCACTGATTGATGTCTGGCACGATATAAGTGAAGTCCACATCCTGTGGATCTTTAAGGGTCAGGACTTGAGCATCTCCGATCCGGGTCAGAACGGCATCCGTCTGCGCCTCATTCCAGACGTAGGATACCGGTTCCCATCCCTGATCGCGGCGCACCAGCAGGCGGGTCTCCATCAACCTCACCTGGTTGAGATCCGATAGGACCGGATTGAGCTGTCCCAGCGGATCATCGGCTTTCAATACTGTGTTCGACGCTTCACCAGCCTTGGGATAGTAGAAGGTCTTGCTAATCACCGTGCCAACCGGCAGATCTGGCACATCACCCAGATTCAACTTCCCAGCTGGCGCGCCCTCCGGCACCCAGAGCGTCCGCAACTTGTGGGCATAGTCGGTAAACAGGGGCGTGTTCAGGTCGTATGGCACAACGCCTTCGCTGAGTTCCAGCGCACCGCCTGAGACATCAAAAATCCTCCAGTCGCTGAGCCGTTGCGGGTCCTCCTCCGGGAAGAACGTCGCTGTCTCAGCCGCGGGAGAGCACGCCGCAAGGCCTGCAATCATCCAGCTGAAAAGCACCACAAGGTTTGCAAAGTGCTGCATCGTGCGCGCCGCGATGATCAGGATCGGCCGAGATCGATCGCAGGCAGTTTATCGAGCGTGCATTCGAACGCTGACGTATCAGTCGAAGGCTGAGTGAATCCGCTCGGACCGTTTGCGTTCAGGACACCGACATCACCATTATCGATGCAGATGCGCAGCGCTGCAGGCATCGCTCCATCGACATGTTTTGTTTCGTCATAAAACCCGTCCCAGATGATGTCCGGCAAACGACCGTCAGCCCCGAACAGCATGACCCGCGCCAGGGCGAGCTCGTCCGTATCAGGGTCGTCGCCGCCGCCTGAGAACGTGTTCCCGTAGATGAAAATTCCCTCCGGATAAGGATCGAAGGATTCACTCGTCGAGCTGTCTGAATAGCCAGTGGTGAACAGGCTGGAGATGATGATATTGCCAGTCTTATTGTCGGAGATTTCATTGTTGAAGATCTCGACATCATCGTTCGAATTCACGATCACGCCGGTCCCCGCTGGAACACTGGCCACGGGCGTCCCTGGATGACCGAAATTATCGGTATTGTTGGCAAAGACCTGATTGTCATAAACGCGCGTGATCCGGCCTTCCTGTTGCAATTCAGGCATGTTGAACACCAGAATGCCGCCCGTATTATTGGTCGCAACATTGTCATAGACATCGGCGCCGACCGTGTTCTCGATCTCGATCCCAGCGACGTTATATTCAGCGCGATTATTGCGCACGATCACGTCGCGCGATTGTCCGACATAGACGCCAGCATCAGAGGCCCCGATCGCGACATTTTCTTCGACCAGAACATTGGTTGTTTGCACCGGGTATATTCCGTAGGCGCCATTTTGCTGGCTGGGGCCGTTGGTCCACTCCGTGCGAACACGGCGAATGGTGATATTGTCACCCTCATTGATCTTCAGCGCGTCGCCCTTGGCATCTTCGATGGCCAGATCCTCAATCGTGAAATCGCTGGCCGTTACCAGAAGTCCTTCTGCCCCGGCAATCTGATCGGCGAAACTGAGTACCGTCTTGTCCATGCCCTGCCCGCGAATGGTGACGCCATCCACAGTCAGGCTGAGGCCGCGATTGAAATTGAACGTGCCTTCCGGGATTTCGATGACATCTCCGGGTTGGGCATCAATCAATTGCGTCATCAGAGTCTCTTCGGCTCTCACCGCTTCATCTTCAGTGTCCAGCTCGGTGGCTTGACCACAGCTCGCGACACCCAAACATGTCGATACCAAAAGCAGAGTCCAAAGTCTCATCCCGTTCCTCCCGTATTATCTTTCAGACGGGCGTAACATAGAATTCTCGGCGCGAAAATTGATTATAACTTTAGGCGCAAGTCACCGCGCGGCTCAGGCATCCCACCGATACCCAAACCGTTCAATGTCATCCAAAAACAGGTCGGCGACCATTTCCTGCGTCTCGCTGGAATAATAACTGCGCCAATCCCGACGGCGGTTCGAGGCATTGAGGAATGGAAGCTCCGCACGCACGCCAAGCGTCTCGCAGACAGATTGAAAGTCCGACTTCAGTGCCTCGAACCGACCCACAAAATCAACCAGCTGACTCCCTTCCTCGTCAAAGATGAAAGACGATTGAGACGGCGCTTTTTCCGCGTACTGATAGCGAACATATGCGTCGAAATCACCGAGGTTCCGAATGATCTCGTGTTGACCATGCGCTGGTGTCTGCAAAGCATAGGCATAGTTCGACACCTGCCAGTCCCAGGGATTGCGCACGAAGGTGAACTTGTAGGCTTGTTCAAAGGCCTCGGCTGGCATTGCGTCTTTGATCTCCTGCGCGGTGAAGTGCTGGCCGCGCACCAGGCTTGCGCGCCAACCAAGCAAAGCCGCCATAGGTTCCGGTACCATCCGGATCGCCTTGTTCAGATATCGATTTCGGAAATGAGCCGGGCAATGTTCGCGGAGAGCAGCCACAACAGATTCGCCCCCAGTCTTCCAGATGTGGACGAAGATGAATTTCCGCGTCGGGTCGTACAGCATCCAGCCTCGCCATCTTGCTCGGGATTCAGATTGAGTCATCCTATCGGGAACAAGCTTACCGATGGCAAGCGTGCGATACGCGCAGAACCAGATTGCCATTCATCCGATTTGCCCGCCATTCCTGATAATCTAGACGATTTTCGGCTTGCGCCACCGCCAGAAACATGTAGCGATTAACAAAGGGACGTCGCACTCCAATACGATTGCAAGCAAACTGATCTGATTTGCAGGGGCAATGGCAATATTGTTGCGAGTGATGCTTGTTCGGGAAGCTATGTATACAAGGCATCAAAGCCAATGCGAGTGATGGTAATAGGAGGGGATGGGTATTGCGGTTGGCCAACGGCCCTGCGGCTGTCCCGGCGCGGTCATTCGATCGGCATTGTCGACAATCTCTCACGCCGCCGCATCGGTTTGGAGCTGGGCGTTGACAGCCTGGTCCCGATCTCGTCGCTCAATGAGCGCGTGGCCGCCTGGTCGGAGATTGGTGGAAAGCGGATAGAAGCCTACCAGATTGACGTCGCTGAAGACTTCGCTGCCCTGAAAGACCTTGTTGCCGTCTATCACCCCGATGCGATTATTCATTTCGGCGAACAACGCTCTGTGCCCTATTCGATGATGGACGCGCCGACCGGACTGTACACGCTGCGCAACAACCTCATGGGAACGGCCAACCTGCTGGAAGCGCTGGTCCAGACTGCAACCGACGCGCATGTCATTCACCTGGGATCGATTGGGGTCTATGGCTACGAGACGGTGGGTTATGAAATCCCCGAAGGCTATCAGCGTGTGCGTCGTGTGGATGAGTTCGGAAATCTGGGTCCGGAACATGAGACGCTGCATCCGTTCAATCCGGTCTCCAAGTATCATTTGACGAAAGCGCTCGATCATATCGGAATGGCTTATTATGCCGCCAAACATGGCGTGCGTGCGACCGATCTTTGCCAGGGAACGGTCTGGGGTGCAGAGACCGAGGAAACCCGCCGCGATCCGCGCCTCGCTAACCGTTTCGATTATGACCCGGTCTATGGAACCGTGCTCAATCGATTCGCATTGCAAGCGGCGCTTGGCGAGCCGATTTCCGTGTACGGGACCGGTGAACAGACGCGCGCCTTCATTCATATGGACGATGTGCTGTCCTGCATCGAAGGCGCGCTCGCGGCGCCACCCGACCGAGGCAACCAGGTCAAAGTGGTCAATCAGATCACCGAATGCATGAGCATCAACACCCTGGCTCAGCTCTTCTCGGACCTATCGGAATCTGAAATACGCCACATCCCATCACCGCGGTCAGAGCCAGAAGAGAACGAGCTGACGGCGAGCAATCAGGGCGTGATCGAATTTGGCGTTCAGCCAACGCTGGTGTCTCGATCGAGCGTATCAAACCTGATCGAGTTTGCGGGCCACTATGCTGATTTTGTGGATCCGGAGCAGCTTTATCCGCCTTCCACGACAGAACAGCTCGCACCCGCGGACTGAGAATTTGCGTCACGCGAACCAGATGCACTGATCCGCGTCAGCAAGGCTCTCACGCCGGATCCGTCTTCCAGAAACAGCTCGTCGCGCAGCTCGAGAATGGAAGCACGCTCAGTCTCGTACTGATCACGGCTCATGGTCTCGAGCAAATCGCAAACCGCATCAGCATACGGATCGGCAACCGCGTGACCGATCGCATGCGGCGCCAGGTGACGCGCCATTTGAGACTGCTTTGTAAACAGCGGAACCGCGCCGAAATAGCCGCCATGATACATCCGACAGGCGAGCAAAAGCTCTGAATTTCCATTCTCGTCATAGAAGTCGAGGCACCAGACGAAATGCACGCGGCCATAAAGATCTTCGAGATCATCCGGCATGAGATAAGGTCCTTCATGGACCCAGTTTTCGTGACGATCGACAATCTCCATATAGGCGTCCAAACCGGTCTCAGTCGGGAACCCGCGTGTATAGATCAGGACCTTGTCGCCCAGCCGCTCGGCAATCTGCGACAAGATCTGCATGCTCTTGCGACACCGGAGGGTTCCGAACCAACCGATCACCCATCGATCTGATGTCTTTTTCCAAGCCTGCGCCCGCTCGGATGGCGGCGCGTCCTTGGCCGGGACCTCATGCAGCTGAATGCGGTTCTCGAGCAGAAAGCAAGAGCGGTCATAGCCCTGAAACGGGACCAGATATCCTTCAACAAATCCTGGCGATGGCACCACGACCAGATCGGCGGAAGCCAGTATGCGTCGTTCCAGAAACCGCATGATGCGAGCGCCAGGCGTGTTGCGAAAAAACACGTCATGAACGTCTTCGATCTCATAGACCAGCCGCGCGTCCAGCCGCAGCAGTTTTTTCATCAGTAAAGCAAGAAATGCTGAATCGAACAGGCGTGCATAGAGCACATCGACTTTGCGCAGACGATCGCGGTGGCGCCAGAGCTTGCGAAACGCCTTGAAGATAACCGACAGGCGACTGAGATATTGGCGGTCCTTCGTGGTGCCGAGCGCAACATTATCCCAGAACGGAATGAAGTCTGCGTGAAACTTGTCGCGTCGAAAGGTGAACCCGGTCACAGCGATGCCCTCGCGCAGGAAGGAGGCGATGCGCAGCCGGACGGTCGGGTTGGTTGCGTCGCCAGCGAAATAGGCGATTGATTGCACGGGCCGGGCATCTGTCGCATTTCTTTCGGCGTCAGAGTCGATCAGGTCTATCGAACTTTCCGGAGCCATTCTGCACCCTCTCGCCCTACGCGCCCCCGCGAGGATCCATCCATTCAGTCACGGTCCGCTCTATTCGTACGCACCAGG
>JGI12316J14372_10003666_pt1 | contig 14206 bp, 11 predicted proteins | sample MarCyaLeptolynsp_FD_14372 | JGI IMG/M metagenome (IMG submission 14372) | reverse complement strand
CAACTGGAAGAGTTCGGTGAAACGCGGCGCGGCTGGCTTGGCGTCCGGATCCAGCAGGTCACCGATGAACTTGCGGAAAGCCTGGAAATGAAAACCGCCAGAGGCGCGCTTGTGGCCGGTGTTACGGCCTCCGGGCCGGCCGACGAGGCCGGAATCGAGCCCGGTGATGTGGTCATCGAATTTGACGGCAAACCGGTGCCGACAATGCGTGATCTGCCCCGCATGGTTGCCGACACGCCGGTCGGCAAGGATGTGAAGGTCAAGCTGTTGCGAAAAGGCAAGGAGATCACCGTGACGGTCGATCTCGGACGGCTTGAAGAAGGCGAAAAGATTGCATCGAAGGAAAAGAACGCGCCGGCGGCCAAAGTGACCACCGTGCTCGGTCTGACGCTCAAGGATCTGTCCGCAAGCCTGCGCGAGCAGTACGGGATTGCAGACAGCGTCGAGGGCGTCGTGATCACCGAGGTCGAGGCCAACAGTTCGGCGGCCGAAAAACGCATTCAGGCCGGCGATGTTATCGTCGAAGTTTCCCAGGAAAAGGTCGATACCCCTGCGGCGGTCAACAGTCTGGTCAAGGACCTGAAACAGGCCGGCCGGAAATCGGCGCTCCTGTTGCTTTCCAACAAGGAAGGTGAACTCCGCTTCGTGGCGGTGCGCATCGAGCGCTGACTCTATCACGACCAGTCGAATTGAAATGGCCGTTCAACTCAGGCGAGTTGAGCGGCCATTTTTTTCCGCTTCAACGAAGTCCGTGTGCAGATAGCCCTGGGCGTAGAGCAGCGCGGTAAGATCGCAATGCCCGATGCTGGCGTCGGCTTCCTTTATCAGCGCCGGTTTCGCATGATAAGCGATGCCGAGGCCGGCGGCCGTTACCATGTCGAGATCGTTGGCGCCGTCGCCGACGGCGATGGTATCCTGCAATTCAATTTCCTGCTGACTGCACAGGGCAGCAAGGCGTTCGCGCTTGGCGTCGCGTCCGAGAATCGGGTCCTCGACGGCGCCGGTGAAATACCCGTCCTTCGCGACCAGCACGTTGGCCCGGTTTTCGTGAAAACCGATCCGGTCGGCAATTGTTGCGGTAAAGGCGGTGAAGCCGCCGGAAACCAAAGCGCAATAGGCGCCGTTGCGTCGCATCGTTTGCACCAGTGTCCGCGATCCGGGATTGAGCCGGATCCGGGCATCGATGACGGTCTGCACAATCGTTTCAGGCAACCCGGCCAGGAGCGCGACACGCTCGCGCAGCGCCGGTTCGAAATCAATCGCGCCGGCCATGGCCCGTTCGGTAATCGCCGAGACCTGTTCCTTGACGCCGACTTCGGCAGCGAGTTCATCGATGCATTCCTGGCCGATCATTGTGGAATCCATGTCGGCGATCAGAAGTTTCTTGCGTCGATGCGCCTGCGGCTGCACGACGATGTCGATGGGGAGCCCGTCGACATGCCGCAACAGAGCCTGCCGGACCGCCTGGAGATCCTGTCCCCGGTTGCAGCTAAACGGGATATCGGCGGCCTCGGTTTCATGAAGCGGAACCGGTTTGCAATCGGATTTCAGAATTCCGGCGAGATCGCTTAAGAGAGATGCAGGGAGCGCCGGACCGGTGCCCGGTGACATGATGGTGGCGACGGAAAGCATGGATGAACATGGCCTGTTGCAGCGGCTTGCGGAGGATCGCAGGCCCGATGCGGTTCTGATAGCCGGACCGACGGCCAGCGGCAAGTCGGACCTCGCCCTGCGGGTGTGCGATCACCTGGGCGGAGCGGTGGTGAACGCGGACTCCATGCAGGTCTACAGGGACCTGGAGATTTTGACCGCCCGTCCCGGCGGCGCGGCTTTGGAGGCGGCGCCGCATCATCTGTTCGGCCATGTCGACGGCGCGTCGTCCTACTCGGTCGGGCACTGGCTGGACGAGGCACACCGCACCATCGCGGCGCTAGGGGCGAATGGAAAAGTCCCGGTTATCGTCGGCGGAACCGGCCTTTATTTCAAAGCGCTGACAGAAGGACTTGCCGAGATGCCGGACATAGAGCCGGCGACACGGGAACGATGGCGCTACCGGTTGAACGAAGAAGGAGCGGCCGCATTGCATCGCGTACTGCGCAAGACCGATCCCGAAACGGCGCTGGAGCTGCGCCCGACCGACGGTCAGAGGATTGCGCGGGCGCTGGAGGTGATGGAGGCGACAGGACGTTCGATTCGCGACTGGCGGCGCGAGGCGCTGGCCGCCGATGGTTTTACCGGGAAGACCGTGATCCGGATTGTGTTGCAGCTTGATCGTGCGATCTTGCGTCAGCGGATCGGGCATCGGTTCGATATCATGATGCAACGCGGGGCGCTGGCGGAAGTCGAAACTCTGCTGTCCCGGCAGCTCGATCCCGACAAGACGGTGATGAAAGCGATCGGCGTGCCGCAACTGCAGTCCTATCTGAGGGGAACCGTCAGCCTTGAGGATGCGGTTGAACGCGCAAAGATCGATTCAGGACGCTATGCCAAACGCCAGGACACATGGTTCCGCAACCAGATGGCGGATCATTGGCTGCGCGTCGAGGTCTGTCCCTGACGGAAACGGTAACGGAGAACCGACAAAATTTTGTCCGCCACGGTTGCAAATTCTGCTTGCGATTGATGTTTGCTGCTGCTCATATCGGGCTCCAGACTATTGCAGGGTCAATTCGGACATGATGGGCTTTCGTACTTTTGCCGCCGCAATTGTTTCCGTCGTCTTCCTGGGCGGTGTTGCGGAAGCGCAAGTCGCTCACGAAACGAAGATCAGCCATTATCGGATTGGCGGGAAAACGCCGCTCGGTCTGGTCAACGGCATGTTTCGCAAAGGCCAGAAACAAGACGGCCGCGTCCTGCTCGCCTCGCTCGCGACAAAGGCCGACTACACGGTGAAATTTCCTCCCAATTCGTGCCGCAACGGGAAAATCAAGCTCAATGCGCGGTTCCTGATGAAGCTGCCTGTGCCCAAGCACAGAAAACGGTTGTCGAAAGACACCGCCAAGAGCTTCGACATTTTCTACGCATTCCTGAAAAAGCATGAAGAGACTCACCGGCGCATCATGTTGCAGTGCCTGGCCCGCATTCAGTCCAGAGTGAACAGGCTGCTTGCAAAAACCAAATCCTGCGAGCAGTTGACGAAAGCCAAGACCAGGGTCGACCGGATCTCCGACGAGGAGGCCAAGCGCTGCCGCGCGAAACATGATGCCCTCGACCGTCGCGATGAACCCAAGATCAACAGCTTTGCGCTCTATAAATCTGCCAAGCTGGAGTCGAGGAACCGGGGCAAGGTATCATTGCCGAAAACCACGCTCGGTTTCGGCTTCAAACCGACAGAGATCAACGAACGCAAATAGGCGGCTGTCCCGGCCGACCGGGCCCGGAGAATTTTGGCTTGACGGTCAAACTATCGCCGACTAACGTGCGCCCAGTGAAAATCAAGGGTCATTCGTCAATGACATATATTCTCGTGGTAGGGTTGCGCATCGCCGGAGCGGCATAGTCCGCTCTGCATGGTGATGCGCGTTGCAAGGGCCGGAAGGGCCCTTTTTTTATGGCCTACCGCCGGATTGCCGTCACGGGGTGCCTTGGTTGACGCTGGGCCTGTTCGAGCGGATTCGTTCGAACGGGTATGTCAAGAGCTGGAAAACAGAGCAGGAGGCGTTCAGCGTTGGAGAAACGGTGGACTGTTCTCGGGAAAGCGAAAAGGAATGCGACGATGAAAAGGGAAATGACCGGCGCCGAAATGGTCGTTCAGGCCCTGGCTGATCAAGGTGTCGAACATGTGTTCGGTTATCCCGGAGGAGCGGTGCTTCCGATTTACGACGAGCTATTCCAGCAGGACAAGGTGAGGCACATTCTCGTACGCCATGAGCAGGGTGCGGGACATGCGGCGGAAGGGTATGCGCGGTCGACCGGCAAGCCCGGTGTTTGCCTGGTTACGTCGGGACCCGGCGCGACAAACACCGTCACGGCGCTGACCGACGCACTGATGGATTCCATCCCGCTTGTTTGCATTACCGGGCAGGTGCCGACCCATCTGATCGGTTCGGATGCGTTTCAGGAATGCGATACGGTCGGGATCACGCGTCCCTGCACGAAACACAATTGGCTGGTCAAGAACCTGGAAGATCTGCCGCGGATCTTGCACGACGCCTTCTATGTCGCGACGAGCGGCCGTCCGGGGCCGGTGGTCGTCGACATCCCGAAAGACATCCAGTTTGCCAGCGGAACTTATGAACGCCCGCGACGCGCGGATTCGCACTATGAAGGCTATCGCCCGCACAAGAAGGGTGACGCGGATGCGATCAACGAAGCCATCGCGCTCATGGCCGGCGCCAAGAAACCGGTCTTTTATACCGGCGGCGGTGTCGTCAATTCCGGACCGGCAGCGACGCAATTGCTGCGTGAGCTGGTAAAGCTGACCGACTTCCCGATCACGTCGACACTGATGGGCTTGGGATGTTATCCGGCCTCCGGCAAGCACTGGCTCGGCATGCTGGGCATGCACGGCACCTATGAAGCCAATCATGCCATGCACGATTGCGACGTCATGATCTGCATCGGGGCGCGCTTTGACGACCGGATAACCGGACGGATCGATGCATTTTCTCCAAACTCGAAAAAAATCCATATCGACATCGACCCGTCGTCCATCAACAAGAATGTCACCGTCGATGTGCCGATTCTCGGCGATGTCGCCCATGTCCTGGAGGAAATGGTGCGCATCTGGCGTTCGACGTCGCCGATTGTCGACAAACAGGCGATTGCGGGCTGGTGGCAGCAGATCGACGAGTGGCGGGAGAGGAAATGCCTCGCCTACCGCGAGAACGACGAGATCATCATGCCGCAATTCGCCATGGAACGGCTCTACGAGCTGACCAAGGACCGCGACACCTACATTACAACCGAAGTCGGCCAGCACCAGATGTGGGCGGCGCAGTTTTACGGGTTCGAAGAACCGAACCGCTGGATGACCTCCGGCGGGTTGGGGACCATGGGCTATGGTTTGCCTGCGGCGCTCGGGGTCCAGATCGCGCACCCCGACAGCCTGGTTGTCGGCGTCGCGGGCGATGCGTCGGTCCTTATGAACATGCAGGAATTGTCGTCGGCCGTACAGCACCGGGCGCCGATCAAGATCTTCATCCTGAACAACCAGTATATGGGCATGGTCCGCCAGTGGCAGCAATTGCTGCACGGCAACCGCCTGTCGGAGAGCTATACGGAATCCCTGCCGGACTTTGAAAAACTGGCCGATGCCTATGGCTGTCTGGGATTGCAGGCGACGAAGCCGGCGGAACTCGACGACAAGATCAGGCAGATGATCGATCACGACGGACCGGTACTGTTCGATTGCCGGGTCGCCGCGCTGGCCAATTGTTATCCGATGATTCCCTCGGGCAAAGCCCACAACGAAATGCTTATGGGCGACGGCGGCGAAGACGATATCGGCAACGCCATTCAGGGAGCCGGGCGGGCGCTGGTCTGATCGGGCGGACAACGGGTCCCGCCGTGATTGGCGGGGTCCGCATCGCAGGATGATAGAAATAACTTGCCGGCACGATTGCAGACTGCCGGAGCGAATTTTGGAGTGAAGTCATGTCTCAAAAGGGATCGGGATCGGCATACTTCCTGACTGAGAAGTCGGATGTCGTTGAATCGCATACCCTATCTGTGCTTGTCGACAACGAACCCGGTGTCCTAGCCAGGGTCATCGGGCTGTTTGCCGGGCGCGGATACAATATCGAATCCCTCACGGTTTCGGAGGTCGAGCACGAGGCCCACCTGTCCCGGATCACTGTGGTGACTGCCGGAACGCCCGATGTCATCCTTCAGATCCGCAGTCAGCTGGACCGGCTGGTTCCCGTGCACAAGGTCGCGGACCTGACGATCGATGGCGGAGACGCGATCGAACGGGAATTGTGCCTGGTGAAGGTGCGGGGTACCGGGGAGGAACGGGTTGAGGCCCTGCGCCTGGCCCAGGCTTTCGATGCCGTCACCGTCGATGCCACGATGGAGTCCTTCGTGTTTCAATTGACGGGACGTTCGCGCGAAGTCGACCGGTTCATCAAAATGATGACATCCGTCGGGCTGGTGGAGGTTTCACGGACCGGCGTCGCGGCCCTGTCGCGCGGTCCGTCCGGCATGTGACAGGAAGACGTTTTCGCCCGATCTGAGCCGGATCGAGCACGCCATGCGACCCGTGTTTCGGCCCTTGGTTCGAGCACGGGCAAAGCGGATTGGAAAAAAGTCCCCAAAGTGGTCCGTGTGCTCGCATGGAATCTCTGATATCGCGTAGGTTCGGCCGAGAGGCCGTCCTTTTGCCATTGCACCAATCGTGCCGTTCGGCTGTTTGCGAACGCAAGATGGCGATCCAGTTACACGATTCACAAAGGCGGGTATTCGTATGACCACCGTTCTTTCCGTCAACCTGAACGCTGTGGCTTTTCTGCGCAACCGGCGCGATCTGCCCTGGCCGAGCATGACGGATCTGGCCGTTGTTGCGCTGGATGCCGGAGCCGGCGGGATCACCGTTCACCCGCGGCCGGACGAACGCCATACACGACGCACAGATGTCTACGAACTGAAGGCTGTCCTCGCCGACTATCCGCAGGCGGAATTCAACGTGGAAGGATATCCGACTGACGATTTTCTCGCGCTTGTCGAGGATGTCCGTCCGCATCAGGTCACGCTTGTGCCTGACGATCCGGCCCAGGCGACATCCGATCACGGCTGGGACCTGAAAGACCGCGGCGACGAAGTCGAAGCAATCGTGGGACGGTTGTCCCGCGCCGGGCACCGTGTCGCCCTGTTCATCGATGCGGATGCCGAGGTGCCTGAACTGGCAGCCTCTACCGGAGCCCACAGGGTGGAGCTTTATACAGGCCCCTATGCCGGTTGCCTGGAGCCGGCGCAACGCGCGCTTGAGCTGGACAAGCTGGTGGCGACGGCCGATGCGGCCAATGCCGTCGGCCTGGCGGTCAATGCCGGACATGATTTGAGGGTCGACACTTTGCGGCCGCTGGTCGCGCGCATTCCCTATCTGGCGGAAGTCTCCATCGGCCACGGACTGACCGCGGATTGTCTCACCTATGGCATGGCCGAAACGGTCAAAAGATATCTGCGCGCCTGCGAAGGGTGAACGGCGGGGTCACCGCCGCTCCGGGTCAAGGACGCTCAGCAAAGACCGGGGCCGGCACCGTCGCACTGGTAATTGTAGCCGCTGACGCCGCGGGCCCGTCTGTTGGTCTTCTTCGGCGTTTTCCACTTTTGCTGCTGTCTTGCCGGTGCCGCGCGGGTGGTTTTGCGCCGCGTCGTGGTTTTTGCAGTCCGTTTTTTCGGCGTGTAGCAGACACCGCGCGAGTTGCGCTTTTGTCCGCGCGCACAGGCATTCACGCTTTTCGACTTTGTCTTCGGCGTATAACAATTGCCCTTTGAGGACAGGCGCTGGCCGGCGGCGCAGGTTCTGGCGACGCACTGACCGTTCTGGATCGTCTCGCCGCGTCCGCAGGTCAGGGGACAAATCGCACCCTGTTCGCCGCGCAGCACGTTGAGCATGTCGGCGGTCGGGTCCAGGGAGGCGAACTGCGCACCGCCATTCTTGATGTAGTTGCGCACCGCACGGGCGCTGCGTTTGCCCCACAGGCCGTCCGGTTTTCCGGCGGAGCAGCCCAGCCGGTTCAGCTCCGTCTGGATTTCAAACCGGATTTCCTTCGCGCTGAGGATCGGTCCCGGCGTCAGCGCCGCCTGCTGAATGGGCTGCTGGACCTGAGGTTGTTGAACCTGGGGCTGCTGCACCTGGGGCTGCTGGATTTGCGGTTGCTGTATCTGCGGCAATTCGGCCTGGGGCTGTTTGACCTGCGGCGCTTGAACCGAGGGCGTCAGCGAATTGGAGGCGGCGCGGGACGCGACTTGCGTGTTTGCCGCCGGCACCGCGACCGAAGGATCCAGCTTGGCCAGGTGCAGGGTAACGTCCCTTGTGTACAGGCCATTGCCGTAGCGCTGGATATAGTCGCGCGCCAGAGCCGTGTCATTGCTCTTCAGGGCCTTCTGCGCGACCCATTGTTCCTGGGCGCTCTGCAACAGGGTCCGGTAGATCGGCTTGTTGGGATAGAGGACGATAGCCCGCTGGCACATGGGCACCATGGCGTTGTAGTCATTGGAAAGCACTTCATTTGTCGGCGCCCGCGGGTTGATCAGGACTTCGCAGGGATGCTTCAGGGTCAGGGCTTCCGCCTGAGGCCGGAAGTAGAACTTGCCGATCAGCCCGTCATAGTAGGAGGGGCGCTGCGTGCGGAGCGAGGCCGTACGGGCTTCATTGTAGACGCGTTCCTTCAATTCCTGAACCAGGGGCCGGATCTCCAGTCCGGGCTTGTCGATCAGGTTGAGCAGGTGGCGTGTGAACAGTCCGTTCGGATTGGGGTCGTCTTCGCTGAGTTTGTCGAGGGCCTTTTCACCGGCGGCAGCGGCGTAAACGACAACGGTTCCGTTAGGCGGATCGATCCGGCCCAAACCGGCATTGCTGCCGAGCGACCGGGTGTTTTCCTTGGGAAACGGATTGTCCCGGCAGGCATCGAGCAGCACGAGATTGACGCGCGCCTGTCGCGCCTTGAGATCCTCAAGCAGACGGGTCAGCCCGACGGATTCTTCGCGCAGCCGCCTTTGTTGCGAGGGTCGCAACTGGCGAATATCCGTTGGCAGGAGATAATTCTCGCCGCCCAGTTCAACGCCGTGTCCGGCATAATAGATCAGCGCTTCGGATCCCGGTGTGATTGCCGCCAGATATTCGTCGATCGCGTCGTTCAAATCGCGCCGCGTGACGTTCTGCGCATGAAACACTTTGAAACCGACCGATTGCAGCGAGCGCGCAATTGCCCGGGAATCGTTCAGAGTGTTGTCGAGATCGGCGATGAACTCGTAATCTGAGTTGCCGACAACCAGGGCGAAACGTTCCACGTCATACCCAATATTTTCCGCAGGAAGAACATCGACCTTGGCGGCCTGTGCGGAAGTTCCCGACAAAAAGGCTGTCAGAACGGCGAATAGCAATAGTTTAGGTGCTTTGATCATACTGTCTCTGGGGCGTTCGGATGACAATGAGCTGTGTTCAAAATAGAGTGTCGTCCGGTTCAGTTCAAGGGACCTCAGGTTGTCGGAAAATACGTGCAACCGGCAAAAAGCCCGGCAAAACTGACCTTGCGGAAGGAAGCCGCCGCAATTTCGGACCGCCATGTGTCTCAGATCATGGCATAATTCGGGTTTGCGGGATTGGAACCGGTCACTTCGGAAGGCGTGCAATGTCCGTCTGCGGGGACGGACTCTGTTGGCGCGCCGGCCTCAATCGACGACAGCAGGCTCAACATCATCGACCATTCTGCTTCGCATGTCCGGATCCGGGAGCATGCAGACGTCGTGGCGACCGAAAATCCGGTAACGATTGCGAGCGACCCGGTCATAGACCCAATCGGCGAGCGGTGCCGGGATCAGACGAATGAGTGCACACGCCTTCCAGGGCCAGCCCAGCGTGGTCATGACCCGTGCAAAAGCACGCGTCTTTACGAACAGTTTTCCGTCGGCAATGACGAGATTGGTTTCATAGTCAAAAGGCTTGAGCTCATAGTGCCGGTAAAGCGCTTCGCCGAACTCCGACTGTGCCGTCGCGAACAGGATCCGGCGTCCGGGATCCCGCGCCAGAACGAAGTGCGCAAACCCCGAACACAGGACGCAGACGCCGTCGAAAACGATCAGGGTCTTTGTTTCGTCCCAGCTTTGCAGGCCGGGCACATCACGGAAGCTGTAAAGGGTATCCGCCGAATCTTGCATTATTTGGGAGCCCGTTGTGGTCGGTTTCGCTTCCGAGTCTAGCGAAGGTTCGGGAGCGCGCAACACAATTGCATGGGCTGCTTTCGCGTAAGGAACCCACCTGCAGGGCGCCTGTCGGTTCCACCCGCTTGGAATTTTCGGCGATAACAGGTTCAGTTCCATGCATCGGCGGCATTTTCCTTGACCAAGCCGCCTCAGAATGCTTGATCGTCGCGGATGTTTTTCGTGGGCCGCAAGGAGGTTCGCCGCCTTATCGGCCCCGTGCGAGCAACTTCCCGACAATTTCCGTTCGGACGATCCGGTTTCTTGGGCCGGATTTCGGCGGCGGGTTGCGGGGCAGGGGCTTGAACAGACGCTCCGTTCACCGAACGGCAATTTCAAACGACCCAGGCAATAAGGGACATTATCATGCGGGTTTATTACGATCGCGATGCCGATCTCAATCTCATCAAAGGAATGAAAGTCGCGATCGTCGGCTTTGGCAGCCAGGGCCATGCGCACGCTCTGAACCTGAAGGATTCCGGTGTCGCGGACGTGGCCGTGGCGCTGAGGGCCGGTTCGGCATCGGCCAAGAAGGCCGAAGCAGAAGGACTTCCCGTCAAATCCGTGGCCGAAGCCGCCGCCTGGGCCGACCTGATCATGATGTGTGCACCCGATGAATTGCAGGCCGATATCTATAGCGACCACATTGCCGGCAATATCCGCGATGGCGCGGCAATCGCGTTTGCCCACGGCCTGAACGTGCATTTCAACCTGATCGAACCGTCGTCGAAAATCGACGTGATCATGATCGCGCCGAAAGGCCCGGCCACACGGTGCGCGGCGAATATCAAAAAGGCGGCGGCGTGCCCTGCCTCATGGCCATTTCCCAGGATGCGTCCGGCAATTCCCACGACATCTGCCTGTCCTATGCATCGGCAATCGGCGGCGGCCGCTCCGGCATCATCGAAACAACCTTCAAGGAAGAGTGCGAAACCGATCTGTTCGGCGAGCAGGTGGTTTTGTGCGGCGGCCTCGTGGAATTGATCCGGGCCGGCTTCGAAACCCTGGTCGAAGCCGGATACGCACCGGAAATGGCCTATTTCGAGTGCCTGCACGAAGTGAAACTGATCGTCGACCTGATTTATGAAGGCGGCATCGCCAACATGAACTACTCGATTTCGAATACGGCCGAATTCGGCGAATACGCTTCGGGTCCGCGCATTGTCACCGACGAAACCCGCGCGGAAATGCGCCGGGTCCTGAAGGACATCCAGACCGGTGCCTTCACGTCGGAGTGGATCCGCGAGTGCCGGGCCGGACAGCCGAAATTCAAGGCGACGCGGCGCATGAACGACGCCCATCCGATCGAGGAAGTCGGCGAACGCCTGCGCGGCATGATGCCGTGGATCAAGGCCGGTGCCCTGGTCGACAAGGACAAGAACTGATCGAGGTTCGGTTTGTTCGAGGCCGCGGGCTCAAACCCGCGGCCTTTGTTTTTTCAAGGCGCGTTTTGAAGGGGACCGGCCATGCAGGTGCATAAGCTGCATCGATGCCATTTGACGTTGGGCGACGGCTCCTGGCCGTTCGAGACCGACCGTGCCGAAGAGATCCGCGAGCACTGGCGCGGCGCGGTTGCCGAAAAACCGGCCATGTGGGACGGCCGGGTATTGCTGATGACCGAGTGGACGCTTGCCGACGGCGTGCTTGAAGGACGTTTCGCCGACGTTGCCTATTCGTCCTACCACGCCTGGAAGACCTGGGGCTTTCCCGATGTCTCGGTGGTCAATTGTTTTGGATCCGCGATGATTCAGTCGTCGGACGGCGCCCTGATCTACGGAATTATGGCGGCCTCGACCTCCAATGGCGGCAAGATCTTTCCCGTCGCCGGCATGCTTGACCATCAGGATGTCACCGGGGACGAAACGATCGACATCTTTGCCTCCGTCGGTCGCGAACTGGCCGAGGAAACTGGGCTTTCGGTCTCCGATTGCCGAAGGGGGGATCGTTTTGCGATCCGCGACGGTCAGCTGCTTTCGATCGCGGAGGTGATGCAATTCGATGACACCGCAGATGACCTGGCGGCCCGCATCCGCGCAATGATCGCCGCGGACCCCGATCCGGAACTGGAGGATGTCGTGGTCCTGCGCAGGGCGTCTGATCTCGACATGAACAGATCGCTTGGTTTCGCACACAGAATCGCCGACCATCTCCTGGGGTAAGCAGCCAGACCTGGTTTCCAGCGACCCCGACACACCCGCGGGAGAGGGTGCCATGGCCCATTTCTATTCCCTGCTCGACGTCTTCACCAACACAGTGCTTGCCGGCAATCCGCTGGCCGTCGTCTTTGGCGCCGACGACATCGCGACGGAGCGCATGCAGGCGATTGCGCGTGAATTCAACCTTTCGGAAACGGTCTTCGTGCTGCGGCCGCGGGACCGGGTCAACACGGCCCGGTTGCGGATTTTCACGCCGGTCGGCGAACTGCCGTTCGCCGGGCACCCGACCATTGGCGCGGCGGTTGCGCTGGCGCTGCAGTCGGACACGACGCTGTTCAATCTTGAGGAAGATGTCGGGCTGATCACCTGTACGGTCTCCAGGGACGGCCGTCAGCAGGGCGACGCCAAGTTCAGCCTGCCGCGCTTGCCCGAGGCCCTAGATATTGCGGTGGATAAAGATGCACTCGCGGCGGCTGTCGGCCTGACGCCGGACGACATTGTCGGCGGCGTGCACGCCCCGTCGGCCTGGTCGGCCGGCGTTCCCTATCTGGCCGTGCGCGTCACCGGACGGGCGGCGCTCGACCGGGCCGTACCGAATCCGGTGCTTTGGGCCGACGTTTTTCCCCAGGCCGGAATCCCCGTTGACGCCTATCTGTATTGCGACGAGCCGGTCTATCCGTCCCGCTCGCATGCAACGCGCATGTTCGCGCCGACTTCGGGCATACCGGAAGACCCGGCGACCGGCAGCGCCGCGGCGATCCTGCCGGCACATCTTCTGGCGGCCGGCGCCCTGCCGGACGGGGAAACCGCCCTGATCCTGGAGCAGGGGGTCAAGATGGGACGTCCCTCGACGATCCATCTCAAGGTCCGGGTCGCGATGGGCGCCCTCACCCAGATCGAGATCGGCGGCTCGGCCGTGCTTGTCGCCCACGGCACCATCAATGTCTGATCGCCCAAGTCTCATCGGTGCGGCAGGGGACGCTCCCGGCTTGACATTTGCCGTTAACCTTTCGATAACGTCGATGGGTCACCCTTGGGGTGACGGAAATTGACCGCTTGACTGCTGGGACTGAGCTTTATGATCCGGCTTGAGACATCTTTCTCGCTGACGATCGCCGCGCTGAACCGCGCGGGCCTCCTCCTATGCCAACTCCTCCTCCTTAGAAGCCCCTGAGCGCCGACTTGCTCCGAACCATGTCGAGCGGGCTCTCAGGGGATTTTGAACAAACTCCCTTCCAGACGACTTGCGCCCGCGACTGAGCGACGGGCAGATCCAAAGGCCAGACGATCATGACAGACATTTCCCAATCCGAGTCCGAACGCGAACCGGTTCGGATCTTCGACACGACCTTGCGCGACGGCGAACAATCGCCCGGCGCGACCATGACCCTGGAGGAAAAGCTCCAGGTCGCGGAATTGCTGGACGCAATGGGCGTCGACATTATCGAGGCCGGGTTTCCGATCGCGTCCAACGGCGACTTCGAAGCGGTTTCAAAGATCGCCGAACGGTCGGAAAACGCCATCATTGCCGGCCTTGCCCGCGCCATTCCGGGCGACATCGACCGCGCCGGCGAAGCCGTGCGCAATGCGAGACGCGGCCGCATCCACACCTTCGTTTCCACGTCGCCGATCCATCTGGAATTCCAGATGGGTAAAAATCAGGATGAAGTGCTGGAAATCATCACCAAAACCGTGACCCAGTCGCGCAACCTGATCGACGATGTGGAATGGTCGGGCATGGACGCGACGCGCACGCCGATCGACTATCTGTGTCGCTGCGTGGAGGCCGCGATCAAGGCCGGCGCGACCACGATCAACATTCCGGATACGGTCGGCTACACCGTACCGGAAGAATATTTCGACATGATCACCGCGCTCAGGGAGCGGGTGCCCGATGCCGACAAGGCGATCTTCTCGGTCCATTGCCACAACGATCTCGGGCTGGCCGTGGCCAATTCGATCGCCGGCGTGCGGGCCGGCGCCCGCCAGATCGAATGCACCATCAACGGTCTTGGCGAACGCGCCGGCAATGCGGCGCTGGAAGAGGTGGTGATGGCGCTGAAGACCCGGCGCGATATCCTGCCCTATCATTGCGGCGTCGACACCTCGCACCTGATGCGGGCCTCCAAACTGGTGTCCGCGGTCTCGGCCTTTCCGGTCCAGTACAACAAGGCGATCGTCGGCAAGAA
>JGI12316J14372_10003665_pt1 | contig 14207 bp, 13 predicted proteins | sample MarCyaLeptolynsp_FD_14372 | JGI IMG/M metagenome (IMG submission 14372) | reverse complement strand
CACCGATCCGGTTGCCGTTTCCTCCCTGGCCCAGCCGAAAAGCGATTCGTAGAACGGCATTACGGCCTTTGCATCCGAGGTATGAAGCGAATGCCAGACGCGCTGTCCCGGTTTAGGCGTCTGCACCGCAGTGCCTAGCGGCGGCCCCTGATAGACCGTGAACCCAGCACCCAGCGGATCACGGATCAGTGCTACGCTCGCTCCATCAAAAAAGTCGATTGGCCCAAGTTCCACCTTACCGCCGTGCCTGTTCGCAGTCTCAACAGCCTGGGAAACGTCATCGACTTCGATATAGGACATCCAAAAGTTCGGCAGTCCCATGGACTGGAATTTTCCAGGCATTTCGTAAACACCGGCAACCTCGCCCCCAGCGCAGGAAAAAACCCGATAAGGACCGGTGTCGATCTCGATCGCACCTGTCTCTCTCCACCCAAAAATCTCAGTGTAAAAGGCACTCGCGCCAGCAGGGTCACCGGTCGCCAAATCGCACCAAATGAAATCTCCATGGGCCAATGCGTGATCTCCCCCGAGCAGGCGGGACCTAGACTACTCCCACTCAATCGTGCCGGGCGGCTTTGACGTTACATCGTAGACGACCCGGTTGATCCCGCGCACTTCGTTGATGATGCGCGTTGCGACGCGACTCAGAAAGGCGTGCTCAAACGGGAAACTGTCTGCCGTCATACCGTCCGTGGAACTGACCGCGCGCAACCCGCAGACATGATCATAGGTACGGGCATCGCCCATAACGCCAACCGTCTTCACCGGCAGCAGAACCGCAAACGCCTGCCAAATCTGATCGTAAAGACCCTCATTGCGGATTTCTTCGAGGTAGATTGCATCCGCCTTACGCAGGATATCCGCCTTTTCCCGGTCTACCGGACCAGGAATTCGGATCGCCAGACCGGGACCTGGGAATGGATGACGACCAATCATGCTCTCAGGCAGTCCAAGTTCGCGACCGAGTTCCCTTACCTCGTCCTTAAAGAGCTCCCGCAGCGGCTCGACCAGTTTCATGTTCATCCGCTCAGGAAGGCCACCGACATTATGATGCGACTTGATCGTGACTGACGGACCGCCGGCGAAGCTTACGCTCTCAATGACGTCGGGATACAGCGTGCCTTGAGCGAGAAAATCAGCGCCGCCGATCTTTTTTGCCTCTTCTTCGAAGACATCGATAAACAGACCGCCGATCGTCTTGCGTTTCTTTTCAGGGTCATCGACGCCTTCCAGCTTCCCAAGAAACAGGTCTGACGCGTCGCGATGCACCAAAGGAATGTTGTAATGCCCGCGGAAGAGATCCACGACCTGCTCGCTCTCGCCAAGGCGCATCAGGCCGTGGTCGACGTAAATACAGGTCAAACGCTCACCAATCGCCTCGTGAATCAGGACGGCCACGACAGAGCTGTCGACCCCGCCAGACAGGCCGCAAATCACCCGTCCGGTTTCACCGACCTGGCGGCGGATCGCATCGATCGCCTGAGCCTTGAAAGCGGCCATGGTCCAATCGCCTTCGCACCCGCAGACATTGTGCACGAAATTTGAAAGCAGCTTGGCGCCATCGACAGTGTGTACAACCTCCGGATGGAACATGACGCCGTAGAAGTGGCGGGACTCGTCCGCGAAAATAGCGAACGGAGCCCCTTCGCTCTTAGCAACGACGTCGAAACCGTCAGGTATCTCGATGACCCGATCTCCGTGGCTCATCCAAACGGTCGGCCGATCCCCTGGCGCCCAAAGGCCGTCGTACAGGCTGCAAGACTTGAGAACATCTATTTCGGCGCGACCGAATTCGTGATGGTCCGACGTGCTGACCGTACCACCCAACTGGTGGCATAGCGTCTGCTGACCATAACAGATCGCCAAGATCGGCACCCCGAGGTCAAAGACGATCTCAGGAGCCCGCGGCGTATCGGAATGGGTGACGCTGGCGGGACCGCCCGACAGGATCACGCCCTTAGGCGCAAACTCCCGGATCTGATCGTCTGAAAAAGCGTTGAATGGATGAATCTCGGAATAAACTCCCGCCTCCCGGACGCGTCTGGCAATCAGCTGAGTGACCTGACTGCCGAAGTCGAGAATAAGGATACGGTCTTCGGTATCGATCTCTGTCATGTCTTATATTCCAATACGTTACGGAACCGCCTTAAGACGGTCGTTTTGCCACCATGTCGATTTCAACAAGCGCACCTACGGCCAGTCCCGTGACCCCGATTGTAGTGCGGGCCGGAAGTTTTCCCGGCTCGAAATAAGCGACGTATGTCTCATTCATCGCCGCGTAGTCACGCTCGAACTCGGTCAGATAGATGCGGCACTGAACGACATCAGCGAGGGTCAGTCCAACTCCCTCCAGGATGATGATCAGATTGTCCATGACCCGCCGAGTCTGAGCGACGACACCATCGGGCAGAGGTTTGCTGTCATCGTCCGGATATGTCGGCATCTGGCCTGTCAGGAACACGAAGCCGCCTGCCTCGGTTGCATGGGAAAACGGTGCAACCGGCGTCGGCCCGTCCGCGATCATAAAATGCTGAATGTCCGTCATTGATCTCCCCTTCCCTGGCCCGCGAACACCAGATGCGCTGGTTCTTGTTCCGCAACACCTTCCGTCCTATACGTGCGCTCATGGAAAAACGCCTGAAAAACTTGAGCAAACTGACATCTCTCGCCCTGCGGCATAACCCGTGGCTCTTTGAACTTGAGCTCGACGATGAGGGCTGGGTTAACCTCAATGACCTGATCGAGGCGTTTCAAGCCCAAAAGCCTGAATTTGCCGAGCTGTATCGAAGCGATTTTGAAAGCGTGCTGGCCCAATCCGACAAGCAGCGTTTTGAGATCAACGGAGATCGAATTCGCGCGCTGTATGGCCATTCCACACCACAACGCATTTCCAAGGAAACCAAGGTACCGCCGGCCTGGCTCTACCATGGAACCGCGCCCGCGACGGTTGAGCTCGTTATGAGCGACGGACTGAAGCCGATGTCGCGGCAATACGTTCATCTTTCCGCTGACATTGAAACCGCGCTGTTGGTTGGGAAACGGAAAGCGAAAGACCCGACCCTTTTGACGATCGATAGTGCCGCAGCCCATCGCGAAGGGGTCGCTTTCTACCACGCTAATGAAGCGATCTGGCTCGCGGACCACGTACCCCCCTTGTATATATCCCGCTAGCATAACTTCCGCCCTAGTATTGCGACAAAGAAGCCGTCGGTGCCGTGGTCGGCCGGCGTGAGTCGCAGGAAGGGAGTATCCGTGCCGCCTGGATAGTCGATATCGGGGAGCGTCGAATTCCAAACCTCCTGAACCGGGTGTTCAAAGAAATTCGCGTTCTCAGCCAAGAACTTGGTGATTTGATCTTCGTTTTCCTGTCGCAGGATCGAACAGGTTACATAGATCAATCTTCCGCCTGGGGCGACGAGACGGGATGCGCTCTCCAGGATCGATGCCTGCTTTTCCGCAAGTTCCGAAAGACCCTCTTGTGTCAGAGACCATTTCTGATCCGGGTTGCGCCGCCAGGTCCCGGACCCCGAACACGGCGCGTCCACCAGCACCCGATCAAACCCACCATCGAACTTCGCTTTCCGGCGTTTCACCCATTTGTCCCGCTCGGACGATAAGACCCGCGGCTCAACATTGAACACGCCTGCCCGCTTGAAGCGCTGTTGGGCGCGCCGGACACGCGCTTCGGACACGTCACAAGCGATGATCCGGCCGGCATTTCCCATCGCCGCGGCTAGCGCTAGCGTTTTTCCGCCTGCGCCAGCGCAAAAATCCACGATCTTCATGCCGGGTTTTGCCTCGACCAACAGGGCCGCCAGTTGTGATCCCTCATCCTGCGGCTCAATCAGACCGTCCTTGAATGCTTTGGTTCCGCTCAGAGGCCTCCGTTCCGGTAGACGAAGTCCGAGCGGTGAAAGGCTCGTCGGGCGAGCTGAAATATCTTCGCCTTTGAGGGCCGCAATCGCGTCGTCCCGCGCCCCTTTGAGACTGTTCACCCGCAGGTCGACGGCGCCTTCATGGCCATGGGCGGCGAGCTGCCGCGCCGCATCTTCCCCATACAACTCCGCAAAAGCGTCGCTCAGAAACTCCGGCATGTTTGCGGCCACTGTGACGGGCTGGCAAGACAGGCCAAATCCTTTCTGACTGCCAAGTTCAACGGCAACGCGTTTTTCAACGGACGTGAGCGGCGTCGGGTCGAAACGGTCACCGGTGAACCGCTGATCAAGATCCGTGAGGCGAAGCCCCTCCCCCAGAAGCAGCCAGATCAAAATCCGCGCGCGAGAAGTCGGCACCCCGCCCTGGCAGCGCGTAAGCCACCAATCGATCTGACCACGACGGCGTAAAACACCATAGACCACCTCAGCAATTGCGGCCTTATCCTTTGACCCCGCATAGCGGTTGCCACGCGCCCAGTCCGCGAGAAGTTTATCTGCGGGTGGCGCATCCGCTTGAGCAAGCCGGTCCAGTATTTCGATGGAGGCGGATATCCGTGCGCCCGGTGTCATTCGTCAGTGGTCTCAGTGCTCGAGCTGATAATTCGGCGACTCCTTGGTCACCGTGATGTCGTGAACATGGCTTTCGCGAAGACCTGCATTGGTGATGCGGCGGAAATGCGCTCGCTCCTGCATATCGGCGACCGTCTTGCTGCCGGTGTAGCCCATGGCGGCGCGCAGACCGCCGACCAGCTGATGCACGACGCCCGATACCGGTCCTTTATAGGGAACGCGACCCTCGACACCTTCCGGGACAAATTTGTGGCTCTCGGAGACTTCTTCCTGGAAATAGCGATCCGCCGAGCCCCGGGACATCGCGCCGGCTGATCCCATGCCGCGATAGGCCTTGTAAGACCGGCCCTGATACAAAAACACTTCGCCCGGCGCTTCCTGTGTCCCAGCCAGCAGTGACCCGATCATCACGGCATTCGCGCCGGCCGCGATCGCCTTTGCCATGTCGCCAGAGAACTTAATCCCGCCATCGGCGATCGCCGGAACCCCCTGCGCACGGCATGCTTCCGAGGCTTCAATGATGGCGGTAAGCTGAGGAACGCCAACACCGGCGACGATCCGTGTAGTACAAATCGACCCGGGTCCAATACCGATTTTTACTGCATCCGCACCGCTGTCGATCAGTGCTTTGGCACCATCGGCGGTCGCGACGTTACCAGCAATCACCTGGGCGTAATTGGAAAGCTTCTTAACGCTGGTGACCTGTTCTAGGACACCTTTGGAATGGCCATGGGCCGTATCGACCACAATGACATCGGCACCCGCGTCCAACAACGCTTCTGCGCGCGCCAGACCGTCCTTGCCAGTTCCCGTCGCTGCGGCGACCCGAAGGCGCCCCTGCTCGTCCTTACACGCATTCGGATAGGCCTGCGCCTTTTCGATGTCCTTTACCGTTACCAGACCAACGCAGCGCTTCTCTTTATCCACGACAAGAAGCTTTTCGATCCGATATTGGTGAAGAAGCTTCTTCGCTTCTTCTCGGCTAACGCCCTCCGGTACCGTGACCAGACCGCGTTTGGTCATCAGCTCCTTCACCGGCGTTCGCATATCCTCAGCAAAGCGCACATCTCGGTTCGTTAGGATACCAACCAACTTTTTGGAGCGCTTCGACGTCACAGGTATTCCGGAAATCCGGTTCCGTCCCATAATGTCCAATGCCTCGGCCAGAGTCTTATCCGGGGTGATTGTGATTGGATTGACGACCATGCCGCTTTCGAAGCGCTTCACCATACGGACTTCGTTCGCCTGCTCCTCGATATCCAGGTTCTTATGGACGACTCCGATACCGCCTTGCTGTGCCATAGCAATCGCGAGCGGACCTTCGGTCACCGTATCCATGGCCGCGGAAATCAGCGGAATTCCAAGGCTAACAGTCTTGGTTAGTTGCGTTGACGTATCGGTCAGGGCCGGCATGACCTCGGAATGACCGGGCTGCAGCAGAACGTCATCGAATGTTAGGGCTTCGGCGAAAGGTGAAGAGGCAGACGGCATGGCGGGCGATCCTTTCGGCTAACGGTGAGCGGGCAATATAGTCAGAGTCCGCCACATTCCAACCGGAATCACAGCCCCATAGTGCAAAAATTGCCGAAAAAGACTTATTCCTTAGAAACACATCTGCAATTCAGACCAAAAATTGTGTCTAAATTGGGCATGCTTCTGCAAAATTACCGATATTTTCGGCTAGTTCGTCGCTTCCGCCGCCCGAAAACCCAATGCTACGACATACATTTCTGGGGATTCCTTACGGCTTGCGGGCGGCTTCATATGGAAAACCTTCCGAAAATCCCGCTTTAACTCTTTCAGAAGGTTACCTTCCGTCCCTCCCGCAAAGACTTTGGCCACAAAAGCGCCATCCGGAGCCAAAACTTCCTTTGCAAACGCATAGGCTGTCTCGACGAGAGCTACGATCCGCAAGTGGTCGGTCTGAGCATGTCCTGTTGTGTTTGCCGCCATATCGGAAAGGACCACATCTGCAGATCCCTGCATTTCGGCCTTAAGACGGTCTGGGGCGTCATCATCCATGAAATCTCCAATCAGGAGCGTCGCACCCGGGATTGGTTCGCACTCCAAAAGATCAATCCCGACGACATTTGCCCCGTCCCCGCACCGCTCGAGCGCGACCTGGGTCCAGCCGCCTGGCGCACAGCCTAGGTCGACGATCCGCGCACCGCGCGTCAATAACCCGTGTTTGTCATCGATCTCTGCGAGCTTAAAAGCAGCCCGCCCGCGATAGCCGCGTTCGCGTGCTGCCGCGACATAGGGATCGTTCAACTGTCGTTCCAGCCATAGCTTGGATGACAGCTTTCGTCCCTTCGCGGTCTTAACCCGTGTGCGCGCGGCCCGTCCGTCCGTGACGTTGCGTTGTTTGGAAGGACCGCCGCGTCCGCTTTTCTTTCCAGCCATGATGCTCCGATCCTCCGCTTGATGTCCGAGCGGCGGGCCGAATGTACCATCGATTCTGGACGAAAAGTCGCTGGCTGGGGTGCTAGGATTCGAACCTAGGAATGCCGGAATCAGAATCCGGTGCGTTAGACCACTTCGCCACACCCCAATAATCGCCTGGCCGCGACGCGCGGGGTCTTACAGACTTCTTAGCCCCAGGTCAACGCCTAGGAACTAACGATTTGAGAGCCTAACCGCACATAGCCAGCTAAGCCCCGCCATACCGGCAGCCGTGCCGAGACATAGGGCCAGTCCGCCAAGCTGATAACTGACCCCGGAAAGCAATGTTCCAAGTAACCGGCCCGCGGCATTCGACATGTAGTAGAATCCAACATTCATGGTGACCCGGTCGTTATCGCTGAACGCCAGGATGAGGTAGGAATGCAGCGCGGAGTTGATCGCAAAAACACCCCCGAAGACCAAGAGCCCAGCGACAAGCAGACCAGTAAGCCAGCTCGTCTCTCCGCCACCTGCGACAAGCGAGGCGGCTGCCAAGACAGCTGGTATGAGTGTTAGCAGGCCGACCCAGAAACGCGCCCGCCCTACGGTTCGGTTCAGCGTGTCCGCTGCCGCTTTGAGAAGTGCCGGCGCAGCGGCCTGAACCGCACCATACGCGATGACCCACAGCGCCATGAAGCTACCGATCATGAAGAATGCCTGCCGGTTACCGGCCTCGCTGCCGTCGGAGAGTACCGCGTAGAAGTAAATGGGGATGCCTACGACAAACCAAACGTCCCTGGCGCCAAAAAGAAACATGCGGGCAGCCGACAAGCGGTTGATATCCCGGTCTTTCGAGAAAACGTCTTTGAATTTGGCGGACTTCTTACCCTGCGGCAGGCCGGACGGCATGAAGACGGCGACCGCCGCCAATATCACCGCGAGCACGATGGCCATGGCAATCACGGAACTCACGAAACCAATCAAACCGAGAAGCGCCGCCCCCAACAGGAAGCCTACCCCTTTCACTGCGTTCTTCGATCCGGTCAGAACAGCGACCCAGCGAAACAGCGCGCCCTGTTGATCGGCGGGGGCTAGAACTTTTACCGCGCTCTTCGCGCTCATCTTCGAGAGATCTTTCGCAACGCCAGACGCCCCCTGCACCGCCATCACGAAGACAACGGAAAACGTCACACTCCAACTCGGGTCCAGTTGCGAGAGCGCTGCAAGTGCGGCCACCTGGATCGCGAGCCCGACATAGAGCGTACTGGTCAGCCCAAATCGCGCTGCGATCCAGCCTGCACACAGGTTCGTAACCATGCCTGCTAGTTCATAAAGCAGAAATAGATAGGCGAGCTGAATGGGCGAAAAGCCAATTGTATGGAAATGAAGCAGGACCAACATGCGCAACGCACCGTCGGTCAGCATGAAAGCCCAATACGCTGCTGTTACGGCAATGTAAGCGGCAAGCCCGCTGTTACGCTGAGCCACTTCTGACGGCATTAGACGCCGCCCTCGACCATCATCCGCGCGATGTCCCCCATACGGCAGCAATACCCCCACTCATTGTCGTACCAGGCGTAGACTTTCACCTGGGTCTGATTGATTACCATGGTTGATGGGCCATCGATGATGGAGGACCGGGGGTCGTTCGTGAAATCCGTGGAGACAAGAGGACGTGCCTCGAAACCCAAAATGTTCTTGAGTTTTCCGTCTGCCCAAGACTCGAAGAGGTCATTAATTTCTTCAGCAGTTGTTGCGCGGTTCATCTCAAACACGCAGTCCGTCAGCGATCCGTTTAACAGCGGCACTCGGACTGCGTGACCGTTCAGTCTGCCTTTCAGTTCCGGATAGATCACTGTGATTGCCGTTGCCGACCCGGTGGTTGTCGGAATCAAAGAGTTTAGCGCAGACCGGGCGCGCCGAAGGTCCTTCGCTGGCTTATCGACGATTGTCTGCGTGTTGGTCACATCATGGATTGTCGTAATCGACCCATGTTTGATTCCAATTTCCTCATGCAAAACCTTCACGACAGGTGCAAGGCAGTTCGTCGTGCAACTGGCCGCGGTTACCACGTCATGCGAAGTCGGGTCGTAAAGATCATGGTTGATTCCATAGACGATGTTTAGAGCCCCCTCTTCCTTTACCGGCGCGGAGACCAGCACCTTCTTCACCCCAGCTTCGAAATACGGCTGTATTTTTGCCATTGTCTTGAAGGTGCCGGTGCAGTCGATGACGAAGTCGACGCCGAGCTCCGCCAAGGGCAGCGCTTCGATCGTTGGTTCGGTCGTCACCCTAATAGGCCGACCTTCGATGGATAGCACATCGCCTGTGCCTTCGACATGACGCGACCAACGGCCATGTACGGTATCGAATTCCAAAAGATGGGCGTGAAGGTGGGCATCACCGACCTTGTCATTCAACAGAACAATGTCCGCATCCAAGCCAGCGTCGCAAAGATGACGCAGCAGAAGCTTACCCATGCGTCCAAAACCGTTGATGGCGACGTTTGGCATTAGATAATCCTTAGACTAAGAGTGAGGGTGAATCATGCGTGAGAACCCCTGGCATACCGGCGCAGTATGACCGTTTCATTACATCAATCCAGTTCCTCTATTTCGGCGTAAAATCGAACATGAAACAAACAATCCTATACGCCTCGATGGGCTTCGTCCTGATGGTCGGCGGCATCATTGCCGGGTTGATGGAGTTGAAACGCGCGCATGCCTCGACAGCATCTGGCCAATCCGCCCACGACTTCACATTTGATGGCATCGACGGGGTGTCAATCAATCTCGGTGATTTCGAGGGTCGTGTTATCCTTGTCGTAAACACCGCATCCGAATGCGGATTCACGCCGCAATATGAGGGGCTGCAAGCCTTGTGGTCGGAATACAGAGACCGCGGTCTGATCGTTCTCGGCGTGCCAAGCAATGATTTCGGTGGCCAGGAACCAGGCTCATCCGAAGAAATCGTCGAGTTTTGTCAGGGTGTATACGGCGTCGACTTTCCGCTCGCGGCGAAGTCTGGTGTCCGCGGCGATGGCGCCCATCCATTCTATTTGTGGGCGCGGGCTGAACTTGGAGCAAGGAACGCACCGCGCTGGAACTTCCACAAATACCTGATCGCACCGGATGGTCGATTGGTGGAAGCATTCTCAACGACCACGCGCCCGGACAACCCCGCACTCCGCCAAGCAATCGAAGCGCTCTTGCTGAATTGAGTAAGCGCAGCGGCTAGGCCGCTTTCCGATCCAGCGCGGCTTGCTATAGTCCGACGGAATGTCTCAGCACTTGGTCGACCAATAAGGGGAATTTGATGGCTATCGAGTTGTTTGAACTCTGCGGCAAGGATCCAGAAGTTCGGTTTAGTCCCTTTGTATTGCGGGTCCGTATGGCCCTTGCTCACAAGGAGCTTGAGCACACGCCCATCCCCTGGCGTTTTACGGACAAGGAAGCGATCTCATTTGCCGACAGCAAAACCGTGCCGGTTTTACGCGATGGGGACACGGTGGTTTCCGATTCCTGGAATATCGCCCTCTATCTCGAACAGGCATATCCGGACCGGCCAAGCCTGTTTGGCGGGGAGGAAGGATTTCCCGGGGTTGTCTTCGTTAAGAACTGGGTTGGATCTCTGTTCCCGCTTGCAGGGCCGCTCGCCATGCTTCCGGTCTGGAAACTGTTAGACGAAAAGGACAAAGAGTATTTCAGGTCAACCCGTGAGGAACGCGTTGGGCGATCTCTCGAGGAACTCTACGGCGACGAAGCAAAGCGATTGGATTCATTGCGAAAGGGCCTTTCGCCGCTAAGGACCATGTTGGCCGAACAACCGTTCATTGGCGGGCAGTTACCCAATCACGCCGACCACCTGGTCTTCTCGACCCTTCAATGGCTGAATATCGTCAATCCGGTCTCAATTCTGGAGAAAGATGACCCGGCACAAGGTTGGTTCGATGCCATGTTGGATGCCTATGGCGGCGTGGGGCGGGCGATGAAAACCTGCGGAAACTAAATTCATTGGCACGGTGAGTATCTAGTTACCGCGCCTGTGAACAAAGCTCCTCAAAATCAATATAGTTAGAATACTTCCGAAATCGCGATAACCCGTAGACGCGCGAAGGCTTATGCCGTAAGAATATGGGATCGGTTCGGAACGAAAAGGGTTTGGCAGCCCTGTTCCCAAGATTGGCGCACTGCGGAAGGGTCCAGCCAGACCCAGTCCACAGTGGGGAGTAACGAAGGAGCGTTGGTACAAAAATGAATCATCGTTTACCGCCTGCGGTTGTCCAAGAGCAGGTGTCCGTTAGGGTGAAATGGTTCAACCCGACCAAAGGCTTCGGTTTCGTTGTTTCCGAAGATCAAACCGACAAGGATGCCTTTCTTCACGCCTCTGTACTACCCGCTGAAGATGCAGCTGGTATTGCGGAAGGAGCAACACTCGTTTGCGATCTAGCCCAAGGTCCGAAAGGACTCATGGTATCCACGGTCTATTCCGTGGATTTGTCGACGGCTGTCGCCCCTGCGCCTCGTGCGCCACGTCAGGACGCTGGGTTCAGCGACCATGGCGACTCTCGCCGCCCACCAGGACCACCTGGAGAGCCTGGGGAAGGAATCGTCAAGTTTTTCAATGAGGCAAAAGGCTTCGGATTTGTGACGCCAGACGGCGGCGGACAGGATGTTTTTGTGTCCGCGCGCATTCTAGGTCGAGCGGGAATCGCCACGTTGGAATCCGATCAGCGTGTCCGCTTTGTCGCCCGGCAAGGCGATAAAGGCCCCATGGCGGACAAGATCGAACTGATTTAAACGTTCCTTATCATTGTTTGAGTTCCCCGGCGTCGTCGACTGGATTGCGCCATTCTCCTGGTATGTTTCCAACCAGGATGCGCGTAACCGATCCGTCCGCCTCATTTAACGGCAAGATCAAACGACGCCATTTGGTGACCGATACCGTCGGCGGCGCAGTATGCTCCGTCAGAAGCGGTCTGCGATGTCGGGTCGCACAAAGATACCCAGCCAAGAACAGTGCTTTAACGTTGTTCGGGATAGGAATTTCGCTGGTCCGCTTCCCGACCATATTGTGCGCAAAGCGTTTTGCGACCTCTTCCCCATAGACAAGATACCGATAATCGTTCTCGTTGGGGATCGGCTCTAAAAGCATCACAATCGGCAGTGCGGCAGCGATGTCGACAGGATCCAAAGCCGCTGCAGCCGGCAAGTCCCCTTCTTTAGGAAGGCCGTGCCAGTACTCTAGAAGTGAGACAAGGCGAGATTCTTGAAGATCCGCGTGGCCAGGACTGAAGCAAATAAGCGGATGAGGAGCGCCCCGCAAATCGAACAGGGCGTCGAGGGTAGCACTTTCTGAATCGACCATCTCGTCCGCGATACAGCTCAAGAGCTCATCGTCGACCGCAATATCCTTTAGGTCCAATCGACTAACCTCTTTCTCCTGCGCCGGAAGCGGCGCACAATGCGTCTTCACGCTCGCAGCAAATACTTTTTCTTCGACGGTATCATGGCACGTTCAACCTTAAGAATCGATGAAGACCGGCTGTGGCGTATGCACGAAGAATTGGCTCAATACGGGGCTACGCCGCTCGGTGGTGTGAACCGGCAGGCTCTGACACAGGCTGAGGGCGAAGCCAGAGCCCTCTTCCGAAAATGGGCCGAGAACGTTAGTTGCACGGTCGAAGCTGATGCAGCTGGAAACCTTTTTGCGCGTCGTGACGGGATAAACCCGGAGCTACCGGCGGTCGCTACCGGCAGTCATTTGGACACCCAACCAACCGGCGGACGGTTCGACGGAGCCTTTGGTGTGCTGGCCGGGATCGAAGTCCTGAACGCCTTACATGAGGCAGATATAACAACGAAACGTGCGATCGAAGTTGTCGCTTGGAGTAACGAAGAAGGTACGCGGTTCGACCATTCCGGTTCCGCGGCCTTTGTTGGATTGGTTACGCTGCAGGATCTCTACAATGCTACGGACCAGGCAGGTATCCGTTACGAAGACGCGTTGGAAGCAATTAATGGAAAAGGACATAAACCGTGCGGCGGGCGCCACTTCGATAGCTTCTTTGAAGCCCATATCGAACAGGGTCCAGTGTTAGAGGCGGCAGGACTTTCGATTGGAATTGTCCAGGGTGCACGTGCTCAAGCGCGGTTTACGGTTACCGTCACCGGTGAGGACAGTCATGCCGGCACCACACCGATGGATATCCGGCGCGACGCACTCAGTGGCGCTGCCCGTCTGATGGTGGAACTGGAACGGATCGGACAAAGCCATCGCCCCCAGGGTGTCTGTACCGTCGGCGCACTGGAGGTTCATCCCAATTCCCGGAACGTCGTCCCTGGCAGAGTAAAGTTCTGGATAGATCTGCGACATCCAACGGATGCAGGAATTGCGGCGATGTCAGCTGCGATCGAAGATGCCATGGATGCGGAACGAGAAGCAGGCGTCGTAAAAGTCGAGTGCCAGACGATTGATACAGAAAGCGCAACGGAGTTCGATCAAGACCTCGTAACACTGCTAAAGTCGAAAGCTGTGGAACTAAATATCCCGGCGATGGATATTTTCTCTATGGCAGGGCATGACGCCTGCTACCTTTCCCCTCTTCAGCCGACCGCCATGATTTTCGTTCCGTGTGAGCGGGGACTTAGTCACAATGAACTGGAAAATGCGAAACCGTCCGACCTAGCTGATGGAACGCGTCTTTTAGCGGCCGCTATGCTTGAGCGTGCAACATCGCCATAGAGGACGATCGGGGGAATGTCATGATCATCGTTTGGAAGAATTCACCAGCCGAACTACCGGACGTGCCGCCAGGCGCACACTTGGTCACCGTAACAGGTGAACCAGGCGAAGGGCCGGACCTGCGGAGTCAGTTCCTCGATGCTGCCCGCAAACTCGGCGCAGCGCTGGTTGCGGCCGGCGCAAGCCCCGCCCAAATACGGACAATGGAACTGTATGCACCGAACCCGGATTCTGTTCTTGCGGACTTGACCGATATCGACCTGCTGTATCGCGAAGCATTGGCTGGAACATTCGGAAAAGTGGCTCTAATTCAAGGCCCTACGGTGCTTCTAAAGGCGCATGCGGTCGTGTCGCCCGCCAACGAAGGGCCAGTATTCCGGGACTATGATGTCGCTGCTTTGAATTCCCAATACAGTCCCCGGATGACCATTCCCGATATGCCGGCCCTTCTTGCGAATTGGCGGGAGGAAGGTACGGCCCACCAGTCTTCCCGAACCGCCGAGTTGGCCTATGGTGACGGCGACAAGAACCGGGTTGATCTCTATATGCCGGAAGATGTTCAGAACCCGCCGATAC
>JGI12316J14372_10003656_pt1 | contig 14233 bp, 10 predicted proteins | sample MarCyaLeptolynsp_FD_14372 | JGI IMG/M metagenome (IMG submission 14372) | reverse complement strand
TACTGGTGGCTCATGACGGCAAGCGGCACCTTCCTGCCGCCGAACGGCAGGAACCACTCGCCGACGCGTTCCGCATAATAGCCTGCGGCATTGACCACGTATTCGCAGCGGATATCGCCTTTTTCCGTGTGCACGATCCATTCGCCGTTCTCGCGGCTGACGCCGGTGGCCGGGGTGAACCGCAGGATCTTGCCGCCATGCGACCGCGCCCCCTTGGCGAGCGCCTGGGTGACCTGCGCCGGGTCGATATCCCCGTCGAGCGGGTCCCAAAGACCACCCTCAAGATCGTGGATTTCCAGGAACGGATAGCGTTCCTGCATCTGCTGCGGCGTGCACATTTCCATGTCCACGCCCATGTGGCGGCCCATACCGGCCACGTACTCGAATTCCCGCATGCGCTCTTGCGTGTGCGCAAGTCGGAGCGAGCCGCTGACGTGATAGTTAAGCGGATAGTCGACTTCGTCGGCCAGACCCCGGTAAAGCTCCAGCGAATAGCGCTGTATGTTCATCACGCCATAGCTGGCGGAAAAGGTTGGGCAGTTGCCGGCCGCGTGCCAGGTTGACCCGGCGGTGAGCTCGTTCTTTTCCAGGAGCACGCAGTCAGACCAGCCATTTTTCGCCAGATGATAAAGTGTGGAGACACCAACCACACCACCGCCGATGATGACGACACGCGCTGTTGAGGGTACGGACATTCTTCGGCTTTCCTTCTTGAAAGGGGTCAGTAAACCGGTGGGGAAATCACCCAGACGGCAACTGCAGGTTCGGAATAGGGGTTGGCCCAGCGATAGGACGCATCGCGGATGCGAAAGCTGTCCCCGGCCGCGACCGTGAAGGCATCATCATCCAGCCAGATATCCAGCTTGCCGGAAATCACGTAGGCGACCTCCTGGGTCGGGCGCGTAATCGGCTTGCTCCGGTGAGATCCCGGCTGGAAAGTCGAGTGGATCATCTCGAAACTGTCGGTGAGATCGGGCGACACCAGCGTTTCGACCAGACCGGCATCGCGTTCTCCGATCACGCGGCGAGCCGCCGCACGCACGATGCGGCCTTTTTCAACTTCGGGAGCTTCGGCACTGCCGAAGAAGATCGAAAGCGGCACACCGAAAATATCCGCAATCTGCCGGAGGTCGGACAGGCGCGGCGTGGAAATATCCCGCTCGATCTGGGACAGCCAGCCGACGGACCTGCCGAGTTTCTGGGCCAGATCCTCGAGGGTCATTTTCCGTGTTGCACGAAGGGCCCTGAGGTCTTCTCCCAGGCTGCTGCTTTCCACCATGATATTCCGCTCGTGAAATTGTTGCGGATAATTTCACGCTTCAAAATGAAAAAATCAACAAAATTTTCACGGGAGAATGAAATTTTTCAAACGTGTTTTGAGAACGGTTTTCTGGAGACAGGTTTTGCGGCCCAAAATGAGGCTAAGCGCTTGCTTCTTCCAGTCTTTTCGCAATGTGTGAAATGCCGTCGGGGATGCGTGCGGACGCAATGGAAGAATAGGCAAGCCGATAGTATCCGGGCTGCTCTTCGCCCTCCGCGAAGAAGGCGCGACCGGGTTCGATCAAAACGTCGTCCTGTCGAAGCTTCATTGCCAGAGCAGAGCTGTCGGTTCCTTCAGGGGTTCGCATCCAGAAAGACGAGCCGCCGAAGGTTCCCTGGCCGTTTTGTGTCAGGCCGTTTTCATGCAGGCTCTGCTCCATGATCGATCTGCGCTTGCGGTAAAGGCGACCCATCCGGGCGATCTGCGCGTCGTAGTGGCCGAGCGAAAGGAAATAGGCTGCCGTGCGCTGAATAAGTCCAGGTGGATGACGCAGGACAAGTGACCGGAGCGCGCGCGCTTCACGGATAAAGGGTTCGGACGCGACCAGATAGCCGAGGCGCAAGCCGGGAAAGAGCGATTTCGAAAAGGAACCGACATAAATGACCGACCCCGTCGGGTCGAGTGATTTCAGCGCTGGAGAAGGCGATTTCAGGAAGGAAATCTCGAACTCGTAGTCGTCCTCCACAACGATGAAGCCGTCGCGCGCTGCCAGGTCCAAAAGGCGCTCGCGCCGGGAGACCGGCATCGTTGCGTTGGTGGGACAGTGATGGCTCGGTGTCGTGAAAACCACATCCAGTGTGTCCGGAAGGTCTTCGGGCGGAAGGCCGGCAGCGTCGACATCGACCGCAACCGTGTTGCAGCGGGTCTGGCTCAGGATCTGGCGGAGCCCCGGATAGCAGGGGTTCTCGATGGCTGCCGTACGTCTTTGTGTCAGAAGGATCTGGGCTGTGATCCACAAGGCGTGCTGCGCACCCATCGTGATCAGAATTTCTTCGGGCCGGGCAGTGATTGCGCGCCGCGGCAGGATCTGACGCAGGATGAATTCGACCAGCATGGGGTCGTCGCGCTCGTAATAGTCCGTTGCGAGCGTGTCAAAGTCCTTCCGGCCAACCGCCTTAAGGGCGCAGTTGCGCCAGTTGTGGTGATCGAACAGCCGTGAATCTGATTGTCCGTAGATGAAGGGATACTTGTAATCGCGCCAGTTGTCCGGGCGCACCAGCGGAACATGTTCTGAAAACCGCTGGCCGATCGTGCGTGACCAGTCGACCTGGGTCTTGGTCGATTGGTCGGGCAAGTTGAATTTTGGCCGGCTTGGGGCGGTTTGCGCGACGAAATAGCCGGAGCGGCCTTTGGAGACGAGATACTCGTTCGAGACAAGTTCGGTATAGGCGATCGTAACGGTAATTCTGGCAACACCCAGATGCTCGGCCAGTTTTCGGCTCGAAGGCATTTTCTCGCCCGGCAAGCAGCGCCCAGATAGGATGGCCTCAACGACGAGTCGCTGGATCTGCTGCTGAAGCGAGGTTTCGGTGTCGGGGCGAAGAAAGAATGTTTCTGCCGGAATTGCCACGTCTGGCCCTATTTCTGGACTTGTCTGGACCTATAGAATAGCTGTCTTGCGGTTTTTGGCAATTCCTGTTGAGGACAGGCAGAAAGACAAGCTGGTCGCATCGGTTGTCACCCCGGACGGCAACTCGGGCACTGACCTCTGTACCGCCCCCGGGTGTCATCCCCGACTTGATCGGGGATCCAATCCACCTTGCAACAAGTGACTTGTTTGGTTTTCGGGAAAACGGGTACTCCGAATTCAAACAACGCGACTCTGGAAACGAGTAGATCCCCGATCAAGTCGGGGATGACACTGAGAGTGTTTGTTTGAGCTCTCAAGAATCCTCGCGTGCCGTCCCGGACCTGATCCGGGACCATCGCCATTCTTGCGGGTAACCCCGGCTCAGGGCCGGGGCGGCGACGAGAGGGTTATGACGGGCGTTCAACTCGTTGCTGTCGCCGTTTTGAACGCAGCGCAGAGAAAGTCCGGTACCGCCTTTAGAGTGCTGCCGGTGCGGCGCGGGTCAGGCAAAGACCCGCGTCAGAGCACCGTCAATCGCGTCCGAAATCCGGTCGATATCGTCCGCGGTGGCGATCAGGGCCGGCGACAGGCAGATCACATTGTTGAGGCCGGGGACAGCCCTGTTGCTCACGCCGATGATCACGCCTTGCGCCATGCAGTCCGCGGCAACGGCCTGCATCTGCTTTTCCGCAACTGGTTCCCTGGTCGATCGGTCGGCGACCAGCTCGGCGCCGCAGAACAGACCCTTGCCGCGCACGTCTCCGACAACGCGGTGCTTTTCCATCAGTCCGTGTAGATTGGACATCAGCCGCTCGCCCATTTGCGTGGTGTTGTCGAGCAGGCCTTCATCCTCGATGATCCGCATGTTCTCAAGTGCAGCTGCGGGGCCGGCCGTGCAGCCGCCGAAGGTGGAAATGTCCCGGAAGAAGTTCATCGGGTCGCTGGCATCGTCCTTGAACATCTCAAAGACCTCTTCGGTCGTCACCATGCAGGCAATCGCCGCGTAGCCCGAGGCGACACCTTTTGCCATCGTGACGAAATCGGGTTTGATGCCATAGTGCTGGTAACCGAACCAAGTGCCGGTGCGGCCGACCCCGCAGACCACTTCGTCGATGTGAAGCAGAATATCGTACTTGCGGCAGATCTCCTGGACACGCTCCCAGTAGCCTTGCGGCGGGGTGATGACACCGCCACCGGCGGTCACCGGCTCAAGGCACAGGGCACCGACCGTGTCGGGACCTTCGCGCAGGATCACTTCCTCAATCGCGTCCGCTGCCCGCTCGCCATAGTTTTCAACGTCCCACTGGGCGCGGTATTCGCAGCAATGCGGCACCTCGACGAAACCGGGTGTGTAGGGACCGTATTGCGCGTTGCGCTCCTGCTGCCCGCCGGCCGAAATCGCCGTGATCGATGAGCCGTGATAGTCCCGCTCCCGGTAGAGGATCTTGTATTTTTTACCGCCGTAGCGCTTGTGCGCGATCTGGCGGACCATCTTGAACGCCTTTTCGTTCGCTTCCGTCCCCGAATTGGTGAAATAGACCCGGCTCATGCCCGGCATTTTCGAAATCAGGCGCTCGGAAAACAGCGATCCCGGTATGGACCCCGCCGAATGGGCAAAATAGTTGAGCTTCACCAACTGGTCGCGGATTGCGTCCGCAATGGATTCGCGGCCATAGCCGACATTGACCGTCCACACGCCTCCGGAAACGGCGTCGAGATGCTCCTTGCCCGTCGCATCCCACAGCCACATTCCCTTGCCTTCCACCATGATCTTCGGATCGATCGTCTCCAGCGACTTATGCTGAAGAAGATGATGCCAGACGTGGTTGCGGTCGGCTTCGATGATTTCGCTCAGATCATTCGGGGAAGCTGCAACGTTCATGGCAATGTCCTTTCGTACTTCATCGACATGTTCGAAACTCGGTGAATTCGAAGCTGGGCTGCGCGAGCGGATTTTGTGCGCCTGCTCACAATTCAAGCAGCCCTTTGCATCAATTGTTTTCAGTCAACACGGTCCGGAGGCGACATATAGGGCCAGATCTGGAGATACGATAGAGCCAGTTGAGTGTTTCTATTGTAACCTCGCCGTTCTGCCGTAACCATTTTCGGATGCAGACAAGCCGACTTGGAAGGACGGCGGCAAAAGACAGGAATACCTGCGCGTCTGTTTATGTATCGAGGGAACAGTGGGAAAGTATCAATGACCTACAAATCTAAACTATTCGGCTCTCTTGCGGCTCTGGCTTTCATGAGCGGTTTGCCGGCAACTTCTGCGGCTGAAGACCTGACAGTCGCTTACTTCCTGGAATGGCCGATGCCGTTCCAATACGCCAAGGAGAAGGGCCTTTATGAAGAAGCCCTGGGCGTGCCGATCAATTGGGTCTCGTTCGACACCGGCACGGCTATGTCCGCTGCCATGGCATCCGGTGATGTGCAGATTGCCGTCAGCCAGGGTGTGCCGCCCTTTGTCGTGGCAGCATCCGCCGGACAGGACATCATCCTGACGGACATCGCTGTCAGCTACTCCGAGAACGACAACTGCGTCGTCGCCGAAGCGCTTGAGATCGACAAGAACAACGCCAAGGAACTGGAAGGCAAACAGGTTGGCGTTCCGATCGGAACTGCAGCTCACTATGGCTTCCTGTCGCAGATGAAGCATTTTGATGTCGACATCACGACCATGGAAATTGTCGATATGGCTCCGGCCGACGGTGCCGCAGCGTTCGCGCAAGGCAGCCTGGACATGGTCTGCGGCTGGGGCGGCGCATTGCGGCGCATGCTGGAGCACGGCAACGTGCTTCTGACCGGCGCAGAAAAGGAAGAACTCGGCATTCTGGTTTTCGACGGCATCAGCGTTCCTGCTGATTTTGCTGCAGAAGAATCGGAAATGCTGACCAAGTTCCTGAAAGTGACCGCTGAAGCGAACGCCATGTGGAACGCCGGTGAGAACAAAGAGGAGATGATCGAGGTCATCGCCAAGGACGCCGGTATGGACGTTGACGCGACCGCGGAAACGCTCGCAACCTTCACGTTCCCGAACGTTGAAGACAAACTGAGTGACAAGTGGATGGGCGGAAACGTCCAGACCTTTATGCTCGGTGTCGCGGACGTCTTCCAAAGTGCCGGTTCGATCCCGCAGGCCCTCGACAGCTATGTCGATTCCGTGGATTCCAGCTATCTGGCAGCCACCGGAACCGAATAAAGCCGTATCCCTGCAAGACTTGGGGCGGCCATCAGCGCCGCCCCAATTTCCTTTTCTTTGCACTGCAGGAGATGACAGGCATGGATGGCCTCCACATCGAAAATCTTTCGATGCGTTTCGATCTGCCCAACGGAACGCACGTACAGGCACTCAAGGACGTGTCCATTGAGTTGAAGACCGGCGAGATCATGTCGGTTCTTGGTCCTTCGGGCTGCGGAAAAACCACTCTCTTGAACATCGTTGCCGGTTTCCTGGCGCCCACCGGCGGTCAGGTTCGCATGAACGGCCACGTCGTGACCGGTCCCAATGCTGAGCGCGGCATGGTGTTCCAGAAGGGCGCATTGTTCGAGTGGATGAATGTGCGCAAGAATGTCGAATTCGGTCCGCGCATGAAGTCGATGCCGAAGAGGCAGCGCGACGAGATTGTCGACCACCTTCTCGATACCGTCGGCTTGGGTGACTTCAAGGAAAAGGCGGTTTACGAGCTGTCCGGCGGTATGCAGCAACGCGTTGCACTTGCACGCTGCCTCGCCAACGATCCGGACGTTATCCTGATGGATGAGCCACTCGGTGCGCTCGACGCGCTGACCCGCGAAAAGATGCAGGGTCTTGTGCTGAAACTCTGGAAGGAAACGGGCAAGACCGTCATTTTGATCACGCACTCCGTGGAAGAGGCTCTGCTGTTGGGCGAGCGCCTTCTGGTCATGGCGCCGAGGCCGGGCCGCATCCACAAGGAGTACCGTCTGCCTTTTGCCGATCGCGGCGTTGAAGCGGATCTTCGTGACGTCAAGAAAAGCGAAGGCTTTGCAGAGACACGCGAAGAAATCCTGTCGATGATCTGGGAAATGGAAGAGGAAATCATGGGCAGATCGGAGACCGCTGCATGACCGGTTTAATTGTCTTTCTGACCTATGCGGGGCTCTTCCTCGCAAGTTATTTCCTGGTCTCCTATCTCAGCAGCCTCATGCAGCGCGGTCAGGATTTTACGTCTCTCAAGACAGTGACATTCGGCGATGAGAGCGCCATCACGCCCAACCGGGCAGCGTCCGTTATTTCCATCGTGGTGATCTTCTTTATCTGGGGTGCCTTTACCGGATCGAAGCTGGTTCCCTTTCACGTGCCAGGGCCGTTTACCGGCGAAACGAGTTTCACCTACACCGTTACCAACGATGCCGGTCAGACCAGCGACGCGACCGTCGAAGTGATCGTGCATGAGCCCGGAAAGAAGGTCGATGCCCCTGAAGTGACGGAAAAAGACGGGTTTGCCCAGGATGATGCCGGCACAGTCGGGGCCTGGCGGTCGGTGCTGTTGCGGGTGACGCGCAACGACGGTGACGGCGCGACCGTGACCGCGGTGGATGGACAGCCGATCGCACCCGGTGAGACCGTTAGCGTGACCGATGGAACCGTGAGCATGACCCCCAAGGGGTCACTCAATTTTGCGCCGGACAAGGGCCTGCAGATGGAACCCATCTGGATGCCCGCACCGGAATCCGTTGTCAGCCGGTTCGTCGAAATTGCCTCTGAAGGCTACCAGAACTTCACGCTGTGGGAGCATCTCGGGTGGTCGCTGTTGCGCGTTGTCGGCGGCTTTGTGGCAGGCTCACTGATCGGCATTCCGCTTGGCTATGCCATGGGCCTGTCAAGCTGGGTGCGCGGATGGTTCGACCCGATCGTCGAATTCATGCGGCCCGTGCCGCCACTTGCGCTGATCCCGCTCGTGATCATCTGGTTCGGCATCTGGGAAACCGGCAAGATCGTGCTCTTGTTCCTGGCAGCGCTCTGGATCATGACGATCGCCGCAAGAGCCGGGGTCTCGGGTGTGAACATCAGTAAGGTCCATGCCGCCTTTTCGCTAGGCGCGACCAAGCGGCAGGTCCTGCGCTATGTGATCGTGCCCAACTCGCTGCCCGAAATCTTCACGGGTGCGCGCGTTGCCATGGGGGTCTGCTGGGGTACGGTGGTCGCGGCCGAACTCGTCGCCGCCCAGAAAGGCGCCGGCATGATGATTATCGCGGCCTCGAAGTTCCAGCTCACCGATATCGTTATCATGGGCATCATCCTGATCGGCATCGTCGGTTACAGCATCGACATCCTGATGCGCATGGCGGAACGGTTTCTCGTGCCCTGGAAAGGCCGGGCCTGACGAAATCAATCAATTGCAGGCGCGGTGGCCCCGCGCCTGCGATCTTGTCAGACCGAGAACCGCGAACTGGTCGACTCGCGGATGACCAGATCTGTCTCAAACAGTTTTTCCGACGGTTCCGTGCCGTTTTCGATCCACTCGGAAATTGCAACGGCCGTCGCCTGTCCCATTCTCACCACGGGCAGATGCACGGTCGTGAGGCTGGGTGACGTATGCGCCGATCCTGGCAGGTCATCGATCCCGATGACGGATATATCCTCGGGGACAGAAATTCCTTTGCGCTTCAATTCATAAAGGACACCTGTTGCAAGCACATCGGAGAGGCACAGGACAGCCGTCGGTTGTTGTGTCGCTGACAAGATGGATTGCGCCGCCTTGCAGCCTTCCTCGACCGAGAGGTCCGCTTCGAAGTAGATCAACTCAGCGTCGTCATGGCCTTCCAGGCCCCTGATACGGGCAAGCGTTCGGTCATTGCTGGTCAGCGACCCATGCACGACAGCAATCTTCGAATGCCCCAGGGAAATGAGGTGCTCAAGCGCAATCCGCCCGGCTCCGGCATTGTCGTAACCGATTGTCGGCAGGAGGAATTCCGGGTCGTAGTAAGAGGTGGCAACAGCGGGAAGCTGGCAACGCTCGATCAACTCGTAGAGCTCCGGTTCATGCGTAATCCCGGAGACGATCAAACCTTCCGCGCCAATGTCGACAAGGGTCTGAGCCTTCTGTGCTTCGATTGTCGGATCGCCGCTGGTCGTGGCGACAACAAGGGACAGGCGATATTCAGACAACGTCTGTTCGAGTGCGGCGAGATAGCGGGCGAAAATCGCATGGTCTAGCGTTGGCACCAGCGCGCCAACCACACGGGACCGCCCGGAATTGATCGCGCGGGCAGCAGCGCTCGGTACGAAACGAAGCTGGGCGATTGCCGAGTCCACGATTGCTCTGGTGTTCTCGGATACGGAGTCCGGCGAGTTCAAAACACGCGAAACGGTGGCCACCGACACTTTCGCCAGTTTCGCAACGTCTCTGAGATTGGCCCGCTTGCGGGATCTGCTATTCGCCATAGGCCTCTGATTTTGCCTAACTTCCAAAACCGTAGTTGGAAAGACTTGACATATGCGAGCGCTTTAAACAAGCTATGTAACTAGTTACATTTGGCGGAAATGCTCGAAATGCTCAGTTCGGCAGTTCTTTATGCGTTTAACAATGTCGGCTACCAAACGCCGGGAAGAAGCTTCCCCGGCTTTCCGTCGCCGACGCATTCGCAAGGCCATCGGCTGGCTCCCAGAGACGCGGTTCATCTGAAAGTCCAGGCGGGCGACCTCCTGACGATAGAAGGTCTTTTCAACGCCGGTATCCTGGAACTTGCTGCCATTACCGACGACGGCGGCGACGCGTTGATCGGACTGGGACTGGCGGCAAACGCTGTCTTGAGTTTTGCGAATTTCGACAGCGCGGAATTTGCTGGTTGGGTAGCGGCCCGGGGCGGCCAGGACGACAAGTCTCACAAAGCGCATGCCTTTGGAGCGACGGCTGAGCCGCTTGTTCTGAAAGCGGTGTCGGCGGCGGACCTGTGGTTCATCCGCCCGGCAAACGCGCAAGAGCTGATCAGTGGTGCGGCAGGCGGTGTCGTGACGGTCAGACATAAACCTGCCCTCGTATCTTTGCCGGTGTTGCCACCGGTCCTCGGTGAAACCCGCGATGAATTCACCGTGTCACGCGGGACCGGCATGGCCTATGAGCTCAAAAAAGGTGAAGTGGTCCAGATCATCGATGTCGAGGGCCAGCAGTGCTCGGATTTCATGGCGTTTCGGTCCGATGGGCTCGAAGCTGGCCAGGAGTGGATGATCGACAGCACCGCAACGCGTTCCATGGTGCGGCGTGCCTTTCCCGTGCCGGGCCTGTTCGACAAGTTCTACGACCGAGAGATGCGCCCTCTGATCAACGTGGTGCAGGACACCTGCGGGCGTCACGACACTTTCGGCCTTGCCTGCACGGCACGTGGATATGAAGAGCGGGGCTATCCGGGACATGTGAACTGTTCGGACAACATGTCCCATGCGCTTGCACCTTACGGTGTTGAGAAAAGGTCTGCCTGGCCTGCCATCAACTTCTTCTGGAACACCTGGATCGATCCCCATCACCACACCATCCTGACTGAGGAATCCCATTCGCGACCTGGCGACTATGTGGCCATGCAGGCAATGGAGGATCTCGTCTGCGTCTCCACGGCCTGCCCCGATGACATAGATCCGATCAACGGCTGGAACCCGACAGACATTCACGTCCGCATTTACCGTCCCGGACAGACGATCCGCCGGGCCGTGGCATATCGCGAAAAGGAAGACGCTCCGATGACCATCAGTCAGAACTCTGCGTTCCATGAGCGGCTGACGCGTCTGACACAGCATTTCGCACCTGCGCGCAATCTTTGGGCGCCTGTCAGTTTTCCCTCGCACGGCACCCTTGGTGAATACTGGGCTTGCCGGGAAGCAGTGACGCTCCAGGACATGAGCGGCCTGCGCAAATACGACATCGTTGGCCCGGACGCGGCGAAACTGATGCAGCTCGCAACGACGCGGAACGTCGAAAAGCTCGCGGTCTGGCGCGCGTCCTATACGCTGATGTGCGATGACAGCGGCACTGTCATCGACGACGGCACTCTGCTGCGCCTCGGGCCGGAATTGTTCCGCTGGTGCTGCGGCGCGGAGGAAAGCGCGCGCGCCCTTGAGACGCTGGCCGCTGAACGCGGGTTTCAAGTGCGCATCCACGATGCGAGCGAAGCTCTGCCGAACCTTGCCCTGCAGGGGCCGAAGTCCCGGGACCTTCTCAGCAAGATCGTGTTTACGCAACCGCACGTGCCCGCGCTGGACCAGCTCAAGTGGTTCGGTGTCACGGTGGCCAGATTGAAGGATCGCGAAGGAGCACCCTTTCTGTTGTCGAGAACCGGTTACACCGGCGAACTCGGTTTCGAGATCTTCTGTTCCAAATCCGATGCAATTGAGATCTGGGATGCCGTGATGGCGGCAGGGGATGAATTCGGCATCGCCCCCATGGGGTCGGCGGCTCTGGAGATCATTCGCATCGAGGCGGGCCTTGCGGCAAGAAATGCCGAATTTGCGCCGGGCGTCGACGCCTTCGAAGCAGGACTGGGTTTTGCCGTCGATCTGACCAAGTCGGATTTCAGCGGCAAGGCCGCTCTGGAACGCAATGCCCGTGAGCCCCGCCAGCTGCTCAAGGGTCTCTTGATCGACAGCGACGACGTTCCCGCGCATGGCGCACCGGTGCTTGCCGGGGAACGTCAGGTGGGTGTGATCACCTCCGCAACCCGCTCACCCATGCTTGAACGGGCTGTCGCCATGGCCCAGATCGCCGTGGAGCATGCTGAAAACGGAACAAGTCTAGAAGTCGGCCAGCTTGACGGACGCATGAAGCGTCTCGGCGCTGCGGTTTCAAACACACCATTCATAGACCCGCAACGAAAGCGGGCACGCGCCTGAGAGCATCAAACCTACCTACCAGAGGAACGAAAAATGAAAGACAGGACGAATTCAATCTTAGCCGCCGCTCTAATCCTCGGCCTCGGCACGTCCGGTGCCATGTCGCAGGAAAAGGTCATGGTGGGTGAACCCAGCTGGCCGGGTGCGAAAATCATGGCCAANCTGATCGGCCAGGTTATCGAGTCCCGCCTTGGCGGCGAAGTCGGNTACGCGCCGGGTGCCAACGCNGTCATCTTCGCGGCAATGGACGGTGGACGCGGAGACATNGATGTCCACCCGGATGTCTGGCTGCCAAACCAGAAGTCTTTCACGGACGAGTATGTCGAGCAGAAGGGNACNGTNGCCCTCTCGTCNGGCAGCTACGCNGGNCAGACCGGCTTCTGCACACCGACCTACATGGCGGACAAGCACAACATCAAGTCCGTGTTCGATCTCGCCACGCCCGATGCGCAGGGTCTTTATGACGGCGACGGTGACGGCACCGGTGAAATCTGGGTCGGTGCGTCCGGCTGGGCCTCCACAAACGTGCATAAGGTGAAGGTGCGCGACTACGGCATTGAAACCTTCCTTTCCCCGACAACGGAAGACGAGACTGTCTTTTACGCGCGTCTGAAGGATGCGATCGATCAGGAAAAGGGTGTGGTGTTTTATTGCTACAAGCCACACTACGTACATGCGCTCTACGACGTGGTCATGCTGGAAGAGCCCGAGCACGATCCTGCACAATTCACGATCATCCAACCGGATCAGGACGCGGACTGGTACAACAAGTCGAAGATCACGACCGGTGATCTCGTGAAGACCGTCAAGGTCGCCTATTCGAAATCCCTGGATGAGCGGAACCCTGCGGCCGCGCAATTCCTTGCCAATATCAGCATGGATGCGGACCATCTTTCCCAGCTGACCTACGAAGTCGTGGTGAAGGGTGGCGAAATCGACGAGGTCGTTGCTGCCTGGATCAATGAGAACGGCGAAGTTGTCGATGGATGGCTCGGTCTGAACTAACCCTCCTGAAGGTCTGGTCCCGGCGCTGTCGTGCCGGGACCTAACATCCTAACAATGGGGGATTGATGTGTCTGACGATATCGCTATCGATGCCCGGTCTGTCTGGAAAGTGTTCGGAGCCCGCTCGGACGAAGCTCTGAAAGCCATTCATGCCGAAGGCTTGTCAAAAGCAGAAGTTTTGGAACGGTATAACTGCGTGGTCGGTGTTGCCGACGCAACCTTCCAGATAAACCGTGGAGAGCTCTTTTGCATCATGGGCCTGTCCGGGTCCGGGAAATCCACGCTCGTAAGGCACGTCAACCGGCTGCTGGAACCGACTGCCGGCCATATCCTGGTCAACGATCAGGATGTCGTTCAGATGAACGATGCCGAGTTGCGGAGGCTGCGCAATCACAGGGTTGCGATGGTGTTTCAGAATTTCGGACTTATGCCGCACCGGACGGTCCGGGACAATGTCGCCATGCCGCTGGAAATTCGCGGCACAGGCAAAGCGCGCCGCTGGGAGGAGGCAGACCGGGTTCTGGAGCTTGTCGAACTCAGCGGCTGGGAAGACAAATACGCCCACGAGCTTTCCGGCGGCATGCAGCAGCGTGTCGGACTGGCGCGTGCGATTGCTTCTGATCCGGACATTCTCTTGATGGACGAGCCGTTTTCAGCTCTCGATCCGCTGATCCGCAAGCAGCTTCAGGACCAGTTCATGGAACTGAGTGCGAAGCTCAACAAGACAACGATGTTCATCACCCACGATCTCGACGAGGCCATTCGCATCGGCAACAGGATCGCGATCATGAAAGACGGCCAGATCGTCCAGATCGGGACCCCCGAGGAAATCATTTTGAACCCGGCTGATGACTACGTTTCCGACTTCGTTGCCGGCATTTCGAAGCTCAACATGATCTTCGCGCACGCGGTCATGAGACCTATTGCCGAGTTCGAAGCCCAGCACGGTCCGGTCCCTTCCGATGCCGCCTCTGCGCATCCGGACATGGATCTCAACGATCTGATCACGATTTGCGCTGAGGGCCACGGTGTCGTCCGTGTCCAGCAGAACGGGCACGATCTTGGTGTCATCAACCAGGCGGGACTTCTGCGCGCCATCCAAAGCAGCCAGGCATAAGGGGCAAGTCATGAGCACAGTTGATGACAACGACATCAGGCCCGAAACCGCCGAAAGGCTGAACACGCTGATCGCGTCCTTTGTCGGAACAACAGGACTATTACCAGCGCACATTTGCCACGATGATGAAGGCGCCGGGCTACTGCTTTACCTTGAATTATGCGGCGGGCCTGCTCGGGCCGGTCTGGTTCGGCGCGCGGGGCCTCTGGTCCTGGTTCCTGGGCTTCCTGGTCCTGGAAACGTTCGCCTATATCCAGATTGGCCTGGGGCTTTTCGGTGATCTTGGCCGATCCCTGCGTGAACGCGCGGACCAGATTGCCCAGACACTTGAGCTCCGCCGCCAACAGATTGCAGCTGCCGAACAGTCGGGCGCCT
>JGI12316J14372_10003654_pt1 | contig 14242 bp, 12 predicted proteins | sample MarCyaLeptolynsp_FD_14372 | JGI IMG/M metagenome (IMG submission 14372) | reverse complement strand
TTGCCAGGCACCATGGTCATACCGGCTGTGGTNGCGACGAGNACGAGCTTGCCGACCGAATTGCGATACTGAAACGCGTATTGCTGCGCCATCGCGCCGCCCCAGGACACGCCCATCACATCGACATCGCCCATATCATACTGGTCACACAACTTGCGCGCCACGCGGGCCATCATCCACGGGCGATATGGAAACCTGGCCGGTTCACTCTCGCCAACGCCCGGCATGTCAAAGGTCAGGATTTCCCGATCGCGAATCCAGTCGCCAAGCCCGAAGGCGAGCTCCATATTGGCGCCAATGCCGTTGAAAAACAGCAGGGGCCGCTTGTCGCTTGGACGCTCTGCGGGCCAATAGCCGACGCGCAGCGTGAACGAGCCGATCGTTTCCATGCTGATTTCAGGCAGGCGCGGCTTCGCTTTGCCGGCTGATTTTCGGGTCGCCATGGCGGCCTCCTTAAACTGCGTGCCGGCTGAGGACCAAGCGCCTCTTAGTCAAACACATATTTTCCTGGCGCATCATAGAGCGGCGGGAACTGCTCTGATCCGTCTTGCTTTGGTGCAGGTTTCATATCGCCCGCACGCTCATGCAGCCACTCTGCCCAACGCGTCCACCATGATCCAGCAACTTCTTCAGCGCCAGCTGCCCATTCATCAGCCGTTCCGGACAGATCCGCATTGGCAAAGTATTTCGCCTTCGGATTCCCGGGAGGGTTCAGAAGCGATTGGATGTGTCCGGAATTGGACAGCACAAATTCGATATTCTTCGAGCCGAGCAGTTTCGTTGTGCGATAACAGGCCTTCCACGGAGTAATGTGGTCGGTGACCCCGGCGACGATGAAGCTGTCGACATCGACTTTGGTCAGGTCGGCCATATGCCCGGCAATTTCGACCTCACCAGGATTGGTGAACGGCTTGGTCAGGCCGAAGTCGAGATAATCCGAATGCAGCGCCGCTGGCAGGTTGGTGGAGTCATCATTCCAGAACAGGACATTGTATGGCGGCGGATCTTCACCCATCAGGTAATTGTTGACGACATAGTTCCAGACCAGGTCGTTCGGACGCATCCAGGCAAACATACGGGCGAGATCATCGCCTTTCAGGATGCCCTTGCGCCGTGAATAGCGCCGGGCGATTTCCAGGCTGCGCTCGGATACCATCTGGCCAAGCTCGCTATCATCCTGTTCCGGATCCAGCACGCAGACCTGGAAGGTCAGCGAGTTGATCCGGTCGTCGCCTGCGGCGGCGAGCAGGCTGGCAAAGGTCGCGGTCGTGATGCCGCCAGAACAGGCGCCGGAAATGTTGATCTTGTCCGACCCGGTAATCTCCTTGATCACCTCGGTGCACTGGATCAGGCTGTCGACATATTCCGTCATGCCCCAATCGCGATGCTCTTCAGTCGGGTTGCGCCAGGAGATGATGAACGGTTGGAATTTATTGCGCAGCAGGAACTGGATCACGCTGGTGATCGGATCGAGGTCGCTGGCATAGAATTTGTTGATCTGTGGCGGGATGTTGAGGAATGGGATTTCCCGGACCTCATCCGTCATCGGCGTGTATTGAATGAGTTCCATCATCTCATTCTTCCAGACCACTTTGCCAGGTGTGATCGCGACATTCTCGCCGATCACGAAAGGGCTCTTGTCGACGCGGCTCGGCATGCCGCCATTCTTGGTCATGTCCTCATAGGCGTTTTGCAGACCCTTGATCAGCGACAGGCCGCCACTATCGATGGCGCGTTTCTTGGCCGCTGGATTGGTGATCAGCGCATTGGTCGGAGAGATCGCGTCGGTGATCATGTTCATGACGAAGGTCGCACGGGCGTGCTCCATCTCGCCCAGCTTCAGATCGCCGACCCAGTCTTCCAGGTGTTCCTGCATCGCCAGATAGGTTTGCAGGCCGCGCTTGTAGAACGGATTGTTCGCCCAGGCCGGATCGCGGAAACGCTTGTCCTTGCGGTCCGGCGCGCGCTCGGATTTGCCGAGCAGGATGTCATAGGATTCCTGCGCCATTTTGCCGGCCAGTTTGGCATTGGCCATCGGAGAGATACTCGTCCGGCGCAGCATCATCGCCACTGAGCCCAGGAGTTCCTGCCGGTTCAGCCCGCCGAGTAAGGGATTTAGCGCATTGGTACTATCCGCTGCTGCCGTTCCAATATAGTCCGCCGTCTTGCTCATCACTGCCTCCGATAACCCTCTCGAAAACGAGGTTTCTCCCCGTCCGGCACAAGGCTTGCTCTTATGGTTAAGAGTCTAAATTTGGATAACCTTGCACGATCAAATTCGTTCCATATTGACCTTTTACTGTCAAATAGGGCGGGGAAATAGAAAGATCAGCCTAGACGCGAACTGCCTGTGATGAAGACACGCGACCGTATACTTGATGTCAGCCTCGGCCTGTTTAACGCCGAAGGCGAAGCCGCGCAGTCCGCGGTCGATATCGCCAATGCGCTCGATATGTCACCGGGCAATCTCTACTATCATTTCAAGGGCAAGGAACCGATCATCGAGGCGCTGTTCGATCGCTTCGAGGAAGAGATGCAGATCATTCTCGGCGGTACCCACGGCGCGGTGACCTCGATCGAGGACAATTGGGTCTTCGTCTATATCGTGCTCGAAGAGATTTACGATTTCCGCTTCTTCTATCGCAATGTCGGCGACATGATGGAACGCTATCCGGGCCTGGCCACGCGTTTTCGCAAGATCCTGGCAATGAAACGCCAAGCCATCGAGACGGTCCTGAACCAACTTGAGAAGCGCGATGTCGTCGAGATCGACCGGCGCTTGCGTGAACCGCTGACCCAGCAAATGCTCTCAACCCTGACCTTCTGGCTGAGCAGCGATCTGATCGAGGGCGGCGGCCGAAATGGTCCGGCTTTGATTCACGACACTGTGTTGCAATTCATGCTGCTGATCGTGCCCTTCATGGGCGAGGCTGGCGTCGAAGCTCTCGATGGTATGCTCGAGCGACACCGCGACCTGACCCGAAGCTAGCCACCTATTCCGGCAAGTCACTCACCGGCATATGCGTTTCCTCGCGTGTGGTGAACCGCTCTTCGAATGCGACGATCAAACAAGCCCCGATAATGATCACGGCGCCGAGCCAGGTTTGCCAGCCCGGATACTCAGCGAAAAAGACGGAGCCGAACAGACCACTCCAGATCAGCGCCGTATATTCCAGCGGCGCCAGTCTCTGCGCGGGTGCCCGCGCATAGGCGAGCGTCATCAGATACCAGGTGACGAAGCCCAGCACGCCAAACATAAGGAACCAGGGAATGTCTCGCCAATCCGGCGTCCCGAACAGTCCGAACGTGACGGGCAACAAGAGCACGGCCGGCACGACATTGGTGAACATGGCAATGGTCGTTGCATCTTCGTGCGTGGCGCGCATGCGCAGAAGGACGAGGCCAAATGCGTACAGGAAGGCCGCAAGGAAACAGCTGGCGACCCCCCACACCCAGAGCTCGCTGGCATTGCCGTTTTCGGGGCGTCCAGTGACGGCGAGCGCGGCGCCGGCAAATCCAACCAGCGTGGCCATCAGGGCCGTCGGCGTGATCTTCTCTCCGAGCAAAATACGCGCGACAAACGGCACCATCAGTGCGGCGGTGAAGCCGATAATCGTTGCCATCGCCAAAGGCAGATGCATAAGCGCGAAAAAGAAAGTGAAGGCGCAGCCAAGCTGAACCATTCCACGCATTGTGTGAAACCGGATCGCCTCAAAGCTCGGCATAGGACGCTTCTGCGCGCGGAAGACAGCCAGCGCCAGCATTGCACCGAACAGGAACCGCCAGGCCAGCAAGTGCTGCAGACCCGCATTCGGCGCGATTGCCTTGACCATCGCATCGATCCCGGATCCCATGGCAATGGCGATCACGGCAATCAGGATCGGAGCGGAGAGCAGACGCGCAATCATCCAAGCGCTTTAGATTCAAGCGTGCGCGATTGCCAGCCCTGCTTGCAAACTAATTGAAGATGAAACCGCTGGGTGCGTTTAACAGGGCGCTTTGTTGGCCTGCGTCTGATGCGTCTCTGCGTCGGCAGGTTCGCGATTCATTTCGAATGTGCCGGAGATTTCGTTCGGCCAGCTGAAATACCACTTGCCGACAATTTTGCGCCCACGCTCGACGATCTTGCCTTCGCAATAGATCGATTCCAGATCGAGGCCCTGATAGGTTTTCAAGAACACCATCTCGTCGTCATCGACATGGCCGCGCAGCTGCGCATCAAGCTCTGTGGCTTCAATTTTGGCGAACGTATTCGGTTCAAGCATTGAGCCAGTCATGCGACCATCAGCAACGGTCAGCCAGGCCGAGAACTTGGTGTCTTCGTCATCGCGCTCATCGAATCGAAAGCGTCCGGACCAGACGCCGCTCATCGCGCAAGGTGTATCTTGTATCCCCATGTCTGGAATAAGATAGGCAATGGGTATCGTGCTGCAAGTCCAAATCGACAGCAAAAGGCCTCAAATCAAAGTGATTAAGCAGCATTTGCGTGCACTTGTTCAGAATTTCCGCAAGTTTGGAAAGTATTAGTGCGGTGCCTGTCTAGACGTCGACTTCCGCTTCCAGGGCATTGTCCTGAATGAACTGACGGCGCGGTTCCACCACGTCGCCCATCAGGCGTGAGAACATATCACCTGCCTCGAGCGCGTCATCGACCTGGACTTGCAGCAAAGTGCGAGCATTGGCGTCCAGCGTGGTTTCCCAGAGCTGGTCGGCATTCATCTCTCCGAGGCCCTTATAGCGCTGGATCTTCAACCCTTTTCGGCCGGATGTCAGCACCGCTTCGAGCAGACTGATCGGGCCAGTGATGGTCACTTCTCCGGCTTTCTCATTGCGCAGGATCGAGGTCTCGACATAGATCGGGCGAATGGACTGGGCGATGCCGTTGAGGCGCGCTGCGTCCGCGCTGGCGAGCAGCTGCGCATCCATCACCGCCTTTTCCTCAACGCCCCGTACTTCGCGCGACAGGATCAGGTTGCCATGCTCGAACCGACCAACCCAGGTGTCCTCGCCTTCCTCGGCAATGATGTTCAGGCGCTCTGCGGCCCGTGAGGCTTCTTCATCAGATGCGCCTGGTGCCAGCGCGCCCGCTATCGCAGCCTGTTCGACAATATCGCCTGGCGCACGCAGGGAGAGACGCCAGAGGGCTTGTTTGAACTGGCTCGCGGCGCGCACGCGTTCGCGCAGGTCTTCGCCGGCGATCTGGGTGCTGTCAGCGAGGATCAGGACTTCGCCTTCGGTACCCGCTTCGATCAGATAGGTGTTCAGCTCCTCATCATCCTTAAGGTAGCGCTCCGACTTGCCGCGCATGACTTTGTAGAGCGGCGGCTGGGCGATGTAGAGATATCCTTTCTCGATCACTTCCGGCATCTGGCGATAGAAGAAGGTGAGCAACAGCGTCCGGATATGCGCCCCGTCCACATCAGCATCGGTCATGATCACGATCTTGTGGTAGCGCAGCTTCTCGATGTCGAACTCGTCCCGGCCAATCCCGGCGCCGAGCGCCATGATCAGCGTGCCAACCTGGTCCGAAGACAGCATCTTGTCGAAGCGCGCCCGCTCGACATTGAGGATCTTCCCGCGCAAGGGCAGGATGGCCTGGTTCGATCGGTCACGGCCCTGTTTGGCTGAACCGCCAGCGGAATCCCCCTCCACGATGAAGATTTCAGACTTGGACGGATCCTTTTCCTGACAATCGGCGAGCTTGCCGGGCAGGGAGGTGATGTCGAGTGCGGTCTTGCGACGAGTAAGCTCGCGTGCCTTGCGGGCCGCTTCTCGGGCGGCCGCCGCTTCGACGATCTTGGTCATCACCTGCGTCGCTTCCTTGGGGTGTTCTTCAAACCACTCAGCGAGCTTCTCATGCATCAGGCTCTCGACCACCGGGCGCACTTCAGACGAGACCAGCTTGTCCTTGGTCTGCGAGCTGAATTTCGGATCTGGCACTTTTACAGACAGAACGCAGGTCAGCCCCTCGCGGGCGTCGTCGCCGGAAATATCGACTTTCTCTTTCTTCGCGATCCCCGTCTCGGATGCATATTTGTTGATGATCCGGGTCAGCGCGCCGCGAAAGCCTGCCAGGTGCGTGCCGCCATCGCGCTGAGGGATATTATTGGTGAAGCAGAGCACGTTCTCGTGATAGGCGTCGGTCCATTCCAGCGCCGCCTCGACCGTAATCCCGTCCTTCTCGCCGGTAACGAAGATGGTTTCTGGAATGATCGCGTTCTTGGTCTCATTCAGGTGCTGGACGAAGGCCGCTACGCCGCCCTCATATTGAAGCACGGTCTCATAGGTTTCGGCTTCCCGCAGATCCTTGAAAACGATGCGCACGCCCGAATTCAAGAAGGCCAGCTCGCGCAGGCGATGTTCCAGGGTGCGGCGATTATAGACCGTCATGGTGAAGGTCTCTGGGCTCGCCAGAAAACGCACCGCGGTGCCCGTATAGGGCGAACCATCAGCCCTGGCAGGGCTTGGCCCGACAACCTTGAGCGGCGCCTCTGTGCGGCCACCGTCGACAAAACGGACATGATGCTCGGACCCATCCCGGTGAATGGTGAGATCGAGCCAGACCGACAGCGCGTTGACGACCGAGACACCCACGCCATGCAGACCGCCTGAAACCTTGTAGGAATTGGAGTCGAATTTTCCGCCAGCGTGTAGTTCGGTCATGATCACTTCGGCAGCTGAGCGCTTTTCGGTGGCATGTTCGCCGACCGGAATGCCGCGGCCATTATCAGTGATTTCGGCAGACCCATCTGGGTGCAACGTGACTGTGACTTCGTCGGCGTGTCCAGCGAGGGCTTCGTCGATTGCATTGTCGACGACTTCGTAAATCATATGGTGCAGGCCAGACCCGTCATCAGTGTCGCCAATGTACATGCCGGGGCGTTTGCGAACCGCTTCCAGACCCTTCAGCACCTTGATCGAGTCGGCGCCATATTCGGGATTATTTTCTGCCGCGTCCGTCATCGGAGTCTGCCCTTGCAACTGATTCGTCAAATTCCCTGTTTTTATACGGGAATTTGACGCAAAAGGGAAATGCCGGGCTGGTATTTTTCGTCGTAAAAATCGACATAAATTCAAAGTATTACAGCTTAATTGGAGGGGCGGAAATTCGGTGCTGGTCTTGCCCCTGCGAAAAGCGCCTAAAAAGGGGTCTGAATCGGGGTTTCAGGAGGTGCAAATGAAGTGGGTAATTCGGCTTTTCGGACTGATCCTGTTCCTTGCGATATCGACTTATTTAGGAGCGGATCTGATGCTGAAGCCTCTCAATGACGAGGCCCGCAGCAAAGCCCCGGGCGCGTTCGCTGAGCTCTCAGATGGCAAGATTCATTACCGTCTCGAGGGGCCGGAAGACGGACCGCTCGTAGTCCTGGTGCACGGGTTCTCGACGCCGAATTTCATCTATCAGCAAAATGTCGAAGCTCTGAACGCGGCGGGCATGCGGACATTGCGTTTCGACCATTTCGGGCGCGGNTGGTCCGANCGGCCAGGCGGNAAGTATGATGTNGATTTCTACGATCGCGCCCTGATCGAACTGCTCGACACGCTCGGCATTGACGAGCCATTCGGACTGGCCGGACTCTCTATGGGCGGTCCAATCGTTGCAGAATTCACTGCCCGCCACCCCGAGCGCGTGAACAAGTTAGTGCTTCTGGTGCCCGCTGGTCTCGACTTGGCCGGCGCTGATAGCGGCGCAGCGCGTCTCGTGCAGATGCCGATCATCGGGGACTTTGTCTGGCGCATGGTCGGCAGGGGCATTCTGCTCGGTGATCCACAATATGATGAAAGCGCGCTGGCACCAGAGGATCGTCTGCGCGGTGACGTCACCGAACAGCTCCAGTATCGCGGCTATCTGCAGGCCTTACTCTCATCTCTGCGCCACATGCCCATGGCGGGCCGGGACGGGACGTTTGCCCGCGTCGCGGAGACGGGTGTCCCGGTTCTGGCCATCTATGGCGAAAAGGATCCGACGGTCCTGATTTCCAGCGCCGAACGTCTGAAGGCCTTGATGCCGAAGGCGGATATACGGGTGGTGGAAGAGGGGGGTCACGGCCTGAACTATCAGAACCACAGCATCGTCAATCCATGGCTGGTTGAGTTCCTGAACGATGGCAGCGGGGCCGAGTAAGCGCGCGCCTATGCCGATTCAGGTTTGATCTCGACCCGCTGGGCGCGATCGCTAAATGTCTCGAACAGGAATTCCTCGGTGCCGGTTAGCCAGGCCTGACCGCCCAGTGAGATCAGTTCATCAAACAAGGCCCCGCGGCGATCCCGGTCGAGATGCGCAGCCGCTTCGTCGAGCAGGATGAGCGGGCTTGGCCCGTCATCGTCTTCGCTGAGCGCCCGGGCGCTGGCGAGGATGAGCCCAATCAACAAGGCCTTTTGCTGGCCCGTAGAGGCATCTCCAGCCGGCGCATTAGTCGGGCGATGGATCACGGTAAGATCGGTTCGGTGCGGTCCTGACAAGGTCCGCCCTGCGCTCTGGTCGCGGTACCGGCCCTTGGCCAGGGATTCAGCGATCAGGTCCATGATGTCGAACAGGCTGGCGCCCTCCGCCGCGGCCTGCTCGGCCTCGCCCTGCAATGTGAGGTCGCCTTTCGGGAAGAAGCCTTCGGGCCGCGCATCAATCGCGCCCTGCAGCGAGGTCAGAACTGTGGCGCGATTACAGGCAATCATCGCGCCGGCTTCGGCCATGCGGCGCTCGATCGCGTCGGCCCAGGCCGGGTCCACGCGCCCACGCTCGAGCAGCGCATTGCGTTCGCGCATCGCCTTCTCATAACGGCCAGAGACGCTGCCATGTCCCGGAATATGCGCCATGACCTGGCGATCGAAGAAGCGCCGCCGGTCGCTGGCGCCGCCGCGAAACACACCATCCATGTTCGGTGTCAGCCAGACGATACGGATGAGATCGGCGAGATCGGTCGCTGTAGCGGGGGCCCCGTCGAGTCGGATCGTGCGCTTATTCCCGGTCTCGCCGCGCTCCAGGCCAACGCCGATCTTGCGATCATCGTCCAGCGTCGCCGAAACCGTCCAGCCCTCGGTCGCGTCATGCTGGGTCATATCTGGCAAAGCCGCAGCGCGCAGACCGCGGCCCGGGCCGAGCTGGCTGATCGCTTCAAGAATATTGGTCTTTCCGGCCCCGTTCGCGCCCCACAGACAAACCGGTCGCGCATCCAGCTTCAGGTCGAGAGCCGCATGGCTGCGGAATTTGGTCAGGCGAAGACGGGTAAGGGCGGTCACTAGACCCGCAGCGGCATCAACACATATTGTGCGCTGGCATCACCCGGATCTAGCACGAGCGCCGGACTTGCCGGATCATTGAACAGGAAGCGGGCATCTTCGGCTTCGATCTGGGCGGCCACATCGAGCAGGTATTTGGCATTGAAGCCGATATCCATGCCGTCGNCNTGATNNNCACATTCGATCTCTTCATGGCCCTGGCCGGTCTCGGCGCTGTTGACCGCGAGCGTCAGCTTGCCTTCGGAGATGGACAGCTTCACCGAGCGCGAGCGTTCNGCTGAGACGGTGGCAACGCGGTCGACGGCGGCTTCNAACAGCTTGTTGTCGATGATCATCGCCTTCTCATTCCCTTTCGGGATGACCCGGGCATAGTCCGGGAAAGAGCCATCAATCAGCTTTGACGTGAGCTGCGCGCGCCCGGCCTTGAACACGACCTTGGTATCCGAGACCGAGACAGACACATCGCCATCTTCATTGTCGATCAGACGGCGGGCCTCACCCACAGCCTTGCGCGGGACGATCACGCCTTCCAGCGTTTCAGCCCCTTTCGGCGCATCAACTTCCGACAGTGCCAGGCGGTGTCCGTCCGTAGCGACGGTGCGCAGTTTCTTGCCGCCATCCGTATCCGCCGTGTGGAGATAGACACCATTCAGATAATAGCGTGTCTCCTCGGTCGAGATTGCGAACCGGGTCTTGTCGATCAGGCGGCGCAGGTCCGCCGCCTCGAGATCGAACTCGGTCGCGTCTTCGTCGGGCACCATGGTTTGGAAATCGCCCGCTGGCAGGGTCGGCAGTTTGAACTCCGAGCGCCCTGAGCTGATCACCAATTGTCGGGAGTCGTTGTCATATTCGAGCGCCACGTCCGCGCCCGTCGGTAGCTTGCGGACGACATCAAACAAGGTTCCCGCAGGCGCCGTGACCGCGCCTTCGGCGGAGATTTTCGCGTCGGCATGATCGACCGCTTCAATGTCGAGGTCGGTGGCCGTGAACCGGACTTCCTTGCCGGTCGCTTCGACCAGGATATTGGATAAGATGGGGATCGTGTTTCGGCGCTCCACGACATTCTGGACATGTCCCAGCGCATTCAAGAGCGCGCCACGTTCGATCGTCAATTTCATCTCATCATCCCTTTGCCGGTTATCCGGTCTTGCCCGCTTCCGTTTTTCGCTTTCTCAGACGAATCAGCCCGCTCCAGAATGGGAGCGGGCCGCTAAAATCACGAATTCACAGTGAAAAGCAAGTCCTGACGGAAGCTCGCCTGTGGATCGGGACTATTCGTGTCCGGCCAGACGATCGAAGACGGCGTTTTTCACCCGTTCGATTTCGTCACTCATGTCGCGATCACCCTTGTCCAGGGCCTTCTTGATCTTGCGATAGGCATGCAGAACCGTGGTGTGATCCTTCTTCTTGTAGGCCGTCGCAATCTGAGGGAATGACTTGTCTGTCATCACCCGCGACAGATACATCGCGACCTGACGGGGATGGCAGATGGTGCGGACCTTGCTGGAGCTTTCAATATCGGTCTTGGAAATCCGGTAGACGTCCATACAGGTGCGTTTGATCTCGTCCAGTGTCGGAGTGCGGGGCTCGCCAGCGATCCGCCGGATAACGGTTTCCAGCATTTCCGGTGTCGGTGCCAATTCGCCATAGCCGGTCTCCAGCTGCAGGCTCCAAAGCACACCGCACAATTCGCGGCCTGCGCCGCGGACGGTTGCCACGATCCGGTCGACCATAGCATCGGTCAGCGCGAAGTTTGGCGTGTCCTTGGCGATGAGTTCGACATGGCGACGGATGATCGCCTTGCGCATCTCATCATCGGGCATCGCGACTTCGACGGATGCGGCGCCCTTGATTTCGCCAGCGAGCTCTTTTGACAGGCCGACCATGTCGCCCGGTGCGGCATCTGCGGTGATGATCACATGGCCGCCCATGGATGTGACCGCGCGCAACGCGCCAAAGAACGCCTTGTCAGTTTTTGCCTTGCCCGCGATCCAGTGCAGGTCGTCAATCATCAACAGGTCGTTCTGCTTCACATAGGCCTGCAGCGCCGACGTGTCGCCAGCGCGGGCATCATTCACGAACCGCGTCATGAATTCTTCAGCCGAGATGTAGGCCAGGCGACGGCCATCGCCCTTGCGCGCTGTCTCAGCCTCGACCGCTTTCAGGATGTGGGTCTTGCCAGTGCCGGGTTCGCCATAGATGACGATTACGCCAGCCGGAATGGGTGCGCCCTTGGCCAGACGTTTGCCGAGCCCAACAGCGCGCGCATTGGACGGACCGGTGACCAGGGTGGAAAAAGTCATCGCATGGCCGATGACGGTGGACTCGTCCTCGCTTTCAGCTGCGTTGCGCGCGGCAGCGTCTGCCTCCATCGCGCTGTCATTCAGCCACGGGTCGCCAACCACGTCTCGGACATCCGCCGGGATCCGCGTCCACAGTTCGAATTTTAGTTTTCGACGCTTCGGATCGACCTCTTGCCAAGCTTGTTGCAAGGGACGCTCAAAGCTCGTCACCACGCGATCCAGAGTCAGTTGATCAGGGGCAGCAACCACAATTGCATTATTCACCTCAGCGACAAATCTCAGGTCTGTCAGCCATTGTTGTGAATTGTCAGGTGTCGTTTTCGCCTGCATTGTCTCAAGCGATTTCGACCAAAGGGCCTTGGCACCCAATTGGTCGTTTCTAACGTTCACCCCAGTTGCGGGCTTCTGCTCCCCAACCCCATACGTCAGCCCCATAAGATGTTCCTTTCTTATTCGTTCTTTTGTTCATCTTGGCGACCGATCGGAAGAGACACACGACCTCTGTTCAAACCCCTTAAGGCTCGCTACAAAATACGCTGTATACAGAAGACATTCCGTCGATGGGTTCAGTAAAACAGAGACGCTTTTTCGTTGCAACTGAAGAAACTTCAACGACCTGCGTAGACTCCTAGTTGACTCGGTTAAAGCCCTTGAAGAATCACACAAAAATAATTGCAAAAAGATGCGCTTGACAGGTTTGGATGCCCAATCGTGACGGTGGTTTCGGCCTTTGTTCTGTCAATGCCCAGCGCGACCGTCTTTTGTGGATAAATGAGTTTTGAGAAACCGGGAATGTTTCCGGGTCACAGCGCACAAAAAAGCCCGCATGGCGACGCCAGCGGGCTATGCAATTTCGTCTGTGCAGGAATTGATTTCCTGCGCCTTATCCCATCGCCTTGACGCGGGCCGACAGGCGCGAAACCTTGCGTGCAGATGTGTTCTTGTGAATGACGCCTTTGCCGGCGGCGCGCATGATTTCCGGTTGCGCAGCCTTAAGGGCCTCAGCAGCGGCTTTCTTGTCGCCAGACTCGATCGCTTCTTCAACTTTGCGAACATAAGTGCGCATGCGAGAGCGGCGGTTCTTGTTCACTTCGGTGCGTGCAGATGTGTTCTTGTGAATGACGCCTTTGCCGGCGGCGCGCATGATTTCCGGTTGCGCGGCCTTGAGGGCCTCAGCAGCCGCTTTCTTGTCGCCAGACTCGATCGCTTCTTCAACTTTGCGAACATAAGTGCGCATGCGAGAGCGGCGGTTCTTGTTCACTTCGGTGCGCGCTGCAATCTTGCGCACCATCTTCTTGGCTGATTTCGTGTTCGCCATCAAAAACTCCTTTGGTCGCCCTATCTGGCGAAGAGGCGGTAAGTACATAAACCACCCTAGGGCGTCAACCGCTGGCAGCCAGAGGAAGTGAAGATTCTTCTGACTCTTTTTCAGGCGCCGCCAGGCCCTGTCGTCTATTGGTTTTTGAAATGCGCCTGGCGCTTGTCGACGAAAGCTTCCATGCCTTCTTTCTGGTCCTCGGTCGCGAACAGCGAATGGAACAGGCGGCGCTCGAACATCACGCCCTGACTCAACGGGGTTTCATACGCCGCGTTGACCATTTCCTTGGTCAGCATGGCTGCCGCGCGTGGCATTGAGGCAATCTTCTTGGCCACGGCTTTTGCCTCATCCACCAGGTCATCGACGGGCACGATGCGCGAGACCAGGCCGCAGCGCTCGGCTTCCTCTGCATCCATCATCCGCCCGGTCAGGCACATTTCCATCGCCTTAGACTTACCGGCAAAGCGAGTCAGACGCTGGGTGCCGCCGGCGCCCGGAGAAACGCCAATAGTGATCTCCGGCTGCCCGAACTTGGCCTTTTCGCCCGCGAGGATGAAATCGCACATCATGGCGAGTTCGCATCCGCCGCCCAGCGCATAGCCATTTACCGCCGCGATCAGGGGCTTGCGCATGCGCGCCGCGCGCTCCCAGTTACGGGTGATGAAGTCACTATAATAGGCGTCCATATAAGAGAGCTCGCGCATCTCCTTAATATCAGCTCCGGCCGCGAAAGCCTTCTTGGAACCGGTAATCACGATACAACCAATCTCAGGATCGCCATCGAAGCGGTCGAGCGCAGCGGTCAGCTCGTCCATCAATTGATTGTTGAAAGCGTTCAAAGCGTCAGGGCGATTCAGAGTGATGACAGCAACCGCGCCGTCCACTTCTGTCAAAAGCGTCTCATAGGCCATGCCTGCCAATATCCTTATCTTGCTCAGCCCACGCCGTCTCATGCGGCGCATATCAGCCGGAGTCTGTAGAATATAAACAGACAGGCGTCGATAGCTGCGATCAGGTGCGATCTTTGAGCTTGTAGATCAGGTCCAGGGCTTCACGTGGCGTCAGGCTGTCAGGATCGACGGACTCGAGCAGGTTGAGAGCAGGGTGGTCGGCGGCGAGCGGTTCGGGCGCTTCATCCGGTTCGGCCAGGGCCGCGAACAAAGGCAGCGCCTCCATCGCATCCGGCGCCGCCTCAAGCTGTTTCAATACCTGTTCAGCGCGTTTCACCGCCCGCGCCGGAAGGCCAGCGAGCCGGGCGACCTGAACGCCATAGGAGCGATCCGCCGGGCCGGGCTGCACGTCATGCAGGAAAACCAGCTCATCCTTCCACTCCTTGGCCCGCAGCGACAGATTGGTGGCAGAGGGCAAATCATCCGCGAGCCCC
>JGI12316J14372_10003653_pt1 | contig 14248 bp, 16 predicted proteins | sample MarCyaLeptolynsp_FD_14372 | JGI IMG/M metagenome (IMG submission 14372) | reverse complement strand
AGCCATTCGCCATGGCATAGTGTGCTGCGCCGACCGCGCGGCCGAGCCGAATGGTCGCTTCGTATCCCCGCACAATCGCTGTGAGCAAATCTACAAACCCCGCCGCTTCGGCGTCGGCTATGGCGAGCGCCGCAGGGATGATGGTCGGCCCGGGGTGGAGCAAGGCGCGTTTATCGACATCATCCATCTCTAGTATGTTGCCGAGTCCGCCCCAGACCAAAGCCTGATGACTGTCGCTTTCACGCCCCTGTTGGCGGAAAATTGTGCCAGCGGGTTCGACCGCCCCCGCCATCGCGCATCCTATCCAATCCAACAGATGAAGCCGCGCGCGGCGCAAGTCAGCTGTCTCCACCGAACTGGACAACAGTTCGGAGAGCTCAGTTAATACAGGCATTTCCGAAATTTGTCCGGACATATTCTGGTACTTACACAAAGAATGTGATTGAGTGAACCGGAAAATTTCGCCACGAGAGAAAAAATGGGTCATTCTTCGCTGACAGAAACGCTCTCAAAGTTTCGACGCAGCCTGCCGGAGACGGCGCGAGTCTATGTGGCGGGGTGCAGCGGCGAACCGCTGTCAGTGATTGAGTCCTTTCAAAACAGCCCGGATCTGGCAGCGGGGCTGACATTTCTCGGCATCTGGATACCCGGCGTCAATGCCACTGACTGGGCGAGCCTCCATCCGGATGCAAACGCCGAGAGTATTTTCGTTTCAGCTGCCTTGCGTCCGTCCTTCGAGACCAGAAAAACCAGATTCATGCCGCTGAGTTACACGCAGAGCACACGCTGGCTGACAACGACACGAATCGATGGCGGGATCGTGATGATCAGCCCGCCGGATGATCGGGGCCTTGTCAGTCTCGGCGTGTCAGCTGACTTTTCGACACTGATGATTGAGCGGGAGTCCATTCCTCTGCTCGGCGTGATAAATCCACGGCTGAAAGCGCCCGTGAATGGTCCCAAGGTCCCGGTGGACCGCTTTCAGATTGTAGCGGAGGCTGATCATGCGCTGGTGCAGGTTGAGGAAGCTGCGCTGCCCGACACGTTTGCGGCGATCGGCTCACATATAGCTGAACTTTGTGAGGCCGGAGACACGCTTCAATTTGGCCTGGGTAATGTTCAGCAAGCCGTATTGAAAACTCTGACCAATCATCGCGGTCTACGCATCCATGCCGGCATGGTGTCCAACCCTTTGGTGGAATTGCTGGCTAGTGGCGCGATTGAAAGCGACTATGGCGCGGTAACGACCGGCGTCGCGATCGGGACGGACGCGCTCTATGACCGCGTCATCGATGATGACCGCATCCTGTTCGCCCCCGTCACCTACACGCACGCGATCACGACCCTGGCGGAGATCCCGCGGTTCAAGGCGATAAATTCCTGTCTCGAGGTCGACTTGTTCGGCCAGGCGAATGCCGAGTTCATCAAGGGTCGGCAGGTCTCCGGCACGGGCGGGCTGGTCGATTTTCTGCGCGGTGCTGCCGTATCAGAAGGCGGTCGCGGGATCCTGGCCCTGGCATCGACGGCGAAGAAAGGGACCCTCAGCCGGATCGTATCGCGCCTACCCAAGGATGCGACATCGATCACACGCGCCGACGTCGATACGGTGGTCACGGAACACGGCGTCGCCGATTTGAGACATAAATCGATTGAAGCCCGCGCTGAAGCGCTTATTGCCATCGCCGATCCGAGCTTCCAGGATCAACTGGCTGCCGACTGGCACGAAATTCGAAAAGGGCTCTGAATGCCGACCTCGCAACCCCGCTATCGACAAATTGCTGAACAGTTTCGCAAGGCGATCACGTCCGGAGAGTTTAAGCCCGGCGACGCGCTGCCGACCGAGATGGAGATTTGCGATCGCTTCAAGGTATCGAGACATACTGCGCGGGACGCCCTGCGTATCCTCACCGATGACGGCTTGATCGAACGCCGCCGCGGCGCAGGCACAGTGGTGGCTGAGCGCGGTGCCCCGGCCTTCGCCCAACCGATCGGTGATTTCGAGACCATCCTGCAATATGCTCGCAACTCGCATTTCGACATCACCACTGAGCAGACGGCGGACGAGGAAACCCTCGACCGGCTCGGCCTGACAGGAGACTATGTTCAGTTGATCGGCTTTCGGCGCGTTGAAGATCAACCACCTCAAGCCATTACCGCGGTCTATATTCGCGCAGACCTGGCACCGGACCTTGAAACGCTCTCTGGCCTAGCTGGCTCGATTTCGGAATGGATCGAAGAGCATAAAGGCATTGCGGTCGAGCGCGTGGTCCAGCGTATGGAAGCGGTCGCACTAAACAAAAGCCAGGCAGCCCGGCTGGATGTTTCGACAGGGTATCCGGCGCTGCGCACCGTACGGCGCTACCGCGATGGCGGCGGCGCGATCATCCTTTTGTCCGAAAGCCTGCACCCGGCCGGGCGGTTCGCTTACGAAATGCGGCTCGACCGCACCAAAGGCTAAGCCACGCGGGATTCGTCGCACAGGGTGCGTCGGTAGAGCTGACCATCCTTGAACCAATGCCAGGTTCTAGCGCGATGCTGGCCGCCCTCGCCCATGATGATCACTTCGACGAAGTGCGCGCCCGGTTCGTCCTTGCGTTGCAGGTTAAGTAGAACCACGCCGTCCGCCGTTTCCCAGCTCTTGCCGATAAAGGTCGGAGTATCGAACCAAAGGTGATCGCCGCGATCGACGCCATCAAATCCGGCATTTGTGACGCTGCCATCTGGATGAGTAAGCCGGATGGTCTGGCGGTAAAACACCTCGCCCGCTTCCGGAAACTCGCAGATCACATGTGACTGGATGAGCTCTTCTTCCTGCGCCTGCAGGTCAATATGGCGATAAGTGCCTTGCCAAATACCGAGATGAGCACGATGGGCGGGATACTTCAGCTGGGTCATATCGTGCCCCTGGATTTCAAGGCTGCAATTTCACTGACACTGAGCCCAACTTCGGCTGCGAGATCTTCGCTATGTTCACCAAATCCCGGGATGGCGGGGTTGGGTTTTGGCGGCTCGCTTTGAAATTTGATCGGTGGGCCGACATGGCGGTTACCCTCCGCATCGGTGAAGACCATGCCGCGCTCCGCCGTAAACGGATCCTCGAACGCCGCCTTCAAATCCCGCACCCACGCCCAGGCGCAGTCGATCGGTTCCAGAAAGGCCTGCCACTCAGCCAGCGATCTGGACTTGAACGTGTCAGCGAAGAACGCCCGCAACGGCGCTTGTCCTGGTCCGGGCGGCAGCTTGGCGACATCGATCAGATCCGGTCGCTCCAGCGCGTTGAGCAGATTGGTCGCAAACTTGATCTCCGGACCCGCAAAGGAGAGGTACTCGCGATCCGCCGTTTCGTAGAGGTTGGTCAGCGCCGAGCCACCAAAGCTGCGCATTTGTTTCGGTTCTGGCGGACGGTTCTCGCCAAAAGTCGGTCCAAGCACGTTCGGCGTCCACGCGATCGCTGCATCATACATGGCGAGGTCGATATAGTCTCCCCGGCCCGTCTGTGTCCGCCGATAAAGCGCCATCAGAATCGCCGAGAGCGCCATAAGCGATGCACTCGCGTCGGCGAACGGAATATTCGGCATGGTTGGTTTGTCATCATTGCCACGCGCGAGATCGGTCAGGCCCGCAAGGGCTTGAACCGCGGTATCATGCGCTGGCTTGCCCGCCAGCGAAGACTCCTGTCCGAATGCGGAGATGGAACAATAGACAACGCTGGGATTGCGGGCCGCCACTGCGGCGTAATCGACGCCGAGGCGTTTGACGACGCCCGGGCGAAACGCCTCGACCACGACGTCTGTCGTTTCCGCCAGGCGCAGGAAGAGGTCCAGGCCGTCCGGATCTTTGAGGTTGAGTTTCAGACTGCGCTTACCGCGGGCAATGTTTCGAAACCAGACAGAGACCCCATCGGCGGTGGTTTCACCGATCACGCGCGTGGGCTCACCCGTACCATTGGCGGGCTCGACCATAATCACGTCTGCGCCATGGTCGGCCATCATCATGGTCATGTGCGGCCCCGGCAGGAATGCCGACAAGTCGAGGACTTTTACGCCTTCGAGTTTCATGGAGAATCCTTTTTCGAGAACAGGTCTTCGCTGTGTTCGCCCATTTTAGGCGCGCGCGAAAGTGGTGGTCTCTGCCCATTTACGCGAAATGGAGAGTTCAGTGTTCGCAGACCGCCGGGCACCAGCGGATGTTCGACAGTTGCCGTCATATCCACTGTCTCAACATAGTCGCTGTCCAGTGCCTGGCCGATATCTAGCACCGGCGCAAACGGCACATGACCGCCAAGAATGTCGAGCCACTCGCTCGTCGCTCGGGCCATCATCACCTGATCGACCGCCGCGCTCAACGCGGTTAGATTCTCACGCCGGGCTGGGATGGTTGCGAAGCGCTCATCCTGACCGAGATCGCTCTCGGTCAGATCACACCAGAGCGTCCAGAATTTAGGCGTTTGGCACATCAACAGGCCCCAGCCATCTTTGGTCTTTACGAGCTGACTTGGCGCAATCGAAGGGTGGGCGCCGCGCGGCAAACGTCCGGTGACGTGCTTCTGGTTCAGGTACCAGGTGGCGGGGTAGGATAATTGATGCAGTGCCGTGTCGAACAGGCAGACATCAAGATCGCAGCCTTCGCCGGTGCGCTGCGCGCCAAGAATTCCAGCCAGAAGTCCTGTCGCGAGATGACTGCCGGTATGGAAGTCGACCATGGAAAGACCAAATCGCACCGGCGGCCCGTCTGGTTCCCCGGTCATCGACATGAAGCCGGCCTCGGCTTGCATCAGATAGTCATATCCGGGCCAGGCGGCGCGTGGCGACCTACGGCCATAAGCTGACAGGTGCGCACAGACGATCTTCGGATTGACTGATTTCAAGTCCTCATAGGTGAGACCCAATTTTCCAGGCTGGTCCCCGCGTAAATTATTGGCAACCGCGTCGGCCGTCGCCACAAACGTTTCGAACTGCGCGCGACCTTGTTGGGACTTGAGGTCCATGGTGATTGATTTCTTACCAAGCGAGAACGTCTGGAAGAATTCACTGTCTCCGTCGCCCAACATATAGGGACCGACCGAACGCGAGACGTCGCCGCCTCGGCCGGGATCTTCGATCTTGATCACTTCAGCACCGAGATCAGCGAGTAGCATCGTGCCATAAGGCCCGGCGCCATATTGCTCTACAGATAGGATGCGAATGCCTTTGAGGGGGAGTTGTTGCGAGTCTGCCAAGAGGTACGTCCTCATCCTAAGCGAAGTTGAAGGGTCGTCACAAATGCGTGCGGTGCACCCTAGACCGGGTTTCGCTTTACCAGTTGCTTGGAAATGATGATGCGCTGCATCTCATTCGTGCCTTCTCCGATGCACATGAGCGGCGCGTCACGATAGAGCCGCTCGATGACATATTCCTTGGAATAGCCGTAGCCACCATGAATGCGCATGGCTTCGGTGGCGACTTCGACGGCGGTTTCCGATGCGAAGTATTTCGCCATGCCAGCCTCCATATCGACGCGTGCGCCGGTGTCATAAGCGCGGGCCGCATCCTCGACGAGGAGTTCGGCTGCGCGCGTCTTGGCACCCATTTCACCGAGTTTCAACTGGATCGCCTGATGCTCGCAGATCGGCTTGCCCATGGTCTGGCGCGTCTGGGCATAGGCGATGCTTTCCTTCAGGGCGCGGCGGGCAATCCCGACCGATCGGGCAGCGACATTGATACGGCCAATCTCGAGCCCACCCGTGGCCATGAAGAAGCCCTGACCTTCTTCGCCGCCAACCAGGCTAAGCTCGGCATCGCACTCATAGCCGGTAAAGATCAGCTCACCGCTATCAATGCCCTTATAGCCGAGCTTCTCGAGCTTATTGCCGTTGGTCACACCCGGCAGGTCTTCCATCGTCTCCGGATTTTTTGTCTGCGTGATCAGCATCGACATGCCCTTGTAACGCGGTTGCGCGCTCGGATCGGTCTTGCACAACAGCGCGACGCACTGGCCTTCGATTGAGTTTGAAATCCAGGTCTTGGCCCCCTCGATGACGTATTTGTCACCAACCCGGGTCGCTTTGGTCGTGAGCGCCTGCAAGTCCGTCCCGGCATTCGGTTCGGTCAACGCCAGGCCGCCACGGATCTCGCCGGTGGCGAATTTCGGCAGCCAGTATTCCTTCTGCTTCTCGGTGCCGAACTTCTGGACGATCAGGGCCATCATCAGATGCGAGTTGAAAATGCCTGAAAGGCTCATCCACTCTTCCGAGATGAGCATGACAATCTTCGAATAGGTCGACGCGGTGAGGCCAAGGCCGCCATATTCCGGATCGATGAGCGCGCCGAACAGACCCAGCTCTTTCATGTCGTCTACCAGAGCCATCGGATATTCATTTGCGTGCTCGAGTTCCATCGCGACCGGACGCACTTTCTGCTCGAGCCACTTCTCGATGGCGTCCAGCATCAACCGCTCTTCTTCGGCGGCCTCGCTCGCCATTACAGTTCCGTCTGCCATATCGGCCTCCTAATAATTCCCAACTTTGTCCTCGACGGCCTGGCCGCGAGAAGGGATCAACATGTTGCGCTTGAACGTGCACACCATGGTGCCGTCCTGATTGTAGCCGCGAGTGACGATCGTCACGATACCTTGCCCCGGCCGCGATTTGCTTTCGCGCTTGCCGAGCACTTCACTCTCGCCATAGAGCGTATCGCCGGCAAAAACCGGCGCCGTGAACTTGACCTCGTCCATACCGAGATTGGCGATCGCCTTCTGAGAGCAGTCGGTGACGCTCATCCCAATCAGAAGCGCCAATGTATAAGGCGACACGACGAGGTTTTTCTTGAACTCGGACGCCGCCGCAAATTCTGCATCAAAGTGCATGGGATGCGTGTTGAGCGTCAGCAGCGTGAACGCATGATTGTCATACTCGGTCACCGTCTTGCCCGGACGGTGTTCGTAAATGTCACCTTCCTTGAAGTCTTCAAAATACCGGCCAAACGTCTCGCGATAGCGATTAGGGCCGACTTCTTTCCAATTCTGAACCATATTCATCCTCTCTCTTCGCCAGCCTTGGCGAGGGTTCGTTCGGCCGCCAGAACGATCGGGCGGTCGATGAGTTTTCCGTTGTGCAGGGCCGCGCCGCCCTTGCTGTCCTCCAGGGCCTTGATGATCGCACGGGCTTCCAGAACTTCCTCCCGGGTTGGCAGGAAGACGGCATTGACCGTGTCGACCTGGCTGGGGTGGATACAGGCGCGGCCAGCAAATCCGACCGCCTTGGCCTGACGCGTCGTCGCGTCCAGCCCGTTGGGGTCTTTCACATCCAGAAACGGAACATCATAAGCGGGCACGCCAGCGGCGCCGCAGGCCCCTGCGATCGTGCCGCGGGCGACAATCATCGCATCCCAGTCGGACAGGTCCGCGCCCAGACTGGCGCTGTAATCTGCGCCACCGAACAGGACACCCGCAGGCGATTGCTTGGCGATATCGAACGCCCGGCGCAGACCGCGTCCGCTCTCGATCACCGCGATCAGCGGCGCGCCATGTTCGAGCGCGTCGCCGACAATCTCCATATCGATTCCGGTTTCTGCCTTCGGCACCATAACAAAGTCTGGCGAACAGCCGGACACAGCCAGCGCCGCAATGTCGGCGCAACCATCTGCTGTGCGTGGACTATTGATGCGGATGCCCGCCCTGACGTCGCCGCGATGGGCGAGCCAACCAAGCGCCGCTGCACGCGCCTCGGCCTTGGCGTCTGGCAAGACCGCGTCTTCGAGGTCGATGATGATCGTGTCCGCACCGCTTTCGACCGCTTTGTCAAAGCGTTCCGGGCGCGATCCGGGGACGAATAGCAAGGTCTTGAAAGTGTATGACATCTGCAATCCAAATTTGTCCGGACAAATTAGATCGAACAATGGGTCAGGTCAAACGAACTTTTTGTCTCACTGCGGAAATGGGCAGGTCGCCTCACGCTCAACCAGATCGAACGCGAACAGAAATTTAGCGATCCCGGTCAACATGCCGCCAATCAGGCCCAGCTCAACGATTTGCGCTGCCGAGTAGTAGGCAGACAATCGAACATAAAGCGGCGCGCTCAATGCACCCTCTTGATTGGTCAGTTTTAACTCGTCTGACAGCTCTGCAACTGGCACAAGATGCTCGCGAAGGGTTGAGACGTCGTCCGTGAACAAGGCATCGATTTCCGCGTCGCTCAAGCCAGCCTCGCGGGCGCTCAACCGATTGCCCTGATTGCAGAACTTGCAGCCATGCTGCGCAGACAATCGCAAGCGCAAGACCTCAAGCGCCTCGGCAGGTACGCGGCCGGACTTGAAGACATCGCCATAGAAGCCGTTGATGTACCAACGCAACAGATCGGGATTATTGGCCATCACCTCAAAAAAGGTTGCGTCCTCGCGGAGCGCCATCGACGCGTCGGCCATGTCCTTGATATCAGGCGCCAGTTCATCATCAGGAACACGCGGAAGATGCGGCGTCGGCATTAGTCCATAATCCCTTCCACAGACGCAAGCGGCACAGGCTCAAGCGCCGTCCCCAGTGTTGTGTTCCAGCGATTGAGGAAACCGAACATTGCGATCACAGCGACGATTTCGGTGATTTCATCATCGGAGAAATACAGCCGCAATCGCTCAAAATCAGCATCGCTGGATTCATTCGGAACCACGCCCGCCTTCATCGCAAGATTGATCGCTGCACGCTCGGCATCATCGAATAGCGCGCTGTCTTCAAAGCTCCAGACCGCATCGATTTTCTCTTGTGCGACCCCTTGCTCGCGGGCGCCATGGGCGGCGTGGGCGGAACAATAGAAACAGCCTGCAGCCTTGCTCGCCGCTTCGCCAATGAGCCGCTTCAGCCCATTATCGACCTGCCCTGGCCCATAGATCGCGGCGACCAGTCCCCACATCGCTTTGGTCAAAGCCGGATGCCGGGCCATGACCAAGGCATCATTCGGCACAAATCCCATGAGCCGCTCGGCATTTTCGATCATCAACCGCGTATCTGGATCGAGATCCTCGAGTTTAAGCGGTGACAGGCGGGTCATTGTTCGCGGGGATCGAACAGTTTTTCATTCAGCTCGATTGTATGACCGTCAGGGTCGACCAGCATCGACACCATGACCACAATCTCGCCTGCAGGAGACGGATATCGGCGCTCCTTCGGACTGCCGAGGACGGTCACGCCCGGGACAGAGGCCGCGGCCGCGAACTTTTCTTCCAAATCCTTGGTGTGGAAAAGAAGCACGATCTTGCCCGGGGTGAAATCGGCTGCCTCCGGCTCGGCCAGGTCTTTCTCTGTCTGATCCAGGAATTGCCAGATCCCCAACATGCCAATCTCGGCACTATTGGTCTGCGTGAGCACGAGGCGCGACCGGTTTTTCCCATCAGCGCCATGGCGCGATGACAGACCGGGCGAGGTCAGCTCCTGATCATAGACAATCTCAAACCCCAGTGCGTCGCGATAGAGCGCGAGAGACGCCTCGGCATCTTTGACGACCAACGTCGTCCGTCGAAGATTGATTGGATTCACCGGGTACGGATCGTCGGCACCGAACAGCGGNTTGACCTCTGACGAATCTGCCGCCGGAGCTGCGTCTGGCGCGATCGTCGCGCAGGCCGACAAGGCGAACACGCTGAACGCCCCCAGGAGTAGCCGTTTCATCTTACGTCCTATTCTGCCTCGATAGATTCTCACCATCAGCTTTGCTCCGGACTGACATTCTCGGCAAAGTGCTGGGCGATCTGTTCACGCGTTGCGACCCAGACCTGCTTGTGCGCTTTGACGTGGTCGAGGAAATGCTGGAACGCGTCGATGCGCCCTGGGCGACCGATGATCCGCAGGTGAAGCCCGAGCGACATCATCCGCGCGCCTTCCTCTTCAGCTTCTCGTAGCAGCCAATTGAACGTGTTCTTGGCATAGTTGAGCCACATGTCCGGGGTGAAGCTGGGGCTGAGCCAGAACTTCATGTCATTGGAATCAATGGCGTAAGGCAGGATGACCATGGGCTCGCTCGATCCGTCCTTCATCTCGACATCGGCCCAATAGGGAAAATCGTCCGAATAATCGTCCATATGGTAGAGATAACCTTGCTCTTTCAGGATCCGGCGCGTGATGTCCGTGTGCAGATATCGCGACAGCCAACCGACAGGGCGACGCCCGCAAGTCTCTTCAATTGAAGCGGTGCCTTTGGCGATAAACGCGGATTCCTCTGCCTCATCCATAAAGGCGGTGAACGCCCATTTGTGGCCGTGATTACAGGGCTCGTCGCCGCGCGCAGTGAGGGCTTCCCCAAGCCACGGGGCTTTCTGCAGGGCCTGACCACAAACCGTCCAGGTCGCATTGACGCCCGCTTTATCGAGGATTTTCAGAACCCGCGGCGCGCCGCGATTGATGCCATACTGATAATTGCTCTCATTGCCATGAATGCGGATCGGTTTGCCTGGCACGGCGCCGAGTTCATCGACAGGCTCCGGTCGTTTGTCGCCTTCATCCACACGCCGCTCAGCGCCTTCCTCGACATTGACGACGATGGAGAGCGCTAGCTTGCTGCCATTGGGCCAGATGAAGCCTTTCGGCGCGGGGTCGGCAGGCAGCTTCATCAATGGGGTTCCTCCCCGCCGGATACATTCATGCTCTCAGCGGTGATGTAATTGGCTTCGTCTGAGCAGAGAAACGCGACCGCGTTGGCCGTGTCTTCCGGCAAACCCGGACGCCCCATTGGGATACGTGCAGCCATAGCTTCAAGATAGTCCTCGACCGAGTCGGCGCCGACGACTTTGGCAAAGTACTCGTTCTGCCACGCGCCGAGCCCTGTCGTAACGTGGTTCGGGCAGACATTGTTGACGGTGATCTTGTGTTCGCCCAGCTCAACCGCGGCGGACCGCGCGAGACCAACGAGGCCATGCTTAGACGATGTATAAGCCTGTGCGTGCGGAAAACCGGATTTGGCGGCCTGCGAGGCAACATTGATGATCCGCCCGCCTTGACCCTGCTTGATCATGGACTCGGCCGCGGCTTTGACGCCGAAGAAGGCGCCCGTCAGGTTCACGTCGATCACTGCTCGCCAGTCGTCCTCCGTCACGTCCAGAAGCGGCTTCATGATGTAGCCGATACCTGCATTATTGACCCAGATGTCGAGGCTACCATGTGTATCGACCGCGTGCTGAGCGAGGCCGCGCACATCTTCTAGAGAACGCACATCGCAGACCTTGGTCGAGGCCTGCACGCCCAGCGCGCGCATGTCGGCGGCGATCGCCTCCATCTCATCTGTTGAGCCGATATGTTCCGCGCCCGTCGCTGCGTCGCGCGGGGCTCCAATGTCTGAGATGACGATGTTTGCACCGTCTTGAGCCAAACGCGCGGCAATCGCTTCGCCGAGACCTTTGCGCCGACCGGAGCCGGTAATGACTGCGGTCTTTCCGGTAAACCTTCCCATCAATTCCCCCTAGCCGAGCTTGTCAGTCATGATGAATACGAGGTCGTCCGCCATGGCTTGAAACTCGCCTGCGATCGCCTGCATGGTGTCGGTCGATACGTCGCCGCCAAACTTGTCCATGTCATTGACGTCGATCGTTTCGATATAGGCGTACGGTGGTTTGTCATCAGACCCGAGCAGCGCGGTCGACTTGAACACAGCGAATTCATCTACCGATTGCAATCCGTTGACCGTCGGAATGTCCTTGGTTTTCGCCCAGGCCTCATAGTCCTCGACGCTCACCCCGGGCTTCAAATTGAACAGTGCGACAATCTTGGTACTCATATCCGGAACCTTCCCTATAGCTTATTTCGTCAAATGATATATCTTTTGATGTAAATGCATAGCCCTTACGTTGAAAGTGTCGCGAAACCGCGGCATTTTGTGAAGGGAAAAGGAGACCTCCATGGCCGATACGGAACGCGATCCCCGCCCAGACCCTGCCGAATATGATGGTCCGCCGGACTATCGCGTGGTCGGTCGGCACGGCGTCTATCCGGAAACCAGTCATGACGAGATTGCTCGTTTTAACTTCCTCGCGCAGATGAACCGTCACCTGTCGACCAAGGTCATGCCCGGCGTCGCTGAAGCGTTCGACGCGCGCGTGGCACCGGCCCGCAAGAAGTCCAAGAAAGCCGCGTATAAAACACGCCACGATGTGCGAAAGGACCTGGTAAAGGACCCGATGTTTCAATGGTGGTCAGCCATGCGCCGCGCGACAATGGAAACCCGTCAACAAGCAGGCCGATGGGTGACCCTTCGCCAGGCCGACGCGTTGAACAACAAAGTGAAGGACTTGACTGAAGGCGATCCACGTCTGGTGCTGGACCCCGACTTCAAACAGCCGCGTTCGACCGCGGCCATAGATCATCACTGCATGCCCGGTTCCTACTATACCGAACTGGTCCCGGGCGATGTTACCGGCCCGGCCAATTATGATGCAGGTATCTTCGCCACGACCGGCGGCATGCTGGGACGCTTCAATGATGGCGGCGGCGTCGCGGTGGCGCAGTGGGTTCAGGAGAATTTGCCAGACTTCAAACCAAAACGAATTCTCGATCTCGGCGCTGGGCTAGGCCACAATGTCCTTCCGATTGCAGCAGCCTTCCCGGACGCCGAGGTCATCGCCGTTGATGCCGGGGCGCCGATGCTGCGGTATGGCCTCGCCCGCGCCAAAAGCATGTGCATAGAGAATGTCACTTTCATGCAAGGTGACGTATCTGACCTGAAAGACATGTTCGAGGATGAGAGTTTTGACTGGGTCCAGTCGACCATGTTCCTACACGAGACCAGCTACAAGTCGATGCCGATGATCTTCGCGGAGACACAGCGCCTCCTCAAGCCGGGCGGCATCGTGCTGCATGTCGAACAACCGCAATATTCGGACGAAATGCCCTTGTTTGAACAAGCCATGCGGGACTGGGATGCGTTTTACAATAATGAGCCGTTCTGGACGAAGATGCATGAGGTCGATCTCGATGCGTGGATGGAGAAGGCCGGGTTCAGCCGCGATACGCTAATTCATGGCGGTGTTGCCGCGGTTGTCGACCCGGAAGTGTTCCCTGAAGCTGCGGAAGATACGGAGCAGGAAGATTATGGCCGCAAGGCTGCGTGGCACGTCATCGGTGCCCGTAAGGAGGGATAAGACATGACCACTTCAACCCTCGATCCGCTCAAGCTCGCTGGCAGCAAAGCCAAAGGCAAGCGCCCCTGGTTTCTGGATAATCCAGATACTGAGCGCGTCATGAACATCACGCTCGCGCTGATGCAGGAAGTTGCCGTGATCCGGGAGCGCCTAGACACGGTCGAACGCCTGCTTGACCGCGATGGCGTGGTGACGCGCGATGCCATCGAAGCCTACGAGCCGAGCAAGGACGAGGCGGACGAGCGCGGCTACTGGATGCAGGAATATATCGCGCGCTGCCTGCGCATCTTGCAGCAGGATCGCGAGGCACTTGCCCGCGGCAAGGAAGAGTCCAGCGAAGACGTGGCGGACGAATTCGCCACGGTCGACTGATGCGAGGTGCGCTTGCGATCGTGATCGGGCTCGGCTTTGGCGTGCCTGCTTGCCAATCAATTCCATCGCAACCGCCTGCCACAGATCTGAAAGCTGATCTGGATGAAATGCTCACCTGGTTTCCGGGCGTGTACGACAATTATCAGCAGATCGAAGACGAACGACTGTCCGACCTGAAAACATCGCTACGCCATCGGCATCTGAATCATACATTTCACCCCGTCTCGATTCCGGGCATTCCCGGGCGCCAACTCTATGCTCAGCAATACCAGCACCATGATCCGGCCGACCTCTATCGCCAGAGGATCTATTCTTTCGAGCCGGATGCGGAAGAAGGCGCCGTCCGGCTGACCATCTACACGCCAAATGATCCCAGCCAGCTAACCGATATTCACCTCGCCCCTGAGCGCCAGGCGGCACTTAGCGCAGGCGACTTTATCCTGAAACCTGGCTGCGAAGTGTACTGGACCAAAAATTCCGATGCCTTCGAGGGGTATTTGAAGGAGAGAGCCTGTTCGTACTACTCCACGCGTTATGAAACCCAGGTCTTTCTGGAAGAAACGCTAACCCTACGGCGTGATGCACTTCTGCTCAACGATCGCGGCGTCGATGGCGACGGCAATCTGGTATTCGGTGTCGATGACAGGGGACCGACTGTAAACTTGAAGCAGACCGAATTCACGTCTCTGGATGTCGAATTGCAGGAAATCACCCGCCTGTTGAGCGGTGACTATTTCTCTGACGCCGAAGGCGGCGCCCGCGAAGGCCGCCCCATTTACATG
>JGI12316J14372_10003648_pt1 | contig 14273 bp, 14 predicted proteins | sample MarCyaLeptolynsp_FD_14372 | JGI IMG/M metagenome (IMG submission 14372) | reverse complement strand
AAAACTGCCTGCTGCTGGTTGCCCAGCACATGGTCCAATACGAACTGGCCGGCAAGGCGCCTCCACCGATGCCGGAACGGGATTTTTCCTGGCCGGTTTACGACATATTCGTCACCGCCGACACACAGCAGATCTTCGTCGGAGCCGTCACCGAAGGACAATGGACCAGCCTGTGCACGTTTCTCGGGCTTGATGATCTGCTTGCCGATGAAAGACTGCAGACCCGCCCGGATCAGATCGATGCACGCGGCTGGACGGTTCCGATAGTCGCCCGCGCAATTGCCGAGCGTCGGGCCAAGGACCTGTTGCAGGCTTTCGAGAATCTTGGAATTCCCTATTCGCCGATCGCGAAACCGAGCGATATGTACCGGGATCCGCATGTCATGCGACCTGGAGGACTGGCCGTGTCACGGCTTCCGGACGGGACCAGTTTTCGCGCTCCGGCCCTGCCGTTCGAGGTTGACGGAACCATGCTGTCGGGAGGCGGCGATCTCGCGTCGGTCGGACAGGACACGGATGAGGTGTTGCGGCAACTCGGTCTTGAGGAGGCGGAAATCGCGGCCGCCCGCGGGTCGGCGAAGGAGGCGGCGGCATGAGCAGGCGACCCGGCCTCTATCCAAACGACCGCGTTACATTGCGCGAGGTCGGCCTTCGCGACGGCTTGCAGATGGTCAAGTCTTATCCGTCAACGGCGGAAAAGCAGAACTGGATTGCCCGCGAATATGCGGCAGGGGTCCGTCACTTTGAAATCGGATCGTTCCTGCCGGCGGCGCGCATGCCGCAATTCGCCGATATTCGCGACCTCATTGCGACGGTCGCCGGATTGGAAGGCGCTGTCTCCAGCGCCCTCGCACTGAACGAACGCGGTGCCAACGATGCGCTGGAAACCGAACTCGACGAGATTGTCTGTGTCGTATCGGCCACCGAGGAACACAGCCAGGCCAACATGCGCCGATCTCGCGATGAGGCCGTGAAGCTTGTCGCCGACATTGCCGGCCTGGCCGCGCATTCGTCGCGAAAGCCGTTCGTCAATGTCGGCATTTCCATGGCGTTCGGCTGTTCGTTGGCGGGTGCCGTCGCTCACCGGGAGGTGCTGCAACTGGTCGATGCCTGCCTTGATGCGGGCGCGGACATTGTCGGTCTTGCGGACACGGTCGGATTTGCCGGGCCGAAACAGGTCGCAGAGCTCTGCACGGCAACCGCACGATTGTGCGGCGATCGCCCCTTCATCATCCATCTGCACGATACCCGCGGTATGGGCATCGCCAACGCTTCGGCGGCGCTCGACGCCGGAGCCCGCGTGCTTGACGGTTCGCTCGGCGGCCTTGGCGGGTGCCCGTTCGCGCCCGGCGCCACCGGCAATGTGGTGTTTGAGGATCTGGTGTTTCTTTGCGAGAGCAAGGGATTTGCGACCGGCATCGATCTCGAGGCTCTGGCAAAGGTGCGCCAGATCCCCGAAGCCGCCATGCCGAATGAGCGTTTTCACGGTGCCCTGGCGCGTGCCGGACCACCGCCCAATCTTGCCTGGCGCGCGGGGGCCTGACGGACAGACCGGTGAAAACGGGTTCGGGCCGGTTACTGAAACGAGAGTTGAATCGAAGCAACGGCAATCCCGGGAGGATATCATGGGAAATCAGATGACTATCGTCGCGTCGCTGGCCCTGGCGGCGACGGCCTTCACCTTGACGCACACGCCGACGGCCATGGCGGCCGGCGACACCATGCGCTGCAGCCATCAACTGCCGCCCGGTCACCACATCGCCAAGGTGGTTGACAAATGGGCGGCCGAGATCAAGAGCCAGGCAGGCGAGGATCTCGATGTGCAGGTGTTCGGGGCCAATTCCCTGGTGCCTGCAAAACAGAATATCGTGTCGGTCGCGAAGGGGGATGTCGAATGCGCGCTTTCGGTCAACTTTCAGTGGGGCAAGACCTTGCCGATCATGAATGTGACGCTGGCGCCCTATGCGTTCGGCGATCTCGACCTCTGGCGCAAATGGCCGAAATCCGAAGCCGCGGCATTCCTGGGAGAAAAGCTCCTGGAGAAGGGCGTTCGCAACGTTGCCTGGCTGTTCACCACAAACACGTCCGTCTTCACCTCGAAGGACAAACCGCTGATTGCGCCTGAAGATTTCAAGGGCGTGAAAATCCGCGGCCTTGCGCCGGCGTTCAACGCATCCCTTGAGGCGCTCGGCGCCGCGCCGTCGTCCATGTCCGGCTCGAAGGTCTATCAGGCCCTGGCAACCGGTGTGATCGATGCCGGCCTGACGGATGTGGCGGCGGCGGTTTCTCGCAAATATTTCGAGGTGCAGGACAAGTTCACGGTGACGCCGGTGATCAGCGTCTATTTCCACGTCTATGTGAACCCGAAATGGTATGACGGGCTTTCCGACAAGGCGAAGGCCGCAATTGAAAGCGCCGGCGACAAGGCTGCGGTCTGGGCGATTGCAATTGAAAGCGCCGGCGACAAGGCTGCGGTCTGGGCGATCGAGGCATCGCAAAAGGCCGCCGAAGCCGCACCCGGCCAGTTGAGTGAAAAAGGCGGTGCGGTGCATATTGCGACCGATGCCGAGAACAAGGCGCTCGAGGCCGTCATGCGGCCTGCCTTTGACGCGAGTTTCGCCAGCGACGACGACAGCAGGAAGCTGATCGAGCTGCTCGGCAAGCTCTGACGGCGGCGAACCTGTTGCAAGGGGGAGGTCATGCAGCCTGACGAAGATCGCGGGGAGGCCAATGGGGCCTCCTCCTTCCTGACGCGTCTCGTCACCGGACTGTCCCGTGTCGGCGGGGCCGTCAGCGCCGTTCTGGTCGTCTTGGTGCTGGGCATCGTGACCTATGCCATCTTCCAGCGCTATGTGATGCAGACGCCCCTGTTGTGGGGCGACGAACTGATCGGATATCTGCTTGTCGCAATCGTCATGTTCGGCGCGGCGGATGCCCTTCGCGGAAACAATCACATTTCCATCGATCTCCTGACCCGCAGGGCCGGACCGAAGTTGGCCCATCTCCTGCGAATCTGGTTCGATCTTGCCGTTTTCGGTTTCGCCCTGATCCTGGGGTGGAGCACCTGGCAGACCATCGAATTCGCCTATCAGTTCGGATCCTACTCGCCGGGATATATCGAAATCGCCACCTGGGTGCCGCAGGTTCCGATGCTGATCGGATCGGTTTTGCTCGCCCTTGTCGCCCTGACACGCCTGGTCGCGACGATCGGACAGGGAACGGCGCAATGATCATGGCGCTCGTATTCATGGGCCTGCTTGCGTTCCTGCTGTCCGGGATTCCGATCTTCGCCGCGCTTGGCCTGACCGCTTCCATTATCCTGTTGCTTGCCGAAGGCAGCCTTTCAAGTGTCGCCGATACGGTTTACGGCCACCTCGACAAGCCCATATTGACCACGATCCCGCTTTTCGTCTTCATGGCCCAGGTGATGATCCACGCCAAGGTCATCGACGATCTTTATGACATGGCGCATACGGTCATCGGGCACATTCGCGGCGGTCTCGGGGTCGCGACCGTGCTTTCATGCACGATATTTGCCGCAATTTCGGGTTCCTCCGTCGCCACCGCCCTGTCGATCGGATCCAGCGCCATCCCGCAAATGAAGCGGTATGGCTATCCCGAACGTGACGCGCTCGGCATCATCGCCGCGGGTGGTACGCTCGGAATACTGATTCCGCCCTCGGGCCCGATGATCCTTTATGCAATCGTCTCGGAGGTTTCCATCGGCGCCCTGTTTCTCGCCGGGATCATCCCCGGCCTGATCATGGCGCTGATCTTTGCCGCCTACTGCATAGTGCGGGCAAGCCTGCGCGGGGATGCCGCCGCCCCGGACAGGGCCAGCCTTGCAAAGGTGATCGCCGCGATAAAACGATCGATCTGGGCGGTGATGGCACCGCCCGTGGTCATGGGCGGCATCTATTTCGGTATCTTTACCGCGTCCGAGGCGGCCGCGGCGGGTTCGCTCTACGCCTTGTTCGTCGCCCGGTTCGTCTATCGCGCCTTTTCCCTGAAGGATCTCTACACCTGCGCCCACGCGACCATGCGGACCTCGATGATGATCTTCATGATCATTGCCGGAGCGGCGATGTTCGGCCATGCGATCACCATCATCCGGCTGCCCGTTGGCGTTACGGAGACCGTCACGCAATTGGGACTTGGCCCGCTCGGCTTCATTCTCGTGGTCATGGGCCTGATCTTCGTGCTCGGCATGTTCCTGGAATCGATCGCCATCATTCTGATCACCACGCCGATCCTGTTGCCGACCATGGTGCAACTCGGAATCGATCCCGTCTGGTACGGCATCCTGTTGATGATCAATCTGGAATTGGCGATGATCACGCCGCCGGTCGGCATGAATCTGTTTGTGATCAAGGGCATAACCGATGCACCCCTTAGCGAGGTGGTTCGCGGAGCGCTGCCGTTTGTATTGTTGATGCTTGGCGGGCTCGCCCTTTTGATCGCCGTGCCGCAACTGGCGACGTGGCTGCCTTATTCCGTCGGGTTTGGGCGATAGGAAAATCCAGTTCGGACCGCAATCAGGCCGTCAATCGAGACGGTGGTTTTCTGTCACCGCCATGATAAGACCCATGTGAAACTTCAAAAGGGCTTTCGCAATGGGTTACCGGATTTTCGAACTGTGTCTGATGCAGGTCTGGCGTAACAAGTGGATTGCGCTTCGCATGAGCTGGTTCTGGTTTCTGACTGCCCTTGCTTGTGCTTTCCTGATGGGCATGGCCCGCGCATTGACCGGTGGTCCCGGGGCGCTGGTTCTGATCGCGTCACTGGTTTTCATCGCGGTCATCCTGATAGGGGTGACCGCGATTGCCGTTTGCTGGCATCGTTACGTTTTGCTGGAAGAGACGCCCGACCAGCCGTATCTTTTGCGGCCGGGCTTGCCGATCGGAAAATATTTGTGGAACAGCCTGCGGCTGGGATTTGTGTTGATTCTGATCGCCGTATTGCCGTTGTTTGTCTTCTTTTCGGTTCAGCAATCCGTGTCGGGTCCTGCGAATTACATAATCTCGCTTGCTGTCGGCGTGTTTTCGACTTGGCTCTTTTTGCGAATCGGCTTGATTTTGCCTGCGGTTGCCGTCGATGAACAAATGTCGATACGAGATTCGTTCCGGCTGACCGGCCCGCTTTCCGGTCAATTGGTCACAACGGCTCTGCTGCTGGTATTCCTGCAAAGTGTTCCGGGCATACTGGAAGCTGCCGGAAAAGCTGTCGGAGTTGATCTTGCGGTTCCTTTGGTGCCCGTCCATGTCCTGTTTTTCTGGACCAACCTGTTCGTAGGCGTCGGCGTGCTGACGGTTCTGTATGGGCACCTGTGTGAAGGCCGGTCGATCTGAAGGTCGTTCAGGCTCGCAAGTGCCGGAGGATCCGTCGACACCGCAACACGGTCGTGAGCAACGCCCCCGCAGCCACAACATAGAGTGCGGCCGTCAAAATCTGGCCATTGCCGTCCCAAAGCGGTTCCAGCGTTGCGCCGAGCGCCGCGACAGTCACCACCGCCATCCGGTGCGGTTTGGCCATCGGGCCGCCGAAATCGGGCGGCGTGCCGGATGCGTGCCCCAATTCGCGGACATAGGCGGTAAGCACGGCAAACGCCGCGGCCGCCCAGCCGAGCGCCGGGTCGCCGACCGCAAGGCCCGCGCCGACCAGGATCAGGATATCGGCGAGCCGGTCGGGCATTTCGTTCCAGAAGGCACCGTCCGGCGAACTCTTGCCGGCCTCGACCGCGACCATTCCATCGAGGAGATTGCAGATCAGCCTGATCTGGCAAAACAGAGCGGCGCCGACGAGCAATGAAACGCGCGAGGCCCCGTCGCTTTGGCCGCTGATCCAGAGCGCCGCGCCGGCAATCGCCGCGGCGACGACGGAGGCCTGCGATATCCGGTTCGGTGTGATGGATGTTGCCGCAAGCCATCGGGTCATGCCCATCGCCCAGCCCGTATTGCGGCTGGCGATCGGCCGGCGGTTTTCGTCTTCGCTCATCTCAGTGTTTCCGGACTTTCCAGAGGCCGTAATTATAGATCGCCGCATAGCTTGTGGCGACGGTCAGCGGCAGTGCGATCGTTTTCAGGATTTCCGGCGTGCCGCCAAGTCGGTGCAGAAGGAACAGGAGGCTTGAGGACACGCAAAACGCAATCACCGGCGGCAGAACCAGGGCTGCCGTCCCCGCGAAGCGAACGTTCAGGGTTTCGATCGTGGTCTTGAGCACGAAGGTGATGCAGGCCGAAATCGTTCCCTGCAGCAACCCGGCGACGAGCGGCGCCGGCATCGGATGGGCACTGTTTGCGAAATAGGACCAGCTTCCCATCGCCAGGAAGGCACCGACCACGTGCATCGCGCTGCTGCGGGCGAGCGTTGCGATCATCTCAGGTCCACCAGTAGCGCACGAGATGGAAGAAGATCGGTGCGGAGAAAACCACCGAATCCAGCCGATCGATGAAGCCGCCGTGACCGGGAATGAGATGACCCCAGTCCTTGACGCCGCGATCCCGTTTGATGGCCGACATGACCAGGCCGCCGCCGAATCCCATCAGGGCGATTACAAGGGACAGGAGGCCGGCTTCGATGAATGTGAACGGCGTGATCCAGAACAGGCTGGCACCCACAAGTGTGGCGCTGGCGACGCCGCCGACAAAACCTTCGACCGTTTTGGAGGGCGAGAGCTTCGGCGCGATCTTGCGCTTGCCGAAAAGTTTGCCCCAGACATATTGCAGGACGTCGCTCATCTGTACGACGACGACCAGAAACGCGATCAGGAGCACGTTGCGGCCCTCGTAACCGGCAATGTCCAGGCTGAGCAGTGCCGGAACGTGCGAGACGCAGAACACGCAGATCATCAATGCCCACTGGGTTTGCGCGACCCGGGACAGATAATCGTTGGTGTCGCCGCGAAACACGGCCACAATGGGCAGGAGCAGGAACGCATAGACCGGAATGAAGATGGAATAGAGCCCATACCAGTCGTCCCAGATGAACCAGTATTGCAGTGGCAGGATCAGGAAGAAACCGGCTGCCAGCGCCATGTGATCGGAACGTGACGAATAGGTAAGCGTCACGAATTCGCGCAAGGCCGCAAACGAACAGAAACCGAACAGCACGATCACACCGATGCGCCCGCCCAGGAAGGCGATGGCCAACAGCACAACCATGGCCCACCAGGCGTTGATGCGCGAGTTCAGATTGTCGATGGCCGCATTCGAACCATCCGGGGAATAGATCCGCTGCAACACGGTGCCGACAATGGAGGCCACGACAAGCGTTCCGACGATGCCGCCCATCAGCATGAAGAAGTCGGTGTGCATGCTGGTCATGCGTCGTCTCCCTCATCCGGCGAGGACAGCGTGTGCAGGGCCTGCCAGGCTCGTTCCAGGAACGCCTCCTTGTCCTCGTCCTCGCCAACGTGAAGGGGGGCGCCGAAGGTGACCGTACACATCAGCGGCACCGGAACGACTTCTCCCTTCGGCATCACCCGGTTCAGATTGTCGATCCAGACCGGGACGAGATCGATCTCCGGCCGATTGCGGGCGAGGTGAAACAGTCCGCTCTTGAACGGCAACAAAGGTTCGTCCGTCGTATTGCGCGTGCCCTCCGGAAACAGGATCAGGGATGATCCCCCGTCGAGCGCATCGGACATGACGGTGATCGGATCCCGGTCTCTCGTTTCCGGGTTGCGATCGATCAGGACGGCATGGAACACTTTCGACCCGATGAAGCGTTTCAGGGCCGATGTCAGCCAATAATCGGATCCGGCCACAGGTCGGGTCCGATAGCGCATCCGGGCCGGCAGCACGGTCCAGATCAGGACGAAGTCGCCGTGACTGACATGGTTGGCATAGTAGATCCGTTGTCGTGCAACCGGTTCGATGCCTCTCCAGATCCCGCGCACCGCGGTGATGAACTGGGCGAACAGGACGATGGCCAGGCCCGCAAATCTTGCTGCCGCGGCACTCATGACAGCGTTGCCCGACAGACGTCCCCCAGGTTCGGCCATTCAACAGCTTCAATCGTGGTCGGTAGCGGATCCGGGCACAATGTTGCAGTAAGGGAATCGGATGGGGGCGAGCGTGTCATGTGCTGATCATAGCCGCTCGAACTTGCCAGAGACAAGACAAGGCTGCGCAGACGGTACGGCGCACCGTCCGCATTTTCGTGTTGCCGGGGATGAGCGCGAGGGATCTAACCGCAGCAATTTCCGGGCAGTGCGTGCGTTGCGTGTCCGGAATGATTGCAGCATCCGCCCTTCCAGAATTCCGCGCCCTTGCCGGAACAATATTTGCCATCGGCACCGACCAGTTTCATGAAGGCCGGGTGGTCGTTGCGGCAGATATCGAGTTCGCTCTTGACCCAGCGCAGGGGGTCCGCCGCGTAGTGGTCCCAATAATCGCCATCCATGTTGATGCCGGGCACGGCCGGGTTCCAGCTCTCGTCCAGCCACAATTCCGGGTCGCCGTACTGGGCGCAGAGTTTGCGGATTTTCGGGTCGTCGAGGGCCAGCAGCCGTCCGTCTTCGATCAGCAGTTCGTTGTCGCCTTCGCGCTCCAGCGCGTATGTGGGAAAATAGAGGTGAATGTGCCAGTGACCGACAAGGTGGCCGGCGCGCGCCGCCAGCCGCTCCGCCATCGATGAGATGATCGTGCCGAATCCCATATGGATCACGCCGGACCGCACCCGTTCGTACAGGCAGTTGACGAAGCCGGACGGAAAATCCTTGCGGGGCCGGTGAATGTGCGGATTGGTTCCGATCGAGGCTTCCCACCAGTGCATCAGACCCTTGCCGGGGAAAGCCGGATAGGTAATGTCGGCGGTCTGGTCCATGACTTCGCGCAATTGCCGACCGAAATCGCCCCCCTCGTTGATGGCGGTGATCTTGGAATTCTCCACGACCAGCTGGGTCCAGTCCATCGGAGCAATGTGGTTGGTGGTGCCGGCGATCACGCCATTGCCGTCTTCCTTGCCGGGCAGGAATATCCAGGGGCGTCCGGTGACGTGGCCGGGCAGGTAGGTCTTGCCGAAATGTTCGTTGTCGGTCCAGGTCGCCGTGACCAGGTCGTGATTGTAGAATTCTCCGCGGCTGTCCCAGTATTCGGGATGATTGGTGAATTCCATGTCCGTGCCTTCGGGATCGGTGATCCTGGCGCGTTTGGTCGAGCGGATCCGGTCCCAGGTCCATTTGTCGATGGCATTGAGAACCTGGATCGGCATGGCATGGGCGGGTGAAGCGAGGATTTCCGGCGTGATGAACGGCATGCGCTGGATCTTGATGTAGCGTTCCGCAAGCACGGGCCCGCCATAGCCCATCAGCACCTTGTCATATTCCTGCTTCTTTTCGATCTCCTCCCACATGTCCATCCACTCGGCCAGCTCCTTGGTCCGGCGCAGATAATACTGCACCTCGTCCGCGCCGACCCACTGTGGAACCGGGCCCCGGTCGATGGATTTGATCTCGTATATGACCTTGTATTTTTCCAGGATCTTCTTGCAGGCCTCGATCACCAGATCACTGTGCCAGTTATCGACACGCAAGAGCACGCGTTCGCCGGGCTTCAGGTCCCAGCAGGCGTTGAGGCCGTGATTGTAGGGCCGTTGCGCCACATGTTCGAGGTAGGGCAGAAGCTGGTCCGGGTCGGTCACCTCGACATAGGGCGGGCAACGGGGCGGACGGGCGCTTTGCAGCGGCGGCGACTTGAACTGAGGCAGTCCGGCCGGGCGGATGCTGTGATGGGGTTGGGAAACTTTGTCTAGCATGTCGACCTCGGATGCCTTTTGGTTGTCAATTTCAGAATTGCATGCAAAATAGGGAAAGACAAGGTCAATCCTGTTCCTGCGGCAATATCTGGGTGATCAGGGATTGTTTCCCAAAAAGCACGGTATAAAGGGAAAAATTGAAAAATGGTGACGGATGATCAATCCCCGAATTGCAGATATCAGATTGTGCAACGCGTCATATAGCATGCAATTTTCAAGCGAGGCCTGAATGACCGCCCAATTGGCCCAGACGACCCAGTCCCTGCGCGAGGCGATACTGTCCGGAAAATATGCACCGAATGCACGATTGCGGGAGAACGTGTTGGCAAAGGCGATGGGTGTTTCACGCACACTCGTGCGGCTGGCGCTCGGCACGCTGGAGCAGGACGGGTTGGTTGCCTATCAGACCAATCGCGGCTTTGAGGTCTGCGGCTTCACCCGAGAGGACGTGTTCGATGCAATTGCGGTGCGTGGAAACCTTGAGGCAATGGCGGCACGGCTGACCGCCGAGCGCAGTCTGGAGCGCACGGACATTGCCGGGCTGGAGCACCATGTGGCCCAAATGGAGGCGATTCTCGAGACGGGACTGCACAGTCTTGCCAGCCGGGTTCGCTGGGTCGATCTGAATGCGGAGTTTCATGACCGAATTGTGTTTCTCTGCGGCAACGGAGCCCTGCGCCGGTCAATCGACCACTTGTGCGCGCTGCCTCTGGTTTCGGCGCGCGCCGTTGTGTTCAACTCCGCCTCCCGCGATCACGGCCTGGCATACCTCAAGATGGCGCAGGCGGATCACCAGGCGATTGTCGGAGCGATCGGCAACAGGCAGGGTGCCCGTGCCGAGGCTCTCATGCGGGAGCATGCCCATCGCTCGGTCGAGAACAAACGCAAGAGTTTTTCGGCCATGGAACAGGACCTGGAAGCGCCGAAGCCGTCGGGTCTGCCGATGATCGGAATATCCGATTATGTCGGGTGAGGGCCGCCCGCCGGATTGAAGCGTCACGCGACCATCTGTTGACAGGCCTGCGATCGACTGGCCAAGAATCGATTGAACCGGTATCTGGTTTTAGACCTTGCCGTTGCACACGGAGCCGTTTCATGATGAATCCCGACCGCCTGTTTCCCGCCGATCCGCAAAGCCGGGACTTGGCGCGCCGGCTCTATGAAGGCGTCTCGGACCTTCCGATAATCAGTCCACATGGGCACACCGATCCGCGCTGGTATGCCGAAAACCAGCCGTTTCCGGATCCATCCGCCCTGTTCGTGGTTCCCGACCATTACGTGTTCAGGATGTTGTACAGTCAGGGCATTCGGCTTGAGGATCTTGGCATTCCGCGCAAGGACGGGGGCGAATGCGAAACCGACCCGCGTCGGATCTGGCGGGTCTTTGCCGAGAATTACCATTTGTTTCGAGGCACACCGACCCGCATGTGGCTCGACCACGCTTTTTCGACATTGTTCGGCGTCAACGAACGGCTGAGCGCGGAAACCGCGGATGATACCTACGATCTGATTGCGGAAAAACTTCAGAGCCCGGACTTTCGGCCGCGTGCGCTCTTCGAACGTTTCAATATCGAGGTGATCGCAACCACGGAATCGCCGCTTGACGACCTTCGCCACCATGACGCGATTGCCGCATCCGACTGGGACGGCAGGGTTGTCACCGCCTACCGACCGGATCCGGTTGCAGATCCGGATTTCGAGGGCTTTGCGGACAATGTTCGCCGGTTCGGGGATCTGACGGGGTATGATACCCAGACTTGGGAAGGCTATCTGGAGGCGCATCGCGGCCGCAGGGCCTATTTCCGGGCGCGCGGCGCGACATCGAGCGATCATGGACATCCGAGCGCGCAAACCTCCGATCTTCCGCTGCCAGAAGCGCAATCGCTTTTCCAGCGGGTCCTGTCCGGCCGGCAAAGTGCGGAAGAATCCGAAATATTCCGCGGCCAGATTCTGACGGAGATGGCCAGGATGAGCCTCGATGACGGTTTGGTCATGCAGATACATCCCGGGTCGTCGCGCAATCACAATCACAGACTTTTCAGGCATTTCGGGCGCGACATGGGCGCCGACATCCCGACCGCGACAAACTACGTCAAGGCGCTGAAACCGCTGCTCGACCGGTTCGGCAACGAGGCCGGTCTGACGATCATTCTGTTCACGCTGGACGAGACAGCCTACTCGCGTGAACTTGCACCGCTCGCCGGCCACTACCCCTGCCTGCGGCTCGGTCCGGCCTGGTGGTTCTACGATTCTCCCGAAGGGATGCGGCGCTATCGCGAACTGGTTACGGAAACCGCCGGATTCTACAACACGGTCGGCTTTAACGATGACACGAGGGCGTTTCCTTCCATTCCCGCCCGCCATGATATGGCGCGCAGGGTCGACTGTGCCTTCCTCGCCGATCTCGTGGTTAGCGGCCGTCTCGATGAGGATGAAGCCCACGAGCTTGCAAATGACCTCGCTTACGGGTTGGCAAAGCGAGCTTATAAACTCTGAACAGCGCGGTTCTTGGAATTGTCCGATCTGTCCTGCTCGACATGTTCAATGGTTGAAAGCTCAAAATGACCAAATGTTTCCCCGACGACCTGAAAGCGGACGTTGCTCGGCCGACCTATGACCGTGATGCCGTGGCTCCGGGGATCGTCCATCTCGGCGTCGGCGCTTTTCATCGCGCCCACCAGGCGGTCTATTGCGACGATGTGCTTGCCGGCGGGGATCTGCGCTGGGGGATCGAGGGTGTCAGCCTGCGCAGTCCGTCCATGCGCGACGCGCTGGCAAAACAGGATTGGCTCTACACGCTGTGCGTCCGCTCCGGACCGGGTGACATGCCTCGCGTGATCGGAAGCCTCGGCAATGTTCTTGTGGCGCCGGAAAATCCGCAAAACGTGATCGCCGCCCTGTGCCGGCCGGACACCAGGATCGTCTCCCTGACCGTCACCGAAAAAGGCTATTGCCACGATCCGGCATCAGGCGATCTGGCGGAGGCGAATCCGGAGGTCCGTCATGATCTGGAAAATCCGCATGCGCCGAAAACCGCGCCGGGCTTTCTTGTTGAAGCCATACGGCTTCGCCGCGAGCGGGGACTGCCGATGCCCACAATCCTGTCCTGCGACAATCTTCCATCCAACGGCCGGACGGCGAAAACCATCCTCACCCAGTTCGCCACCCTGCGCGACCCCGATCTCGGCGCCTATGTGGAGAACGAAATTCACTGCCCCTCGACGATGGTCGATCGTATCGTGCCGGCGACGACGGATATTGATCGCGACAATGTCGAAGCGATAGTCGGCGTTCGCGATGCCTGGCCGGTGATGACGGAACCGTTTTCGCAATGGGTCATTGAGGATGACTTCACCTGCGGGCGTCCTGACTGGGATGAGCATGGCGCTCAATTTGTCCGGGATGTCGAGCCCTACGAATTGATGAAGCTGCGGCTTCTGAACGGCAGTCATTCGGCGATCGCCTATCTTGGCTACCTCGCCGGTTTCGATACCGTGTCCGACGCCATCTCGGATCCGGACATGGCGACATTTGTCCGCGCCATGATGGATCATGAGGCAACGCCGACATTGCCGCCCTTGCCGGAAATCGACCTCGATGCCTACAAGATCGCGCTGCTCGACCGCTTCGCAAATCCCGCCCTCAAACACCGGACCTGGCAGATCGCCATGGACGGTTCGCAAAAACTGCCGCAACGCCTGCTCGCGCCGATCCGCGAAAATCTGTCGGCGGGCCGGCCGTTCGACCGGGCGGCTTTCGCGGTCGCCGGCTGGATGAGATATGCGGCCGGAATCGACGAGGCAGGGCAGGGTATCGATGTCCGCGATCCGCTTCAGAAAGTGTTTACCCGGATCCGCCAGAAAGCCGGTCTTGATCCCGACGGGCTTGCTGCCGAGTTCCTGCAGATCCGGGAAGTTTTCGGCGACGATCTTCCTGGCAATGAACGCTTCGTCAGATGTGTCCGAGAGGCGCTTGCCGCTCTTTTGGCGCACGGCGCCGCAAAGTGTGTGGCAAGGGCCGCGTCGGAGTCTGACACGGCACTTTAACTGCGCTGCCCGATCCGCTTTTGTTGATCCGTGTGTAAGCAGTGGCCGGTAAGCGATTCGAAAGACTCAGGAAATCACCGTTCTTGAATCGATCTCCCAAGCCCTTGAATCTTTACTCAAAAGTTAATTTGGGCACTCACGCTTCAGTTCTTTGCTGTCCGGACCTCGCAATTTTAATCCTCGGCTTTAAGATGGGGAACCGATTCACAAAACCCGCGGAAAACTCTGAAATGGCCAGGAAGCCGGACTTCGATGCCGAACGCCATGTCGATCATATGCTGGCGGTTCTCGATCTGAAGATCGAACCGGAATGGCGCGCCAGTGTAATTGCCTACATGGCAAATTCCGCCGAGGCGGCTGCGACCATTATGGAGTTTCCGCTCGACGACGATGTCGAGATAGCACCGACATTCAAACCGTGAGGGCGTGACCATGTCGATCCCCATGGACCCCCTGCTGGGTACGGCCGAG
>JGI12316J14372_10003637_pt1 | contig 14346 bp, 15 predicted proteins | sample MarCyaLeptolynsp_FD_14372 | JGI IMG/M metagenome (IMG submission 14372) | reverse complement strand
GGCAGCCTGCTTGCGTCGGCGTCTACGCCCGTTCTGGCTCTGGATGCGGACCCTTATTGCGTCCGGGAACCCACCGTAGACTGCCTCCTGGACATGGTTGCCTCGGCGATTGGCGATCTCAGGCCAGGATACCGCACAGACACTATTTTGTCGGACTACGGACGTGCGCTCGCTCTGACCGGTCGTGAAGCGGAGGCCCTTGCAGTCGCCGAACGCATCAAGACCGAGCGGAGCCGGAACCAGGTTCTGAAAACATTGGCCGCGCAGCAACCTGGCAAGGGTGATGGGTCGTCGGAGAAGCCGCTCTTCGATGAGAGCATCGCGGCTGAACGGCGTGTGGTGGACTACGCGATGATGGCGGAGGCGGCGTTTCGAAAGGAAAAGGGCGACGACGCGCGCGCGTTTCTTGATCAGGCGCTTGCCGCCGCAGCCGAGGTCGAGGCGGAAACAAAAGCACCTCACGGACATTACCGGCTTGCAAGCGCACTCGAAATGGCGGGCGATCATGATGCTGCGGAAGAAGCCGCGCGCGCCATTCTGGATCCGTCTAACAGCGCGATCACGCTTATCGAACTGGCGACCCGCTGGGCGAAGGACGGGCGGAAGGATGAAGCGCATACCTTGATGGCCGAAGCTGCGGACCTCAGGGAAGCGCTCCCTGAGGATAAGCGCTACCTGACGCTTTCGCGCGCTGCGGAATTCTGGATCAAGGAGGGCGAGACGGAGCGAGCCTTGACACTTGCCCGCAGCGCGACCTCCGATCAGGTACGGGAAAGCGTTCTGGGCGGGCTTGTGCAAACCGCAGCCCGGGCCGGGAACTGGGCTCTCGCGCGGGAGTTGGCGGAAGAAGCAGATGCGATCGACGTTCTTGCATCGGTCTTCGGATATTGCGCAAGCAGCTTTGTGGCGCGCGGCAACGCGGGTCCCAATACATGTCTTGATGAAGCCCATGTCTTGCTGGACGGACTGATCCGCGATGCCGGCGAAAAAACCGGACGCGACCGGTTTATGCTGGACGATGCGATCGTGGCAGTTGCGGTCGCTGAGTCCCTTTCAGATAATCCGGAAGCGGTTGAAAAACTGATCGCCGCACTCCCCGATGCCAGAAGCCGTCAGCATGCGCACCACATGATCATCAACGCGCAGACCGGACGGGACAATACCCTGGCGCTGCTGATGACACTGAACCTGGAAACAACGGAAGCCAAGCTTGAGGCACTCGCCCGCATGAGCCGGTTTCTGGCTGCCGATGCAAACAGATAACCGACTAGGTCTTTTTTCCTGAAGATCAACGGTATTGCACGATACTGAAGACGGCATCGCTCTCCGTGCTCCGATTTTCTAGCCTCTTTCCATGTCATGACGGGAGGAGACTATGACACACCGTAAATTTTCACTCTCAAGACGCTCGCTCATCAAAGCCGGCGGTGCTGTTGCCGCCGCGTCCATGGTCGGCGGTTTGAGCGCCCCGGCGATCGCCAGGAACCGGCCGATCAAGATCGGCTTTGTGACACCGAAAACCGGGCCGCTTGCCATTTTCGCAGAGCCGGACGAGTTCGTTCTCAATCAGTTCCGGTCCCAGCTTGCAAACGGCCTTGAGATAAACGGCACTACCCACCCTGTCGAGTTCATCGTCAAGGACAGCCAGTCAAGTTCCAACCGTGCGTCGTCCGTGGCGCAGGAACTGATATTCGAGGACGAGGTCGACATCATCACGGCCACATCGACCCCGGATACAACCAACCCGGTTGCCGACCAGGCGGAACTCAACGGTGTCCCGTGCATCACCAACGATACGCCGTGGCAGCCGCACTTCTTCGGGCGGCAGGGCGACCCGGAAACCGGGTTCGACTACACGTTTCATTTTTTCTGGGGTCTGGAAGACATCATTTCCGTTTTCACCGGGATCTGGGACGCAGTGGATACCAACAAGGTTGTCGGCGCGCTCTGGCCGAATGATCCGGATGGAAACGCCTGGGGGGATCCGAAGCTCGGCTTTCCGCCCGTTATGAACGAACGCGGCTACCAGCTTGTCGATACAGGCCGGTTCCAATCCATGACCGATGACTTTTCGTCCCAGATCTCTGCTTTCAAGTCGGCGGGCGTGGAAATCGTGACAGGTGTGGTCATTCCACCGGATTTCACGACATTCTGGACTCAGGCAGCGCAGCAGGGCTTCAAGCCGAAGGTCGTCAATGTCGCAAAGGCTTCCGAATTCCCGCAAGCGATGGCTGCCCTTGGAGATCGGGCTGACGGGTTGTCCGTCGAAGTCTGGTGGTCACCCCACCATCCGTTTGCTTCGAGTTTCACAGGACAAAGCTCGGCTCAGCTTGCGGCAGATTATGAAAGCGCCACTGGCCGTCCCTGGACCATGCCGCTCGGTTTCAAGCATTCATTGTTTGAGGTCGCGATCGACGCGCTCGGGAGGACCGAAGACCTGGATGACCCGGACAGCATTGCCTCGGCAATCAGGACGACGTCCCTGGAAACGATTGTCGGTCCGATCGATTTCTCGTCGGGTCCAGTGCCGAACATTGCCAAGACACCGCTCGTCGGTGGTCAGTGGCGCCTTGATAACGGCGCACCCGTTCTCGATCTCGTCGAAAACCGGGATCATACGAACATTCCCCTGACCGCCGACGTGCGGCCGATCACCTGAACGATCCGGCAAGCCTCCCCACCTGACCCGCTGACTTTTCAGCGGGTCTTTCTTTTATAGGTTTCGATGATCTTGAAGAAATTGAGGACGTGGGGCTTCGTGTTGTCGCGCCTGGCATGCGCGCTTAACCCCGTGCCGGGGTTTGTGCCCGTGTAGTGCTTGTAAAAGACGCCGGGGCGCTGGGTGGTGGAAACGCTTTCCGGCACCAGCGAAAGGCCCACGCCGACCGAAACCAGACTTATCGCCGTCTGATAGTCCTGGGCGAAAATCGTTTCCTTCGGCGTAATGCCCTCAGTGTTCAAGACGCCAAGGATATAGTCCGCAAAGCTCGGACGCGGGCGCCTTGGATAGAGGATGAAGGTCTCGGTCGCTGTGTCTTTCAGCGCGATCTGGCCACTGGCGTTTAAAGGACTGTTGTCGGGCATTGCCAGGACAAGCGGCTCGCGATGCAGCTCGACGGAACGGAATTCCTCGAATGTGAGCGACGGGCGCGCGACGGCAATGTCGATATCGCGTTGGACCAGTGCGCGCTCAAGATCGGCGTTGTTCATGGCCGACAGCGCAAGGTCAACGTCCGGATAATGGGAGCGGTAGGACTTTATGAGGATGGGCAGGACCCCGTGCGAGGCCGAGCCGACAAAAGCGATCCTCAAACGACCGGCGCTGCCCTGTCCGATGCGTGTGACTTCCCTGAAGGTCGAGTCGAGCTGGTCCAGTATCTGGCGGGCCCGTTCAAGCAGAACGTCGCCTGCCGGCGTCAACCTGATCTGGGCCCGCGACCGGTCGAACAGCTTGACGTTCAGATCCTTTTCCAGCTGGGCAATCTGCCGCGACAGGGGCGGTTGCGCCATTTCCAAACGCTCCGCAGCGCGGCCGAAATGGAGTTCTTCGGCAACGGCGACAAAATATCGGAGGCGCTTGAGTTCCATCGGGATTCTTTACGGCATCCGCTCCAGCGCCGCAACGAAGTGGGGGCGAAAGGCTTCAGGATGTTCGCTCATGGGGAAATGACCGATCCCGGGCATGACGTCACATGTTGCCCCGTCGATCGCGTCGGCAGTGCGAAGTGCATCTTCGGGTGTGCATGTCAGGTCATACTCACCGACGAGCAGATGCACGGGCGCACGTTTGGTGTCGATCCTGTGAAGCTGTCCGACAAGACTGTCGTCTCTTGTATAGAAACTGAGATCGCCCCGGAAAACGCCGGGTCCCGACTGCATGAACATCCACTGCGTGTTCCAGCGTTCAACACTTGGAGCCTGCGGCGCGATATTGGCGGATACGAGCGCCGCGCCCATCTCGCCCCCGGGCGCGTCGGGCCTGTGAAACCAGTCGATGTCGTACCAGGCCGGCTGGAAGTCCGATGCTTCGATGGCGATGAAGCCGGAAAACCGGCTTGGATGCCTTAAGGCGAGTTGCAACGCGATGCGCCCTCCCATGGAACAACCCGCATAGATGGGTTTGTCCAGACCGAGCGCATCTGTAAAGGCGAGGACGGTTGAAATATAGGTCTCGGTCGTGAGCAGATATTCCTCCGTCTGCCAGCCTTCAGGTGGCAGCGACTTGCCATGCCAGGGCATGTCCGGTGCGATGAAGCGATAGCGGGAGGTCAGTGCCTTGTCGTTCAGGATGTGGCGCCATTGGCGATTGTCGGCGCCGGCTGTGTGAAAGCACAAGACTGGTGTTCCCGTACCTGCCTCTTCGAAATAAATACGCACTTGAGCGCCTTCAATCTCAAGGTTCACATACCGGCCGGTGATCGGTTCAAGATGCGCCGTCATCCCGCTGCCTCCTGCCGCCCAAGCGCCATGAACTCCTTGAAGAAACGCAGGTTTTTCACCAGACACAGGATGTCGCCGTCGATCCGTCCGCGATTGAGTTTGACAAGGCCGAAAATGTCGTGGAAGCCGGGTTCCGGCAAGGCGCTCCAGAACCGGTCCAAGGCATCTGCGTCCGTGCGCAGGGCAAACCGCCAGGGGGTTTTCCGGCTCGGGCCTTCCGCGAGAAGCACAAGTTTGCCTTTTTCAAATGTCAGATAGTGCTCGACCGTGTCGACCTCGAGAAGAACGGTTTCAGAGAAAAGGGCGCCAAGCCGTGCAAGATGCGGTCTGTCGTTATGAGACGCCTGCATTTCCTGCAGTCTTGGAAAGACTTGCTGCGGTGTCATGTCATGTCTCCCGGTCAAACCTTGCTGCGACAATCGGATTGACCTGAACGCCAAGTCCGGGCCCGCTTGGCAGATGCACGTGAAAATCTTCAAAGTGAAGGCTTTCAAGCGTCGTGTCAGATTCCAGGATCAACGGGCCGAAATGCTCGGTCCCCCATTGCAGCGACGGCAAAGTTGCAAAAACCGCAAGATGAGCGGCGGCGCCGAGGCTGCTTTCCAGAAGGCATCCTCCATAGAGCTGCAATCCGGCGGCGTCTGCGATGCCAGCAACTCTTTTGAGCGCGTGGGCGGATCCGTGCTTGCAGAGTTTCAACGACAGGACCGACCCGGCACCTTCGCTGCAGGCGGCAAGGGCTTCTTCTTCCGTAAACACCGCTTCATCCAGCATGAGCGGAATGGGGCTGCGCGCCGCTGTTCTTGCCATGGCGGCGGTCTGTTCTGCGGGAAGGGGTTGTTCGACGAGGTCGATCTGAAGATCCTTCAGAACCGGCAACCAGCGGATCGTCTCCGCCTCGCTCCAGGCCTGGTTGACGTCGGCGATAATCTGCGTTTGCTCCGGCAGGTTCTTGCGAAGTTGCGCCAGGCGCGAAATGTCCTGAGAAGGGTCTGCAAAGCCGAGTTTGATCTTGAATCGGTTGAACTTTCCCGCTTCCAGTTTTGAAAGCGCTTCTTCGGTTTCCTGAACCGGGTCGCCCGAAGCGAGTGCCCAGATCACCGAGAACTTTTCTCGCACCGCTCCACCAAGGAGGGTTGCCGCCGACACATCAAGCGTGATCCCCAGGGCGTCGAGCAAGGCAGCGTCCAGAGCGGACTTGGCCGCAAAATTACGCTTTGCCGCCTTGCCCAGCAACAGCGCCGCCGCCTCGAGCTGGCATCCCGGTTTGCCGATCAAGACAGGCGCGAGGTAACTGTCGATATTGGCCTTGATGGCTTCGACACTTTCTTCTGCCCAACGCGGGCCGCCAAGCGTGGAGGCTTCTCCATGGCCGACAACACCGTTTTCGAACTGAACGGCGACATGAACATAACTTTGGCAATTCACCGATGTGCTTGAAAGACGGTGTTTGCGAATGGTCGGGACGTCCAGAATGCGCGTTTCGATCCTTCGAATGGTCGTGTCGCGCATCAGGTCGCGTGACGGCGTGTGTGCCGCAAGCGTGGCCGGTTGTAACGGTGACATGGGGACCTCGGCTCGGGAATGTGCCCGGCCGGCAAAAGCACCGGCCGGGAAGACGATCACTCGGCTGCGATCTGCAGCTTGGCGTCTGAGCGGATGACGAAATCGAAATCCATGACCAGGTCCGTGTCCGCACCTTCGCCGGCAGGTTTCATTTCCCCGATCAGATCCTCTTTCACGGCGAATACGGAGTCATTGTCGAGATATTCCGTCTCGCCGTCATAGATCTGCGAAACGAGTGTCTTGTAGCCCGGCTTCTGGATCAGGAAGTGGATGTGGCCCGGGCGCCAGGGGTGATGGCCCATATAGTTGAGCAACTCACCGGCTGCACCGTCATACGGGATCGGATAGGGCACCGGCCGGATGGCAACGAATTCGTACTGGCCATCGCTGTCGGTCTCAAACCGGCCACGCAGATTGTAGTCCGGCTGGTCCGGGTCCTGTTGTTCGTAAAGACCGTTGGGCGCATCCTCCCAGACATCCACGATAACGCCAGAAACGGGAACGCCGTCCGTGTCCAGGATCCGGCCGCGAACCCGAACGGTTTCCTGGCCCTCGAAGGACTTCTGGACAATTGAAGCGCCCTTGGGCAGGACGGGTGGATTGTCCCGGTAGAACGGGCCCAAGACGGTGGTGACGGTTTCGCCGTGTGTCGGCATCTGGTCGAGCATGTCGACGAGCACTTCCACGCCGATAATGTCCGAGATCAGAATGAACTCGTTGCGGGCATCATCGGAAATGTCCCCGGCGCGGCGGAGCCATTCCATCGCCTCGAGCCATTCGGCGTAGCTCAGGTTCACTTCCTTGCAGAAATTGTGAATGTGCTTCAGGGCACTGACCAGGATTTCCCTGTTGCGCGGGGGAATGTCGTCACCGAGCGACGTTGTTACGGCGTCCGTGATGTTTTCCAGGGTGATGTTACGCATGCTCTCCTCCATCGATCGCAGTCAACTTGCTTTCCGTCACAGTGACGCGATCGTCGCCCGGGACCAATGCTCGCTCGGGTATACGGTCATACCGATGTGATATCACGCGCCGGCAATCTTAACGAACAAGGTATTACGCGACACCGAAACCGGCATTGAGCCTTCAGCCACACTCCGTCCAGTTTGAGGGCAGGAGGACGGTATCATGGATGTCTTGAGGCTCGATGCGGTTTCAAAGAAATATGGGGCGCTCACGGTAACCGACGGCGTTTCCCTGTCCGTGCCGGAGGGGCAGGCGCTTGGGATCATCGGACCGAACGGAGCCGGCAAGAGCACGCTCTTTAATCTGATCGGCGGCACGACGGCCGTCAGTTCAGGGCGGATCTTTTTCAATGAAGCCGACATAACCGGTTTTTCGGCGGCCGAGCGTTGCAACGCGGGGATTGCCCGATCCTTTCAGATCCCGCACCCGTTTGTCGGATTGACCGTCTACGAGAACCTGCTTGTTGCCGAAGCGTTTGGTATCGGCGGCAAACCGGCGGATGGGGAGGGATGCCGGGAGATCCTTCACCAGACCGGACTTCTGTCAAAGGCCAATACACCCGCTGGAAAGTTGTCGCTTCTGGAACGCAAGCGCCTTGAGCTGGCGCGCGCGCTGGCAACGCGCCCGCGGTTGCTTCTTCTGGATGAAATTGCCGGCGGTCTCACCGACGGAGAATGCAAGCTTCTGGTGGATTTGATCAAGCGGATCCGCGCAAGCGGCGTCTCGATCATCTGGATCGAGCACATCGTTCATGCGCTCACCGCGGTCGCTGAGCGACTGGTAGTCATCGACTACGGCAGGGTGATTGCGGACGGTGATCCGGCGGAGGTGATCAACGAGCCGGTCGTGAAGGAAATCTACCTGGGGATTGATGTCGATGACGAAGCTGCTTGAAACGCGGGACCTGAAAGCGTTTTACGGCGACTTTCAGGCCTTGTTCGGTGTCGATATCGCAGTGGACGAAGGCGAGACGGTTGCCATCATCGGTGCGAACGGTGCCGGCAAGTCGACCCTGCTGAGATCGCTGACGGGTCTTCACCCGGTCCCCGGACAATCCATCGGTTTCTGCGGAACCGCTATCGCCGGCCTGGCGGCCAATCGGATTCACCAACTCGGTCTGGCGATGGTGCCTGAAGGCCGTCGCCTGTTTCCCTCGCTAAGCGTTGAGAAAAATCTGAAGATCGGCGCCTCCGGAAGACGCAAGGGGCCCTGGTCGCTCGACGAGGTCTATCCCCTATTCCCGGCACTTCTGGAACGCAAGCGTCACGGCGGCTCGGAACTCTCTGGCGGTCAGCAGCAGATGGTCGCCATAGGCCGAGCCCTGATGTCCAATCCGAAGCTTTTGCTCTGTGATGAGCTCAGCCTCGGTCTTGCCCCGAAAATCGTGCGGGAGATTTATGCGGCTGTGCCGCTCATCCGCGAACGCGGCACGTCGCTGGTGGTCATCGAACAGGATATTGCGCAGGCCCTGAAGGTCGCTGACCGGGTCTACTGCCTGCAGGAGGGACGCGTCTCGCTCGAGGGCAAACCAGCAGATCTCACAAGAGATGAAATTGCAAAGGCCTATCTTGGCACGGAGGAGGCTGCCTGATGGAAATGATCAATGTCATCCTGCAAGGGGTGCTTCTCGGGGGGCTCTACGCCCTATTCGCCGCCGGACTTTCGCTGATGTTCGGCGTCATGCGGTTCATCAACATCGCACATGGCGATTTCATCGTCGTTGCTGCCTATCTGATGCTGGTGGCTGTCCTGTTCCTCGGTCTGAACCCGATCATCGGCATTTTGCTGGTGGTCGTTTTGATGGCAGCCGTCGGTTATGCGGGGCAGCGGATCCTGCTCAACCGGGTCCTCGATGATGACATTCTGCCACCGGTCCTTGTGACGTTCGGATTGTCGATCATCATCCAGAACAGCCTTCTTGAGACCTTCAGCGCCGACAGCCAGCGTGTACCGGCAAGCGGCTTTGACACGGCGAGCCTCTCCCTATCCGGAGATCTGGCGGTTGGTCTCCTGCCACTGGCCATGTTCCTGGCGGCTATCGGCGTCATCGGAGTGCTTCAGTTTGTTTTCTACAACACAGCGCTGGGCCGCCTCTTGCGGGCGACATCCGACGATCCGGAAATCGTGCCGTTGATGGGTGCAAACAACGGGCATGTCTTTGCACTGGCGACCGCAATTGCCAGCGGTGTCGTCGCGATCGCCGGCACAATGCTTGCCATGAAAACCAACTTCGACCCGACCATCGGCCCGTCGCGGCTGCTGTTTGCCTTCGAAGCGGTCATCATCGGCGGCATGGGCAATATCTGGGGCACCCTGGCGGGCGGGATCATTCTCGGCGTTGCCCAGGCAATCGGTGCCCAGATCGACGCGGGTTACCAGATCCTCGCCGGGCATCTTGCGTTTCTCGCAGTCCTGATCGTGCGGCCGTCTGGTCTGTTTGCCAAAGCGAAGGGATAAGGTCATGGAGATTGCAACACAAAGAGCTCCCGCCATTGGGAGCAACCCGGCGAACTACATGCTTGTCGCCGCCGCCCTCGTTTGTCTTGTGGCCCTGGTGAGTGCACCGCTTTGGGCCGGGCGGGCGGATCTGAGGATGCTCATGGAAGCCCTGAGTTTCCTGGCTCTGGCCCAGATGTGGAACCTGCTTGCGGGTTACACGGGACTGATTTCCGTCGGGCAACAGGCCTTCGTTGGCATCGGCGGATATCTGTTCTTCGCGCTGGCCATGTTCGGTGGAATCCCGGTTCTCGCTGCGATGCCGATTGCAGCCCTGATCGCGGGCCTGATCGCTGTCCCCACAGGCTGGCTGCTGTTTCGCCTTCAAGGGGCTTATTTCGCAATCGGCACATGGGTGGTCGCCGAGGTCTTCCGGCTGACGGCTGCGCAGTTTCCCGCGCTCGGCGGCGGGTCAGGCATCTCCTTGCCGGTGAGTGTTGCCAAGTCCATTGCCGACACCCGGGCAGGCCGTGAAATGGTGATGTACTACATCGCTCTCTTCATCGCGCTTGGGGCAATCCTTGCCGTGTGGCTGCTCTTGCGCTCGCGCTGGGGCCTGGCTCTAAATGCGATCCGCGACAGCGAGACAGCAGCGGGAAGTCTCGGTGTCAGGATCCGGCGGATCAAATTCGCGGTCTATGTTGGTACGGCGATCGGAACCGCCTTCACGGGTGCTTTCATCTTCTTCCAGAAGCTGCGCATCACACCGGATGCGGCCTTCAGCGTGACCGAATGGTCGGCCTTCGTGATCTTCATCGTGGTCATCGGCGGCCTCGGTACGATTGAGGGCCCGATCCTCGGCGTGATCCTGTTCTTTTTGCTGCGCGACATCGCAGCGGACCTGGGCACGATTTATCTGATCGGTCTCGGTGTTGTGGCGATCGCGGTCATGCTCATCGACCGGCGTGGCATCTGGGGCGCGTTGAAGGCGCGGGGCGTTCCCAGTCTCTTCAATATCCAGAGGCACCTGAAGTGACCGGAAAACCCTGCATCATCTGTGTTGCGATCACCGGTTCCCTGCCGCGCAAGGAGCACAATCCGGCCGTGCCGATCACGGTCTCGGAGCAGGTGGAAAGCACGCAAGAGGCCTTCGAGGCCGGGGCAACGATCTGTCATGCGCATGTGCGCAATGACGATCAGACCCCCAGCTCCGATCCGGAAAAGTTCGCCCGCCTCAAAGAGGGACTGGAAAAGCACTGCCCCGGCATGATCATCCAGTTCTCCACCGGCGGACGGTCCGGTGCCGGCAAGGAACGTGGCGGCATGCTGCCCCTCAAGCCCGACATGGCTTCGCTGTCGGTCGGCTCCAACAACTTCCCGACGCGCGTCTACGAGAACGCGCCGGATCTGGTCGACTGGCTTGCGGGCGAAATGCGCACACACAACGTCAAGCCGGAGATCGAGGCCTTCGACCTGAGCCACATCCACCAGGCGGCAGCCATGAACAGGGACGGACGCATTCCGGGCGACATCTACATCCAGTTCGTCATGGGTGTGAAAAACGCCATGCCGGCGGACAAGGACGTCTTCGACTACTACGTCCGGACGGTCGAGCGCCTGATGCCGGGCGCGGAATGGTGCGCGGCCGGGATCGGCGCCAGTCAGCTCACCCTGAACGAGTGGTCCATCGCTGCCGGTGGCCATGCCCGCACCGGGCTGGAGGACAATATCCGCCTTGACCGGGACCGGCTTGCGCCTTCCAACGCGGCACTCGTCAAGCGCACCGCCGAGATCTGCGCCGCCAACAACCGATCCGTCGCAACACCTCAGCAAGCCCGGGACATTCTCGGTCTGAAGTGAGGCCCAATTTTCGGCTTGATTAATTGTGCGCTGACGACACACTTGTCGGACATTTCAAAGACGTCGCGATGGCGTCTCCGGCGGAGCTATTTTCATGAAATCACTTTTCAAAAACATGGTGCGATGGTCTTCCTGCTTTGGCACCTTGGCCCTCCTCGCCTCTCCCGCAAGCGCGACTTCCAACATGTTCTGCGACGGCATCAACACCGGTGTTGAAGTCAATATTCTGTTCGGTGCCGGACCCGTGCTGACCATAATCGATGTCACGTTAAGCACCGAAACCCAGTACTTTTCGACCCAGAAAAGGGACGGTGCGACGCCAGCATGGATTGCTCGAGATTTTGCGGACGATGACATGGTGAAGGTCGATCTGATTGATGACCAGGCAAGCGATCTGATTGCGTCAATACGTGTTGTGCGATCCGACGATGAGGAGCCGTATCAGATCGGATATGTCCAGCTTGCCGGATCTCCAACGATGGGCGTGACCTGCGTCGGGCCCTGACGAAAGCAGTTCTGGAAGCAAGAAACGCGATATCGGACCGGGGAAATTGCGGAACCAGAGCAGTTTTCGATCCTGATGGATGTTTCGTTGGAAGTCCTGGCACCTGTGCCGCTGTGGGCAAGCCCCAATGCGCCCTAGACACGCATCGGGGCGTTGTTCGCAAGTTAATCAGTTGGCCAGCTGGTATACAGTGATCTCCTGATCAGAAGACTCCACCCGAAGCGGGATGAGATCCTGATACGCCTTGGAGTCATGCCATTTATCCAAAGCCGCCATCGTCGGAAAGCGCACAACAACAGCGAGTTGATGTGTGTCTGCGCGCCCGGAAAGGGCCCGGGGATCCTTGCCACTCGCAAGGAGTTCCGCACCGTGTTGGGAAGCGATTTCCTTGGATTTTCGCAGGTAGTCCTGAAACTTCTCCTGATCCTTGATCGTGACACGTGAGATGAAGAGTGCGCTCATGAAATCCTCCTTGGGCTGAGCCGCTGCGTTGGACGATGAAGGAGCACCGTCCGGGTGTAAATTGAATTGGAGAAAGCGTTTGCAGCCGCTCAAGCTGCGCTGACAGGGTTTTGCGCGACGTGTTTTGGTTGATGCGTCGTGACCCAGTCCGCACTGTTTTGACTGAACTTGGGGCGCGGAATGCGAACATAGTCCCGATCCGACTGAACCTTTGTCAGGTCCAATGCTGGGGTCAGGAGAATCTTCGCGAAGTTCAACAAGGCCTTCACGCGCCTGAGCGAGGTCGTGCGAAGCTCGGGCCGTTCTGCAACTGCGCGCCGGACGATACTCTCAAACTGTTCCGGCAAACGGCCACCGACCCGTCGGACGGCGTCCGTCGGTGCGTTTACGGCGAAGCTGCCGCGCCGGTATTCATCTGCGTAAATCGCCAATTGTGACACGGCTGCCTCGGAATAGTTGGAGGGCGGCAGCGCTCTGAGGGCTTTTGACATCATCTTCTCGGAGATGTCCATGTACCGAACCTTCCGGCCAAGCACGCTCCCAATGGAAGCAGCGATCTCGTTCGGCGACATCAGTTCAGGTCCAGTTGGCCGATATGACTTTCCGGCGTGTCGACCGGGGTCGGACAAGGCAGCAACCGCCACGCTTGCAATGTCTTCATTTGATGGCGGCGCATTTTTTTTCTGATCTCCCGGACCCAAGGGCATTGTGAACACCCCGAGATGTGCCGCCATGTCCAGGACCATCAGATAGTTGTCCGCAAACCATCCTGGGTTGACGGAGGTTACGGTGAACTTGGGCGACATCCGGATAAGCAAATCGGAGATATAAACCTCTCGCGTAAACAAGGACGGATGATCCGCGTCGGACAGCCATTGGCCAAGCGTTACGACGTGTTCCAGGTCAACCTCATGGGCGGCGGCCGTGAAGATCGCATTAAAGTGCAATCCGTTTGGCGCGGTCGGCGCGCATTGATATGCCCGCTTCATGCCTTGCATGGCCCGGCGCATGTCAGAGAGCGCGTATTGGTCTCCTTCAAAAATCTCGGCGCCGGCGCGGGCGAGGGCATCTGACCGACCGTCGCGCTTGCGAACAAACGCCCGGACGGGAAACCCTTTTTCAAGCAATTGGGTCGTGACGTGCCGGCCGGTCTTACCGGCAGCGCTGGTGACTAGAATTCTGGGCAGGGTTGACATCGGGGGTCTCCTGATCAATGTGGCACTTCTTGAATTAAAGTTGTTACTTTATTTTTTAAAGTAACTTTTTTGTGAGGATGCTATGGCAAAAGCACGTTCCTACAGGCTGCTCTGTCCGATTGCCCGTGCACTGGATCGAATTGGTGATCGATGGACCCTGCTAATCCTTCGGGATCTCCACGCAGGACCGGCCAGGTTTTCCGAACTCCAGCGCGGCTTGACCGGAATTGCCGCAAATCTGTTGACGGAGAGACTGGCGAAACTGGTTGACGACGGCCTCGCGAGAAAAGCTGACGCCGGTCACGGCGCGACGGTCTATGAGTTGACCGCTCTCGGCAAACAAACCTCGGACATCATCTTTGATCTTGCAGCATTCGGGGCGCGTTTCGCGCCAGAGGACGACTTTGTTCCACCCGGTAATCTGAGAACAGTTGCCACAACCATGGGAGCGGCAGCCAGGCGTGTAGCGACCCCAGAGATGAACTTCGACGCGGCTATTTTGGTTGATGGCGAACAGATGTGCCTGAACGTCAGTGAGGGATCTGCAGACATGACATACGGTGAATGCCGTGCGCCTGACCTGACATTCTCAACGTCCTATTCTGCCCTGCTTGCTCTTACGGAGGGAGACATGGATCCAAATGAATTTGCAGCAAACCACTGCAGCCTTGAGGTTCGCTCACCGGGAAAAGAGGCTGAGTTCATGGAGCTGATGTCGAGAATTACCGACATGTTGAGGACGGCCTGACGGTTTTTCGGTCAAGTGTAACGGCTACAGGTTGCCGAGCTGGGCTCCAACGTCCAACCGGCATTGTTTCGGTCAAACCGGGATGACAACCCCGCAGGCAGGCTCACTTGCAGATCGGCAGTTCCAGCGGCGGTTGCTTCGGCAGGGAACGGCGCCATGCGTTGATG
>JGI12316J14372_10003599_pt1 | contig 14451 bp, 16 predicted proteins | sample MarCyaLeptolynsp_FD_14372 | JGI IMG/M metagenome (IMG submission 14372) | reverse complement strand
GGAAGGCACATTACTTCGCAAGATCCTGGCGCACACCGTGTTCCCGTTCACGCTGATCCTGTCTTTCTTTATCGGCTACAAACTGGTCGAGAACGGGATAACCAGCCTGACTCTGCTCGGCTTTGTTCTGCTACCCATCATTTACGGCCTGTACTGCGCGCCGTTGGAGCGACTGATGCCGTACAGCCGGAAATGGCTGGAAGGTGGCAATGACACTGCGGTCGACATCATCATGTATTTCTCAGGCGCTTTCTGGAGCGGGATTTCCGGCCTGATTGTCAGCGCCTTGTTCATTATCGGAATGGTCGAAATGCTCGAGCCTTATGGGCACAATCTCTGGCCGGATCATTGGAACCTGATCATCCAGGTCACGCTGTTCATCCTGATCAAGGATTTCTTTCGCTACTGGTTCCACCGCGCTCTGCACGAGATTCCCTTCCTCTGGCGTATCCACGCCGCCCACCATTCGGTCGAGCGTCTGTACTGGTTGAATGGTATCCGCGCCCATCCGCTGGAAATTCTCAGTCAGGCAATCTTCTATGCCATTCCGCTCGCTCTGGTGCAGCCCAGCGCAGAAGTGGCTCTGGTCGCGGTGATCCTGCAGCTCAGCATTGGCATCTTCCAGCACTCCAACATCGATCTCGAACTCGGTTGGTGGGAGTATATCTTCTCTGTCGGCGACAATCATCGCTATCATCACTATCCCGACAAAGGGATCGGCGACTCTAATTATGGCGGCGAATTCATCGTCTGGGACATCCTGTTCGGCACCTTCCACAATCCCCGCGACGAACGCCCGCATGACAATATCGGCATCGGCACAGCGCCGGACTATCCGATGACAGTTGCCGGCCTTTATATTGCGCCCTTCCTGCCCAATCAGAAGTCAGTGTTTCGGGCGGACGATGAAGATGTTAACGCGCCCGCGCCGAACTCGCCGAAGCTTCAGCCGGCAGAATAGTCGCTCTTGCGAGCCCGGATCGCTCGAATTTTCGGGCTGATCCGGGCCCAGACGTGTAAACTTATCCACAATTCGGCATCTTCTGTGAAAAACTAATAAATCAACAGATTCTGTTAACCATTTCGCCTCAACACTCGCCCTCACTAGAGTGGAGTGTGCCGTATGCGTATGAAGATGTTTGCCGCTGAGTCCATCGAGGCTGCAAAGGCAATGATCTTCGCGGAGATGGGCGATGACGCGGTCATCCTGTCCGAACGCGAAGTTCCTGGGGGCGTGGAAGTTCGAGCCGCTACGGATAAAATGGGCGGCGGCATGGTGCCGAGTGAATCTCGCATCCTGACCCGTCTTGGCGCGACACCCTCCCCACGATTGGTTGAAAGCCCAGTCCGAAACCGCGTCCGCGACGCCCTGCTCTGGCATGGCGCTCCGCAGCGTTTTGCTGACCGGATCGCAGATGCCGGGATTACCAGCGGCTTTGAAGGCAGCGAGCCGAGCTCAGCCATTGCGGCAGGTCTCGAAAATACGATTTCCTGTGACCCGATCCCACCGGTTCCGCATCGCAATATCGTTCTGGTCGGCGCGCCGGGGCATGGTCGCACGGCCACCGCCGCCAAACTGACCCGTCGGGCTTCAGTCGCCAAAGCAGAAGTGTTGCCGATCGCTGCAGACCTCGATCACACGGCAGGCGGCGCCCAGCTCGCCGCTTATCTGGAAAAGGAACAGGATCAGATTCGGACGGTGACCAATCCGGATGACCTGTTCAAGCTATTGGGCGACGTCCAGAAGCAAGGCCAGCGCTGCATCATCGATATGCCAGCGATTATCCCATTCGACCAAGATGATATGGCCAGCCTGCAGGACTTGCTGGCCGTGATCGATGCCGAGCCCGTGCTCGTCATCAGCGCCGAAGGTCATCCTGAAGACTTAAGCGAAGCCGCAAGAGCATTTGCTCGCTGCGGCGTTCGTCGGGCAATTGTCACCAAGCTAGACGTGACCAGGCGAAGAGGCGGAATTGTCTCAGCCCTGATCTCAGCGAAAATTGCCTTTTCTCACCTTGCCATCACACCGTTCATCGGCGGTGGGCTGGTTCCCGCGACGCCAACACGACTGGCGCAGTTGCTGACAGAAGACGCACCTGCCCATGTTGCTCTTAAAGGAGCCGCGTAATGAGCTTCCTCCTTCCTAAATCTCAGGAACGCCCAAACCAACGCCCGCCAAGGCGCGTGGAGCCTGCCTCCATCATCGCAGTCGGGTCTGGTAAAGGCGGCGTCGGTAAAACGTTTATGTCGATCACGCTCGCAAGTGCCATGGCACAAGCAGGCAAGCGCACGCTCCTGGTCGATGGCGACCTCGGCCTCGCCAATGTTGACGTTCAGCTCGGCATTGCGCCGGAAACCGATCTCGCCGCAGTAATCGCGGGCTGGGTTGAGCTGGAAGATGCAGTTACCCCAGTTGATGGCGGTTCCGCGCAAGGCGGGTTCGATGTCCTTCCGGGCCGCTCCGGGTCAGGCGCCTTGGCAGAGCTGTCTTCAGAAGAAGTCGCGCGCCTTGCTGCCGGTCTGTCCGCTCTTGCTTTACAATATGACCAGGTGATCCTCGATCTCGGTGCTGGCATTGAAGCCAATTGCATGCGCCTCGCCCGCGCCGCCGACAAGGTTTTGATGGTCATCACGGACGAGCCAACCTCGATGACCGATGCCTATGCCTTCATCAAGGTCCTCAAAGGTTATGCGCCCAGCGTCGAACAGACGATTGCCATCAATCAATGCGAAACCCGCGCCGCCGGCCAGAGCACTTACTCTGCTGTGGCCCAGGCCTGCCAAACTTTCCTTGGCTTCCGGCCACATCTTGCTGGCACCATCATGCGCGATGATGCCGTCAGAGAGGCCATTCGCAGCCAACGAACGTTAATTTCAACAAACGCGTCTTCGCAGCCAATTCAGGACGTTATCGCCATTGCTCACACGCTTCTTGGGCGCACGGGGCAAGATCTGCATGCTTAAGAGGTGTGAATAAAATTATCGTTTCGAATCCGATTGTTAAATCTTCGGTTACTTTCATTACCTAGATTCACAATGGTTAACGATGACGGTACAAAGCTAATAGACTGATTCGGGGAGCTGAATATGAGAGTCTTACTAATCGAGGATGATAATGCGGTCGCCCGCAGCATCGAGCTGATGCTGAAAGCGGCAGGCTTTAACATCTACACGACGGACCTTGGTGAAGAGGGCGTCGATCTGGGCAAAGTATACGAGTATGACATCATCATTCTCGACCTGTCTCTGCCTGATATCTCTGGGTATGACGTGCTGAAACAGCTCCGCATGGCCCGCGTGAACACGCCGGTCCTGATCCTCTCGGGTAATCCGGATATTGAGGCGAAAGTGAAGACGCTCGGCTATGGCGCCGACGATTATCTCACCAAGCCGTTCAACAAGGACGAACTGATCGCCCGCATCACCGCGATTGTTCGTCGCTCGAAAGGCCACGCCGAAAGCGTCATCCGCACCGGCGAAATCCTGGTCAACCTCGACGCCAAGACGGTCGAAGTCGACGAAGAGCGCGTGCACCTGACCGGCAAAGAATATCAGATGTTCGAGCTGCTTTCCCTGCGCAAGGGCACGACCCTGACCAAGGAAATGTTCCTCAACCACCTTTATGGCGGTATGGACGAGCCGGAACTGAAGATCATTGACGTGTTCATCTGTAAGCTGCGCAAGAAATTGCAGCAGGCGACAGGCGGTGAGCACTATATCGAAACCGTTTGGGGTCGCGGCTATGTGCTGCGCGATCCGAAACCGAAGAAGGAAGCGGTCGCCGCTTAAGTCTTCTTCCCCCGAATTGACTGGAAACCCGGTGCTGAAAAGCGCCGGGTTTTTCTTTGGACAGGACGCTGTGTTGAAGGCCGGTCCGTTGCTGGGTCAAGCGCGAACTCTAACGCCTCCAGGAGCAGAAAACAGACTTGATTGATGATCAGCGCGCGCCGAGGTCGACGCGTTTGCTGTCCACAATCACCATATCGTTCCAGAAGGCGAAGCTTTCAGGTGTATCTGCACGCAACGACACGAACACTTCATCCCCGACATTTTCAGCATCCCAACGGATGTTCCAGTTTGTACTGACGCAGAGCGTTTCGGTTTCTCCAGCACGGATATTCTCCTCGTGCAGGTCGGGTTCGCGATCGATCATCTTCCCTGTTTCGCTGTGCAGCTCGAGATCATATTCCTGCATGAGAAGCGTCGAGTTGAGAATATCCGCACAGATTTCCAACTCGTCGCCGCCGATTTTGTCTGCGATACGCCGCGTGCGGATCGCGGCTATTTCACCCCCGGGGGCACCGCCATAAGCAACACCGCCAAAGGTTGAATTGATCATGCGATAATAGATCCCGCCGTGGAATTTGCAGAGAGACGGACCAATGCCGGGAATGCGATAAGCGACGCCAGCTTGTCCGGTATCACAGATTGCGAACATTTCGTCGCGCATACGATCATCGCACCAGGCCTGACTCTTTTCGCCAAGACGGTAACACGCGTCATGCCGCGCGCAGACCGGGCGAAAGGGGCCATCCGCAAGAGGTTCGATTACCGATTTCAGAGCATCGGGTAGTTTATCCTGAACGAATTCCGGCCCACAGCTATCCGCGGCTTCCATGTGTTCCGCTTCACGCAGAATGTAGTCTTCACCGACGTCGGCTGGGACATCGACTGGGTTCGAAAGCGAGGCACAGGACGCGACAACCATCGCGATCGCCGGCGATGCAATCGCTTTGCGCCAGCTCATAGGATTGCGGTACGGACAAGCATGCATCTTGCCACGCCTTCACGTGTTTCGCGAAAGTAAGTCATCAAGCGCGCCTTTTGTAGCGATGGTGTCCGTCGCGGTTCACCACGCTAACCCGATCGAAGAAAAGGTAAAGCTGGGGCGCCGATCATCGTCATCGCCACAAAAACAAATCCCGGAGCGCTACGCGTCCGGGACCTCTGGGTTTAGATTTTCGTCGAAACCCTACTCGTCTTCCTCGATCATGTCGGCCCAGAAGACCTCCTTGCTGGCGCGGATCGCCTCGACCAGGATTACGATCACGGCCAAAGAGAGCACCCACCATGCTGTGCTGGATTGACCAGCCCAATTCACCATTGCTTCAAACATCACCATGCCTCGGTCTTATGCCGTCGATGTGGTCAATATGCCTGTCACGTCTTAACGAGTGCTGAGTCAAATGTGGCCCTGACTCGGCAATTCGTAATCAAAATCGCCCAATTTCTTTACCCCTGCCGACTTTTGCGTAAACAGGGGGCAAATGACGAAGCGAACTCCTAAACGAAAACCACCCGCGCGTGTCTGGCAGCGCATGCTGTCCGGTCGGCGTCTGGACCTGATGGACCCGTCACCTGTGGATGTCGAGATCGAAGACATTGCCCACGGCCTCGCCCGGGTGGCGCGCTGGAACGGTCAGACCAAAGGTGCGCACGCCTTTTCGGTGGCGCAGCACAGCGTCGTGGTCGAAGCCCTTTGCGTGCATCTTGAGCCGCGCATCGATCCACGCTCGCGGCTACTCGCGCTGCTGCATGATGCGCCGGAATATGTGATTGGCGACATGATTTCACCGTTCAAGGCGGTGCTGGGAGATGGTTATAAAGAGATCGAGACCCGCCTTGCCCATGCCATCCATGCGCGCTTCGGCCTACCAGCTGAAACGCCAGGCAGTCTAAAACGCCTGATCAAGAAGGCTGACAACATTTGCGCCTGGTTTGAGGCCACGCAGCTGGCCGGGTTTTCCGAAGCCGAATCCGATCGCTTCTTCGGCCACCCACCGCGCGGACTGCATCTGGAACTGAAACCACAACCGACGGAAGAAGCGCAGGCCGAGTTCATTGCCCGCACCGTGGCCCTGCTTGCAGATATCGAGGCGCCTGCATGAGCCTGATCATCGGACTCTCGGTTGTGATTGTCGCCTTTGATGGCGAAAAGCCGCGCGTTTTGGCGACGCGACGAGATGGCGATTTGACCGCGCTGCCCTTCGGCGCGTTCGATCCGGCTGAACACCGCACGTTCGAACTCGCCCTCAGGGGTTGGGTGAAGGAACAGACCGGGTTCCAGCTCGGCTATGTCGAACAGCTCTATACGTTCGGTGACCGCGATCGCGAAAGTCCGGAAGCGACCTTGCTGGACGCGCCACAAGATGCACGTGTGGTCAGCGTCGGCTATCTCGCCTTGACTCCAGAGGCCGAGCGCCTGCCCGATGCATTCGAGGCGCGCTGGCGCGGTTGGTACCGGCATTTTCCCTGGGAAGATCATCGCAGCGGACGCCCGACTATGATCGATGACCTTATCGCGCCGCGCCTGTCGACCTGGGCGGTTGGCAATTCCGATCGCCAGACCCGGGCCCGCAGTGCGTTCGGGCTGGATGGCGAAGACTGGCCGGACGAAGCGGTTCTGGAGCGTTACGAGCTACTCTACGAAGCTGGCCTCGTGGCGGAATGTGCGCGTGACCGCGAACTTCCGATTCCCGACTCCCATCTGGGTGAACCAATGGCCTCGGATCACCGCCGTATCCTCGCCACTGCAATCAGCCGTTTGCGCGCCAAAATACGCTATCGACCCGTCGCGTTCGAACTGATGCCAGACCGGTTCACGCTAACGGCGCTACAAGGCACGGTCGAAGCCATTCTGGGTCAGAGGTTGCACAAGCAGAATTTCCGCCGGGCGCTTGATCGCACGGGACTGGTCGAAGGTACCGGCGAAATGGAAAGCGGCACTGGCGGGCGTCCTGCAGAGCTGCATCGCTTCAAGCGCGAAGCCCTCCGCCGCACCGGCGCCAGAGGCCTCAGCGCGCCGGTCTTGAAAGGCCGATAAAGAGCGGGAAACTAAACCCCGCCGCCAGACCACCCAGGTGCGCGGCCCAGGCGATGCGCATGACGCCGATATCGCCGCCGAGGAATGCCAGCACGATATTGATGACGATCCACGGAACCGAGATCGACCAGGCTCCGCGCCAGCCATTTCTCAAGTAACCGATCGCGGGTAGCAGGCCGGAAATCGCTGACGAGGCGCCAATTGCAATTCCGTCCTGCGCATCAATCGCGTACCACAGCATTTGCGCCGCCGCGCCGCCTGCCGCGCAGGCGAAGAAGAAGGTCAGAAACAGGATCGCGCTCCTGGAGTCCCGGCCCAGTCCTTGAACCACAATCGGCCCGAGCGCGATCAACATCGCCATGTTCATCATCAGGTGAAACGAACCGCCATGCAAGAATGTGTGCAACACATAAGGCGCGAACTCGCCCCAGGGACGATAGACGTTTTCGAAACTTGGCCCACCTGCGACGGCGCCGACGGCGAACATCCAGTCCTGCATCCGGTCAGGGGCATTAAACTGGACCAGCGTGACGGCCACAATCGCCCCGGTCAGGGCGAGGATCACGGTCGGAAATCCTTTGCGAAAGATGGGCGGGCGCTGCGGCCCGTGATCCGGATCGGTATAGACTTGCATCATTCACATATGGCGCTTGCGCTGGCAAACGCCAGCCCCGGTCTGCCGCCACGTGACGGCTTGACCTGCTGCCGCTGACAGCCACGATCACGGCCATGACTTTGACATTTGATGATCTCCGCCCGCCCTGTCCTCACATGGACGAGACCCATTCCGAGTGGCGTCGCAGTGTCCGCGGCTTCGTCGAACGCGAAATGATGCCTTTCATCGAGGAATGGGAGGAGGCTGGGCGGATCCCACGCGACCTGTTCAAGAAGGCCAAGGCGGCTGGCCTGCTCGGCATCGGATATCCGACCGAGTATGGCGGCGAAGGCACGGAGTTTGATCGCTTCCATGGCATCGTGATGTCCGAAGAGCTCGCGCGAATGGGCGCGGGCGGGGTCTCTTCGGCACTGATGATTCACGGCATCGGCCTGCCGCCCATCATGGCGCTAGGCAGTGAGGAGATGAAAACCGAAATCGGCAAGAAGGTCCTGTCCGGTGAAAAGCAGATCAGCCTCGGCATCACTGAACCGTCGGCAGGATCAGATGTCGCGCAGTTGAAGACCAAAGCGGTGAAAGACGGCAATGGCTGGCGCGTCAACGGGTCGAAGACCTACATCACGGGCGGGATGACCTCGAAATGGCTGACCACGGCGGTGCGGACCGGCGGCGACGGAATGGGCGGAATTTCGCTGATGCTGATCGATCTCGAAAGCGACGGGGTCAGCCGCACCGAACTGCCCAAGCAAGGCTGGTGGTCATCTGACACCGCAACCATCCATTTCGACGACGTCTTCGTCCCAGCCGAGAACCTGATCGGCGAAGAGGACAAGGGCTTTTACGGCATCATGGCGAACTTCAATGGCGAGCGCCTCGGCATGGCAGCGCAGGCGGCGGCCTCAGCGCGCGTCTGCATCGAAGAAGCCGCCAACTGGGCACAAGAGCGCAAGACCTTTGGAAAGCGTCTCGCAGATCATCAGGTCATTCGTCACAAGATCGCCGCCATGGCCCAGCGCGTCTGGGCGACCACGGCCATGCTCGATACGTTTGCCTGGCATGTTCAGAACGGCAATACGCCGGTCGCCGAGCTCGCCATGCTGAAAGTCCAGGCCACTGAAACGCTGGAATTCTGTGCTCGAGAGGCGATGCAAATTCTGGGCGGCGCCGGGTTCATTCGCGGTCACCGGGTCGAGCGGATTTATCGCGAAGTCCGGGTCATGGCGATTGGCGGAGGATCGGAAGAAATCATGCGCGATTTGGCAGCCCGCCAACTTGCATTGTAGGCTCCCGGCAGGAGGATCAGCATGGATAGTTTCAAAGACAAGACCGTCGTCATCACGGGCGGCGCGACAGGTATCGGGTTCGCGCTCGCCAAACGGTTTGGCGGCGAAGGCGCCAGGATCGTGATTGGAGAGCCGCGGCAAAACCGGCTCGACGAAGCCATCGCGGAATTGAAGGCACTGAATATCGAAGCCTCCTCCATGGTGATGGATGTGACCGATGAAGCCAGCGTCACGGCCCTCGCCGACTATGCGGACGGGACTTATGGCGGCACCGACATTCTGATCAATAATGCAGGCATTCCGAGCAGTCGGACGCCAATTGTCGACGTCCCCATGGTTGACGTCCGAAAGCTGTTCGACGTCAATTTCTTCGGCGTCTGGCACGGCGCGGCAATCTTCGGCAAACGCATGATCGCACGCGGGACGCCCGCGGCAATTTACAATCTGGCATCGGAAAATTCTTTCTTCAATGCGGTACAAAACAGTGCCTCATACATCGCCTCCAAACACGCGGTCCGTGGACTAACTGAGGCCATGCGGGATGAGTTTCCCGACTTCGTCCAGGTCGGCATGATCGTGCCCGGCTTCGTTGCCTCGGAGATGACCAAAGGGTCGGAGCAATGGGCCATGGACGCTGACACCTTTGCCGAGAAAGTGGTCGAACAGATCCGCGCTGGCGAATTCTACGTCGTCACTCATTCTTACAATATCGAGCGGATCAAACCGATCCATGACAAGATCGAAGACGCCTATGCGCGCAATGCACCGCGTTATGAGGGTGACGAAGAATATGACGTGCCGACGCTGATCGCGCGTCTGACAGCTGGGAGAGACGGCACATGAACTGGATGAAAGAAGGCAATACGGCTGTCGTGACCGGCGGCGCTGGCGGCATCGGACTGGAAGCGGCCCGGCGATACGCCGCGGTCGGCATGAATACCGTTCTCGTCGACATGAAAGAAGAGGCGCTGGGCGAGGCCGCACAAGCTCTCAGCTCCGGCGCCGGTGAGGTTATGACGGCGGTGTGCGATGTCTCAGATCCGCGGGCAATGAACGATTTGCGCGACAAGGTGCTGGCCCGGTTCGGCAAGATACATGTGCTGATGAACAATGCCGGGATCGGGCGTATGGGCACTAAACCATGGGAAGACCTCGACGCGTTTAACAGCCTCGTCTCAGTCAACCTGATGGGCGTGATCCATGGCTGCCACGCCTTCATGCCCAGCATGCTGGCCCATGGCGAACCGGCTGCAGTGATCAATACCGGCTCGAAGCAGGGGATCACGCGTCCGCCGGGAAATTACGCCTACAATCTCTCCAAGGCCGGGGTGCTGGCCTATACCGAAAGCATCGCGCATGCCCTGCGCCAGGAAGAGGATTGCCAGCTGAGCGCGCACTTGCTCATCCCGGCTTTCGTCTACACGCCGATGGTCTCAGCCTTCATTCCGCAAAAACCGCCTTTCGCGGCCACGGCGGAAGAAACCGTCGATTTCATGATGCAGTCGCTGGAGCGCGGGGATTTCTACATTCTCTGCCCCGACAATGAGACGCCGCGCCCGCTGGACGAAAAGCGCATTCAGTGGACCGCGGATGACATCATCAAGAACCGACCCGCCCTGTCGCGCTGGCATCCGGATTATGAGGACGCGTTCAAGGCGTTTGTAGAGGACTAAAAAAGCGCCCCGAACCGCAGCCGGTTCGGGGCGAGCGTGGTTGGTGTTGGAAGGAGGCCAATTGGCTAGAATTTATAGCCAAAGCCAAGGCCAACCACGGTTGGGTTGATGTCGACTCCCGCATCGACAGTCGCACCCAAGGCTGTTGTGAAATCCACCGTCACATCGGTGTTGATCCAGATCTTCTTGACGTCGGCATTGAAGGCCCAACCGCCAGGCTGACCGTCGAGATCATAGTCGAACCCGACCTGCACCGCGCCGCCAATGCTGGGTTCATAATCAATGCTGTCGGCGACGGGGCCCGCATCCTCATTGAAGAACAGCGTCGCATTGATGCCCGCACCGACATAAGGTTTGAACTGGGTCCCGGTATCGAAATGATATTGCAGGGTCAGCGTCGGCGGCAGCAACCAGACATCACCAAGATCGACCGTCGCATCGGTGAGGGCCCCTGGCACGGTGACATTGACCGCTTCAACATCATGCGGAGTGACGGCCAGGATCAGCTCGACAGCCACGTTGTCGTTGAAGAAATAGGTGATATCGAGCTCTGGCACATACTGATCGCCAATATCAACATTCCCGGCCAAAGCGGCACCGGCGACGGACAGGTCCGCGCTTTCATCCGGCAGCACACCAAGCACGCGCCCGCGGATCATCCAGGGATTGTCCTCGGCATAGGCGGCTGTTCCGATCAGAGCAGACGTCGCCATCAGGGCGGCACAAACAAGCGATTTCATAATTTTCCCTCTTGGTTCGAAAACTTGTAACGCTCAGCTAGGGACCTGTTTTCATGTTAAAAACTACCCAATCTGACGCGCGGGCTCATGCCGCGTGGCAGATGCGCTCAATTGCGTACTTTCCCTAAGTGACGGCCCGAACCGGCTCTGCGAGAGTGCGAAGAATCCTTCGCCGAAATCGCCCCCTCCCCTTCACATTTGCCGCCAATCACCCAAAATGGGCGTCATGGCTCATTCGCACGCTCACTCTCACGCCAACACACCCTGCAGCCCGCAGGAAACCGAGGCATTCCTGACCGAAGCGGAAGCTCTGGTCGCGCAGAAGGGACAGAAGCTGACCCCCATTCGGCGCAAGGTTTTGCATCTTTTGCTGGAGAGTCATGAGCCGGCCAAGGCCTATGACCTGCTGGCCAATCTGGATGGCGAAGGTGCGGCCAAGCCGCCGACGGTCTACCGTGCGCTCGACTTTCTTCAGGAGATGGGTCTGGCGCACAAGATTGAGAGCCTCAATGCCTATGTCGCTTGCGGCCATACCAGCCACGCCCACTCAGCCGTATTCATCATTTGCGACACTTGCGGCGGCGCTGAAGAGCTGCACGCGGTCGAGACCGGCGACGCGCTCGAAAAGGAAACGAACGCGGCTGGATTTGATGTCCGCTCGGCCGTGATCGAAGCCCGCGGCATCTGCCGGGATTGCACCTGATGATCCCGCTCTGGAGCGGTATCGCAAACACCTGGGATTGCGACGAGATGGGGCACATGAATGTGCGCGTCTATGTCGAGAAGGCGATGGAAGGGTTGGGAAACTTCGCGGGCGCTGTGCAGATGCCTCACGCATTTCACGCCAATGCGCCCTCCACGCTGATGGTTGCAGAGCACCACATTCGCTACATTCGAGAAGCCCATGCCGGGCGTCCCCTGATCATGTCAGGTTGCGTCCTGGAGTGGGATGAAACGAGCGCTCTCATCTACCAGGAGATGCGGCATGGCGATGGCAGCCCCGCCGCAGCGTTCCGGACACGTGTGATCCATGTCGAAGCCAAAACCGGCAAGCCGTTTCCCTGGAGCACGCGATCACGCGCTCAGTTGGAAGCACTGGTGGACACGCCGCCAGACGACACGAAACCACGAGGAATCGATCCCGAGGCCGCGCCGATCGCGTCCAGCATGGCGACCCTGAGTGAGGTCCATAAGTGTGGCGCGCCGGAAATCGGACGCGGCCTGTTTCTGCCGCGTGAGACCGATATATTCGGCCGCGTCGCGGCGCCCTGGTTCATGGGCCGGATTTCAGATTCTGTACCGACCCTGCTGCATGATTGGCGCAGCAAAGTGGCGTCCTCCCAGACGGGCGCGCGTATGGGCGGTGCTGTGCTGGAGTATCGCCTGATCTACCGCAAATGGCCACGAGCAGGCGACCGATATGTCATCCATACCAGTCTCGCCGATGTCGCTGAGAAGACTCATTCACTGGCGCACTGGGTATTGGATCCAGACACCGGTGAGGCCTGGATCACCAGCCAGGCTGTCGCGGTGACTTTCGATCTCGACAAGCGAAAGGTCATCCCGACGCCCAAGGAGCAGATCGACGAGCTCGAGAAACTGGCGCCGCGCGGATTGCGGCTCTAACCGCGCCGAGCGGGTTAAAACTCAATCAGATTCAAGCGCTGCGCTTTCAACACTGCGGTGGCGACGTTCGGAACCCTCAACTTATCCTGCGCGTTTCGGATATGCCTCGACACCATGGCGATGGTGATGTCCATTCGGTGCGCCACACCCTTTGTATTGTAGCCATTCGCGATCATTGTCAGACAATCGAGTTCTCTTTGAGACAACCCCACTCTTAAAGTCTCCAGATCGATCAGATGTGGGTAGAGTTTTGTTTCATAGACATCGATGACCGGTTGCACACTTGGTGCGACGTCATGCAGAAACGCAGACAACTCGTCAGCTGAGGCAGCACTGCTCATTAAAACGGCGGACGAAAACATCAGGTCAGATTGCGATGATCTGACTGGAAAACCAATGATACCGCTCGGCCGAAACTCGCCGTCGAGCGCGTCGAAATATAATTGCTCAGGGCGTGTCAGGGCGATGTTCTTGCTCTTGTACCAATTCGAACCCATTGCGAACGGCTTGGTGCGCGGCGTCAGGAAATCTCGTTCTCCGTGGCGTTGAAACGGTGGTGGGTTCAACAGGAACTCGGCTAACTTTGTCCGGACAGATTCCCTATGATTGCTAAAGATCAGAGATATCTGATCCATCGCTCGACCATCTCGCTCACCATTGGACACAATCGTCATGACCGCTTCGAGTACCAGACAATGCGTAAACCCGAGATCCTGCGTGAGCGCCGCGATAATGTCGAAACCGGCTTGCGCATCTGGTGCGTCCAAAACGTTTCTGACGAGCGTGTTTGTTTGTTCTTTGCTCAGCGGTTGCAGTCCCATCAAGGTGTAGACTTTCCCACCTCTGAAAAAAGATCAAGCTCTCAGCCGCCATGCGAATTCGCATATAAAGAAGAATTTTTCAGGCTCGAATATTTATTACCCAGCAACAATGCTCGATCAGAAGCCCTCTGGCAAAGTCCAAATATTCTGAACTACTGCAACTGTTGAAGACGTATTAGCGCCCATACGAATGGGTATAAAATTTGAACTTGGAGTCGGTGAGAAAACGGCGGAGACTCTGCCAAATTCTTTTTGAGCAGATGCCTGTATGACCCCAAAAGAGCCATTGAAGATCAGTCCCGACCCGGTCAATGGCTCGGAAAGTACAACAGCTTCAAATTTCCCCACCGCTCTGGATCGCGAAATTGCCGACCGATTACGGCTGGCGCGCGAGAAGCGGGCGCTCAATCAGGAAGAAACTGCGGAGAGGATTGGGGTCCCGATTGAGATATATGCTCAGCTGGAGGCAGCCGATCGCCGTATCGATGCTTGGCATCTCAGTAAGCTTGCAATGGCATTGGATCTGCCAATTTCCTGGTTTTTCCAACAGTCGCTTGAAGTTCGCTCTGACGGTCGACGGGCGCCAATGTTTGCACCAGACGCGATCCGGCGCATGTACTCTGATAGCGAAGCCCGCATCGAGAATCTGAGACAGCGGCTGGACGAAGTACGCGCCAAGCGTAAGCGCGATTGAGTCGCGTTAGTGTCGCGGTGTGCGATCCTTGATCCGGTCATAAGCAGCCATGATGTTTTCGAAACGGGCGCGAATGACGGGTTCAAACTCCATATCGGTGACGATATAGTCCCAATTCTTCTCAATCCCTTCGCGCACCAGTTCGCCGACATAGAGGGGATCAATACCCGCCTGG
>JGI12316J14372_10003588_pt1 | contig 14480 bp, 15 predicted proteins | sample MarCyaLeptolynsp_FD_14372 | JGI IMG/M metagenome (IMG submission 14372) | reverse complement strand
ATGGCCAATTGCATACGTACGGGCAAATTAGTTTGCATAATATAATTTGCTAAACCTAATGCATGTGCCGCACCGCCCATATCTTTTTTCATCCAGCGCATACCAGTTGCACTTTTTATATTTAAACCTCCACTATCAAAACAGACCCCCTTCCCCGCAATACACAGTAAAGGATGCTTAGGGTTACCCCACGATAATTTGATCAATCTTGGCGTGTAAATACTGGCCCTACCCACTGCATGGATTAATGGATAGTTATTTTCAAGTAGTTCATCTCCAATAATTTCTTCCAGGTCTGCATTGTATTTAGCGGCAAGTTGTTTAGTTGCATCAGATAAATGCGTGGGCATCATTTCATTGGCAGGCTCATTAACTAAATCTCTAACTAAATAAGTAGACTCAATTGTGGCTTGCACCGTTGTTTGATTTATATCTGTCGCGAGCAATAATTGTGCACATTCCTTTTTGCTTGTGAATTTTGAGAATTGATANGCGCCTAAACCCCAGCCAATAGTAAATTTTTGCTTGTCATGTACAGCAATATCTTCAGATAAGTAGTAATGCCCGGTTGNCAGTACCATNGGCAAATCAGCCAGTGTCCAAATAGAGGGGCTGTCGTCAACAATCACCACAACCTGGTTTAATTTACCATCTGCATCTGGCACCAAATAATGNTTACCTTGTTTAACCGAACGAGTGCTTGTAAGTATCCAGTTAATGGTATGATCCAGCGATGTTTTCGCCAGCTCNTCAAACTTGGGTTTTGTTAGCAGTGTAATGGGAATAGCGTCTTCGTTTGTGGCTTCGTAGAAACAATCCATATTTATTATTAAGGTTATTAATTCAGCGCATATTGTAACAAACCATTTACTTCACGACTTTACTGCATGAGCACACAAACACCCGCGTTAAAGATTGAAAATTTAGTCAAGCGTTATAAAGATGGCTTTCAGGCGCTTAATGGAATTTCTTTTAGTGTCAAGCAAGGTGATTTTTATGCTTTGCTGGGTCCTAATGGTGCTGGAAAATCAACCACTATTGGCATTATATGTTCACTGGTGAATAAAACTTCGGGCAGTTGAAATATTTGGCTATAACATTGATAAGGATTTTGCCAAAGCCAAACGCATGATTGGTCTTGTTCCGCAGGAATTTAACTTTAATTCATTTGAGCCGATTTTTGAAATCGTAAAAAATCAGGCGGGATATTATGGTATTACTCCAAATATCGCTAAAGAAAAAGCAGAACAAACGCTAAATATTCTTGGCTTGTGGGAAAAAAGAAAAAACACACCCCGCGAATTATCTGGTGGCATGAAACGCCGCTTAATGATAGCTCGAGCGTTAATACATGACCCACAATTGCTGATTCTGGATGAACCAACGGCAGGTGTGGATATAGAAATTCGTCGTTCAATGTGGGAGTTGCTACAAAAACTTAATGATGATGGCAGAACGATTATATTAACGACACATTACCTGGAGGAAGCTGAGTATCTATGCCGTAATATCGGTATNATCAGCGATGGAAATATAATTATTGATACGTCTTTAAGAGAATTTCTNGACCAGCTAAAAAAAGAAACATTTATCTTGTATTTGAAGGANTCAATTTCNTCTCCACCGGCGATTAAAGACGCTGATATCGTTGTTTATGATGAAAAAACATTAGAGGTCACACCTAAAGANCAGCANACACTNGAGAAAATTTTCCTGCAATTNGCACANNTNGNTATNGAAATATTAAGNATGAGAAACAAATCTAACCGGCTTGAAGAGCTATTTATGAATCTGGTTAAAAAATGAGTTTTAACGCATGACNATTCAAGAAAAATTCATTGCTTTAAGAACTNTATTNATNAAAGAAATTCTTAGATTTGCACGCATATGGGTACAGACTATTGTTCCATCAGTAGTAACTGTAGCACTGTACTTCACTATCTTTGGCAAGCTTATAGGTTCACAATTAAATGATGTCAAAGGTCATACTTATATGGACTTTATCATTCCCGGTATGATTATGATGTCAATGATCACAAATTCGTATGCCAATGTTGTGTCCTCGTTTTATAGCTCTAAGTTCCAAAAGCATATTGAAGAGATGCTGGTATCACCCATGCCTAACTATATAATCATTTGGGGTTATGTTTCTGGAGGTGTTGCACGCGGACTGACTGTTGGTATCGCGGTTACTATAACAGCAACCTTTTTCTCTGATTTGCAATTTCAAAATATCGGTTTGCTCATGATTGTTGCGTTGCTTACTTGTATACTATTTTCATTAGCTGGTTTTATTAATGCAATATTTGCAAACAGCTTTGACGATATCTCGTTAATCCCAACATTTGTACTCACACCACTAACATATTTGGGTGGCATATTTTATAGCATTGATATGCTGCCTGATTTATGGCGCTCAGTATCATTCGCCAACCCGATTTTGTATATGGTAGATACTTTCCGTGCCAGTATGATAGGTGTCAACGATATAAANATTTATATATCGTTGGCTATCATTATTGCTTTTGTTGTTGCGCTATATACAACTGCTATTGTATTGCTTAATAGAGGAACTGGGATAAGAAGTTAATAATTAAATCGACATTGCGGCTTCTTCACCNGCTTTTACTTTATTAATACCTGGAACCGGTGATGTTACAGCCGTACCATTGACTGCCTTAGTATCTTCCTTCTTTTCGCGGTAATTAATATTATCGACACGGTATTCCATTTCTACACGTGCAAACGATATTTTATCTCCTGATTTAAGTACGCATTTGTTAATTCGGTGTCCGTTAACCGATGTTCCATTAGTACTTCTTAAATCTTCCAGGAAGAAATTATTATGGAAGCTGATGACTTTAGCATGATGCATACTCACCGAATTAACCGGAAGATGAATTTCATTACTTGGTATTCTGCCAATAGTGGTGACTTCTTTGGTAATATCAAAACAGGCAACTACTTTGTCACCATCCATTTGTACAAGCTTAGGCGTAGGTTCACCTGCCATATTAATTGAAGCAACGTTCTTTTCAGCAAAGTGTTTAATACCAACACGTTCTTCATATGGAATCCATTGTAATTCTTCGACGGCAAGTTCCAGGACTTTTACAGAAATACTCTTTTCGCCTTCTACAAATGCAGTAATCAATGCGGTATCAAATAGAGCATTTATTAAACGAGGCACACCACCAGTATAACGATGAACAATTGAGTAGCACTCTGGATAAACAATTGGATCGATCTTGCCTTCTTCTTCAGCAGTATAGTCATAACCTGCAGTACTTAAGCGATGGTGTACATAAGAAGCAATATCTTCAACACTTAATGGTGCCAAGTGAAATCTAAAACGAATCCTTTGGCATAGTTGTTCCATGCCAGGTGCATCAAGAACTTGTTTAAGTTCTGGTTGACCAACAAGTACCAGGTTTAGAATACGTTCGTGCTGGGTTTCCATTCCCGTTAGCATACGCACTTCTTCTAGTACACGACGACTAAGGTTTTGTGCTTCATCAATAACTAATATAACTTGACGTCCTTGTTCATACTGTTCCATCAAGTAAGTATTAAGCATTTCGATCAACTCAACTTTACTGGCATTAAACGGTTTAAAACCAAATTCAACCAGGATCGCCTGGAAAAATTCTAATTCGTCCAGCTGGGTCTGATAAACACGTGCGATGATGACATCATCACCAACACTTGAGAGCAAACTTTGAATGAGTGTAGTTTTGCCAGAGCCAATCTCACCTGTTATTACGACAAAACCATCTCGATTCCACACGGTGTAATCCATGTAAGCTTTGGCACGTTTGTGCCCTTTACTTAAATATAGAAAGTTTGCGTCAGGAGTTAGCTGAAAAGGCTGCTGCTGTAGACCAAAATGTTCTAGATACATACTAAGTTTTCTCTTCTTGTGGTGAGTGCCAGTCGTTTCACTTATCTGACATCTAAATTATTAGTATTCACGTTAAATGACATTGTAATGGCGGGGAAAATCATTTTTAGAAGGCAATTCACAAAATAAACTAATTAATAAATTTAGATATATTCAAAATCACATAAAAATAACCAGCTACAAATAGGCGCAGATAGGTATAAACAACGTAACTTTATGTTATTTATGGATTTTATAAGAAAAATTGATATCAGAATGTGAAATCAATCAAAAAGGGAGTAACTGACTGGTGGCTTAATATTGATGAAAAATTTATAAAAGCAGGTAGCTTAAGTGGCGTTAATTTTGTTTTTCAACACAATCTGATTTATTACACTCGCCATAAATAATTAGTGAGTGGTCTGTAATATTAAAGCCATTATCTGCAGCAATTTTCTTTTGTTGCTCTTCGATTGAGGGATTTACAAACTCTACAATTTTGCCGCACTTAATGCAGATCAGATGATCGTGGTGCTTGCCCCTGTCTAACTCAAATACTGCCTGACCACCTTCGAAGTGATGGCGCATGACTAAACCTGCACCTTCGAACTGAGTCAATACACGGTAAATTGTAGCTAAGCCGATCTCCTCGTCTGAATCGAGTAAAACTCGGTAAATGTCTTCAGCACTTAAGTGTTGCTGATTGGACTTCTCAAGAATCTCCAAAATCTTCATCCTAGGAAGAGTAACTTTCAGGCCTGCCTTGCGAAGATCTTGATTTTCCATGTGATTTATAAGGGGTTGGTATTGTGAATGAGGCACTATATTAGCAAACCTGAATGATTTGCGTTAGCAAAGTTCTACGGTTTTTGTCGCAACCTGAAATGTTTTAGGTTCCTTAACAAGTTGCGTATAGCACTTTCGAATGAGGCATCACCATTCACGGTACAGTAATCACGTAGCCATGACTCGACCTCATCAATAGTTTTAGTTTTACCAAGTATCGAATAGGTTTCTTCATGCAGATGATTGTAGGCTGTCATGTACCCTGCCAGCCAGCTTAAGTAATAAGCAGCGCCATCGTCATCTTCATTCAAATATGATTTACAGCTAAGATTACCCAGACCCATGACCAAATATTGACCAGTATCATCCGCAGAGTGCCCGAGAGTATTGAATAAGGTTAAAAGTAGAATAACTTGAAAGAAAGTCTTTAATTTATATAAATTTAGACTAAGAAATAACCTCATAATTTACTTGAATATATTACGGTAACTTTTTGATTATAAAATAAAAACCCGTCATATAGACGGGTCTGCAATCAGCCATTTGTACACTGGGACTTAGCAATTTATTTTTTTTGTACCCAACTAGAGGAGAAAGGGTTGCCAATTTTCCGTGTGCACGGCGTACCAAATTCTGTTTTGTGTTTTCCTAATCGCCAGAATGTCGTAACTCAATCTCCAGCATGAGAAAAACTTAAGTCAGCACATTAACATAACTTTTCATCAAATTCACAAGGTTTTTTAACCATTTCTAGGGTAAAGCTCACCTGCCTTGGTAACTCTTTTGTACCCAGTTCCACATACTTCTAGCCAATATACCGCCGTAAGAATTTATGCCGACCAATGCGGCTGAACAACCGCCAAAGTGTTGACAATTGGCATTCTAAGGTTGTTTTTTTCTTTATAATTCATAAAGTTATAGCGGAATACTCATCTCGGATTTAGTTATTTTTACATTAACAATCAGGCTTAATTCATGAATACAAGAATCTTCATTTACTGCATTTTTATTATGCTGTTTCCCCTTACAGCCCAGGCTGACATGATATTGAATAAATCGATTATTTATTTCGAACCCGACAACCCCAACCGCGAAGACCTGGAAATTCAGAATGCGGGCACCGATCCTTTGTATATATCCAGGTCACGTCTAAAATTGTTAATAATCCTGGTACCGATAAGCAGGCGGGAAATATTTGATAATCCCAAACAAGCTGGTTTATTGGTTTCCCCTAATAAACTTGTTGTTCCGCCTAATGGAAGAAAGTTACTCAGGTTTGTAAATCTAAACCCCAATCCGAAAGAAGAGAAGGTATATCGAGTAAGTATCACACCCGTAGTCGGTGAATTAAGCGCCAAAAGCACAGGTGTAAAAATCATGATTGGCTATGAAGTGCTTGTGATTGTACATCCGGTTGATGGTCACATAGATCTTACGCATCAACGTTCCAGTAATAAGTTAACGCTTTCAAACCAAGGCACACAAAATGTGTTGCTGCGTAAAGGGACGCAATGCCCTGCCGACGTTGATGATGAAAGTCTGTGTCATCAATTACCAGGTAAAAGATTATATCCCGGTAATACCTGGTCGGTTGACCTGGAGGCAGACCAAGCCGTGACATATTTCTTAAGTCGAGGCAAAGAGCATTCCGTGCGTGTATTTGAATAACGACTAAGTCATTTTTAAGTCAAAGGATTGGCAAGCAAACTCATAATAGTTGTAAAACTTATTCCGAATTTTATTGCATTAATTCGGTTTATATTATTGTGTGCGTGTTTATTTATTCATATGGCACACGCGAGCACTGAAAGTGTGAATGTCGAGTTGAGTGGTAATGATGATGCCTTTATTATTTCATCAAGTGGTGTGCCAAAAGGTTTTGAAGATTTAGCAGGACCGCAATTTAATCAAGTGGATGTTTATTATCAGGGTAAGTTTTTAATTAGTACTGAAGCCACTTACGATTTTGAAACATTAACCTTTCATACTCCACAAGTGCTTATTGATAATATACATGACTTAATTGACCCGGATTATATTCAGCAAAAAATTAGATCGCCTCTTCCAATTAATGCTGATAGGTTATGCTTAAGTACTAATAGCGATATAGATTGTGGAACATTAACTCCCAATATTGTTGCTATTATCTTTGACGAGGGGCATTTCAGAGTTGACCTTTTTATTAATAGCCAATATTTAGCGACACAATATGTAGAATCATCAAAATATTTACCTGCCGCTGAAAATAAATTTTCAACCATACATAATTTAAATCTAAATTTATCAGGCACGGACGAAATTGAAGACAGTTTCAATGTGCAGACTAATAGCATGGTTTCATTCGGTGAAGCCCGCTTATTAGCACAGTCGAACTATACTGATGAAGAAGACTTCTTGATTGATGAAGTCTCATTGCAAAAAGATTATCAAGGCTGGGAAGCGGAAGCAGGAGTATTTGAAAGTGAAGCAAGATCAACAAATTTTTTCTCACAAGTGGATATCACTGGTGTGCGTGTAAAGACTTCATTAAATACACGTACGGATATTGAAACTAGTAGCGGCACAAATATTTTTATTTTCCTAAATGCACGTAGTCGGGTGGAAGTTTTTCGCAGTAATCGCCTCATTGACGCAAGGTTTTATGATGCCGGCAACCGTCAATTAGATACTTCCCGTTTCCCCGATGGCGCGTATCAAATATCCGTACGCATACGTGAAGAAACTGGAGCCGAACGTACTGAAGAATATTTCTTTGTACGTAACTCGCTATTACCACCCATTAAAGAACCTGTTTTATTTGCTGAAACTGGAAAAATTAATAAGTTAGAACAGCAGACACTGTTGCCAGAAACGATAGATGATTCGATTGTACATATTGGTGGTGTATTTCGTGTCAGTGAAAATATTGCAGTAGAGGGTGAAGTGCTAAGCACTGAAGAACAACGTATGGTACAAACGGGAGTTGTTCATGTCGGTTCTGGCTTGCAAAGTCAGGTTAATGTAATGGCAACCACAGAAAGTGACTGGGGAGTCGCTATTAGGGAAAATTATGCAACAAATCTTTTTTCATTGGCAGTGGATTTCAGATATATAAGTCAGGGCGATGAAGATATTGCAGATATCGATGAATTCGACTTGGTTTCACGAGATACAACACAGGCAACTGCAAGTATTGTGCATGAGTTATTTGATGGCAGAGCGTTCTGGCGTTATCGGCATCTGGATCTGAGTGGTTCAGAGAAATCTGAAACCTATTCTGTTAATTATCGAAAACAGCTGCTCAGAAAACAAAATTATCAAGTGGACTGGGAATTTGGTGCCAGTCGGGATACAGATGATTACTTGGTAAATACTAAATTAGAATTCACATTCAGGAAAAAGAATAATATTTTTCGTTTAAGCGGTGGTGCGCAACGCACTAAAACTGAAAGTTCGCGGGAAAATGATTTTATAAGCAGTGCACGCTGGCAGCATACTCGACGTGATCCTAGTTATGGCAGGCTACAAACCCAACTATTTCATATCAAAGAAGTTGATTTCAATACGGCAGGTATTAATGTCGCTTCCGAATCTCGTTATGGTTTTAATGAGGTTGAATTAAACAGGACAAACAATAATGGTGAAAATACTTTCGGTTATTCAGTACGCAGTCAGCTTAGCCTTGCCAGTGATTTTAATACCGCAACATTAGGTGGAGCGCAGCGAAACAATAGTGCCATTATTATCAATCTTGATGGTCAACCTCAAGGCGCTAAATTTGAAGTTTATGTTAACCGACAATCCATTGGCTTTGCAGGTGTTGGTAAATCTACTGTCATCCCATTAGCTCCTTACGAAACATATGATGTGCGTCTTGAATCACGTTCAGATACGTTTTTGACATTTGATGAAACGCCAAGAGAAGTGACTCTTTATCCTGGCAATGTTAATGCACTTAATTGGAAAATTGATCGAGTATTAGTACTTATTGGTAAAGTGGTAGATGTGCATGGTGATCCCATCAAAAATGCTAGAATAAATAACGTTGGTACTTTTGCTGGCACTGATGAGCGTGGTTGGTTTCAAATTGAAACAGGTAAAACACAGTCTCTTGAATTACAACAAACAGATGGTTCTACTTGTAGAGTTGATTTAGGAGAATATAACAGTGAAGAAGATGTGCATGTTTTTGATCAATTAATATGTAGTGATACTTCAACCACAGTAACGGGTATCTAGATTTACTCTGCAATCAACATTAATAATACCGCTGAGTTTTTATTTTGTGAGTTAGCCGTTGCTATATTTGCTTCAAAGCTGCATACCTGATCAGCATTATCTAAAGCGAGGTAAGTATTGCTCAATTTAATACTTTGGGTGGAATGGCTATAGTCAGTCTTGCCAACGTCATAATCTGCCTGTAACTGTCCGTCTAACCCTGCAATATTATAAAAGCCTGTGGTTGAATGTGTGATTGTGTCGAATACTTTTAAACAAACACTCTGCGTTCCTTCAATGGCATCGTCGTACTTGGAATCTTCAGCAATCAAGCGAGTATTGTCTGGAATGACTAGAGAAATTGAAATAGAACCTTGCGAACCTGTGCGCCCTACTTTGCCTTGAGAAGCAGCATAGAGTGGATTTAGCGCTAGGCTAAATATAAGCAAAAATTTCAGGCAACTGCAGATATGTTGCAGCGCCTTGCGAGCGACATCCTCCAAGATGACCTTCCTATTTATTATTATATTAATGCGTATGTGCTATCGGCACGTGCAGTAGTTCCTCTAATACTTACAGAACAAATAATAACAGAAGGTATAAAAATAGCGACAAATGGTAAATATTTACTTAACTGATGTAATCAGTTCACTATTTGTGGATGAAAAATGTAACTTATTCAGGAATAACAGATAATTGAATAATGCCTTGGTAACGTCCCGCCACGGCACTATTTAAAGTTTCCTTTTTAATAATAATACGTAAACGTCCAGCATTACCCTGGCAATTCCTAGCGTTACGCAAAGGCCGGGTTAAAAACCCGCTTACAGGTACGCCAGCCTGCAGTTCAGTAAAACCACCGCCACTGCGCCTATCGCGATATAGCACATCGTAATCGATACGGTATGGACCATTATTGATAGTGAATTCTCCATTATCACCATCACCCAAAGCAATTAGGCTATATACACCCACAGGGTTGCTAGCCACACATAGACGTTCATTGATGACTAAATCTCTTGCTAAATTAGCCTGTGTTGATACTTCTATATCGTCTAACTTAGTGATGAGAATATCGGCATGTGCATTTAGCGCAAACATAAATGCTAAGCCTGGCAGAAATGAAAAAGAAAGTAATTTCATTTACTTATGATCAATCGCTTTTCACTATATGTGAACATATTAAGCGATGAAGCGTTAAAGCTATTCTGCTGAAAGCTCCAACGTGAGAATACCCGAATGCGAACCACTGCCAGAAGCTAGTTCTGCCTCTTCGACTAAAATAGATATTGTCGCATTTGGGTTAATACAAGGATTGGCGGCGCCCCCAAAAAATGCCGCAATATTTGCATTATAACCAGCGTTACCGATAAATTGTCGTGCGCTGTTAATATTACCAGGCAACATTTCAATTTGGCCATTAGCATCAGTCAAAAACACACGATACTCAATGCTGTCGACACCGTTGGACAGGGTAAAATCATTAGGATTCGCTGCTGACCCATCGCCTGTGGCACGCAAACGATAACTTCTTGGCTGGCCTAAAAAGGTAGGTATTGTCGAAGTAACTGCGACGCAAATTTGCTCATCTGCTGACATGTCACCAGCACCACTCCAGGTGCCTAGATCAATATCATTTAAACCAAAGATCAAAGCAAATTCGTTATTAACAACAGTAATATTTAACGTTCCTGTTGATGTTGTCGCACGGTTTCCAGCTGTTGCTGCCCAGACGGTTGAATTAATGAATAAGGTACAAATGCAGACCCACACTAATGTGAGTTTGCATTTATATTGATATGAATTTTCCCTAAACATCAAATTTGGCAGTACGTTAGTATTTATGGGTGCTGACTAAATCCATATAGCCAGCACCCATATGACCGCTTTTGAATTATTAATTATTCAGGCGCAACTTCTAACGTTAGAATGCCATTATATGTGCCTGCAGGAGCAGCCACTAATGATGCACGTGGAACTGTGACTTCTACAAAGGCATTGGCACCACCACCTGTACTGCAGTCATCAGAAACAGTATTTGCGCCTGTTTGACCTGTTAAGGCTGTGCCTGATGTCACACCTGCAGCAGCTGTACCAGTTACTGCATCATCCCACGCAACAGAGTATGCAATAGGAGTGGGAACGGGTGCTGCATTTTGAATAGTAAAGGCATCCCCTGCACCGCTACCTGTAGCATTAACACTATATGTACCAGCACCATTACGATATACACATGCTGTTGAGCTGCCTGTAATATCGCCTGTACCAGTAATATCAAAAGTCAAAAGAATATCACTTAAACCTGAGATTCTTACCAAATCTTCAACATCCACTGAAATATTCAAAGTTCCGGTTGATGTGGCACCAACGGTTCCTTGTGTAGCGGCAATGACCCCACCGGTTGCTAGCATGCTTGTCACTAAAGCTGTAGTTTTAAGGAAATTCTTCATTTTTTTCTCCACGTTATTAATTCCATTTAAAAAAACATCATCTGTTTTTTGTCGTTTGCATAACTTCTGTCAAAAATATTACTTATCTAAGCTAATAAATCATGGCCTTGGACGATAAGCGCGATTTATTTATGGTTGAGTGGATTAAAGATTTTTTATTTAGTGAATGAGGTCAAATTTCTGTCCAGATTTCAGAAACTTAATCATGTCAATTTGTTGCCGAAAACGAATATTAATGTGATCGACTTCACATAAATTTTATTTAAAAAATAATGTTTTGACGTTGGATAAACACAGAGGTACTAAAAATGAAAGTAAAGTATAAAAAAAGTAATTTCAATGTTGAGGGAATGTCTGAGAGTTATTGTGTAAATTGCTTACACAATGCAAAAACCCACACTCATGACATGCAGGCTTTTGCGGCCTCTTGGTAGGAGGTCTTTTTTATTTTCTACGGGTAAATCCTAGCAAAAAATATATGCTGATAGAAATTCTATGTTTTTATAATTCTAATAAGATAATGTAATAAACATTAATTTATAAACAAAAATAAGCGTGATTAGCGCTCTCTTTTCATTAAATAATTGGTGAATTTCCTGCGCGCTGTTTTATTTGGTTGTAGATGGTGGAATTTACACCAGCCACTAAATGTTTCTATATAAATAGGTAATAATTTTACATCCAGGCCACGATTTGATATTTCAATAATCGCTTTATCAGCTTCGGATCGCCATTCATTAAAAGAGCTAAAAAATGTTTTAGGGTCGGTACAATAAGATTTTGTGGCTAACCACTGCTTTTTTGTGTACCAAGGCAGGCCTACGACTAATTTGTTATTGCCTGCATCAACCGCTTCTAGAGCTTCTTGCCCAAAATTATTCATCCCTACTTCACTGCTGGTTGGTTAAATCAGCATAAAGAATAGCAGACAAGAATTAGAATATTTTGTGTATTAAGTCACGCAATGTTTGATGACTGGCAATATGCGAGCAAGATGTGACGTAGCTATACAAATTTTTGATATTTCTTGATGAATTCTTCTTCATCAATTTCCGTGTCTTCCACTGCAATATTGTTCACTCGCCGATCAGGAGTTTTCCTGCGGTCTTTAAGAATCACTAACCCTTCTTTCGTTTTATAAGGGAAACTTACCGCGCGATGTAAGCTCCTGCGGTCTTCTTTAGTGCGACGCTCTTCGTGATGATCGTTGGTTTTATTTTGATTTTCTTCGCTCAAGGCACTCTCCATATTTGCCTATTAACTAGCAATGCTAGCAATATACCAAGGCTACATAGCTTACGGGGTGTGCTTAGATAATCATGCTGATAAACCTGATTATTGGTAGTGGCTAAGTGATGCAATTCTCAATTATGAGATGCTGTTACATTATTAAATCAATTCAGTTATATGCCGATAACATAACTCGGATTTAACCTTTTTATACTCTCTATGCTAAATACCCTAAACTCCGCTATCAAAGGTGATAAAAATCTTGATGCCGTCACTGGAATATTGGATAGAGCTAGCTTGTTACAAAAGCTTGATGAAGTCATAAAGGATAAGAATAATGCGAGCCAATATATTTTTGGTATCGCCAATATTGAACAATTTAAGTTGATTAACCACTCGCATGGACACAAAGCCGGCGATTATGCATTAAATGTGGTTGCTAAAACTCTATCTTTAGAATTAGATAAAAATACTATTATAGGTCGGATTGGAAACGACGAATTTGGTTTTATTTGCAAAGATAAACGTATAGCACAAATACAATCTAGTTGTGAATCACTCAATTTTTCTTTAAGTCATGCGCCCGTCACCTGGGATGGGAAAAAAATTAGATTACATATCAAATTTGGTTTGGTTAAGATTGATGATGAAACACAAGATTGTGACCAGATCCTGCGTCATGCCAATGAAGCAATATATTCTGCGAAATATGATGGTTGTCCTACCGTGTGTGAATACGACGGAAATGCTACTGCTATCTTAAGGCGTAGCGGTAATATGGAAGAAGCCATTAAGTTGCAACGCTGGATTGCTCGGGATCAATTTTTATTATATGTACAACCGATTGTTTATTTGAATAACCCTAAAAAAGCAAGTCACTTTGAATTATTGCTACGTGGGAAAACAGATGATGGAAAAATCATTTCTCCAGGAAAATTAATTGATGCTGCAGAAGATTTTAATTTGACCCCGATGTTAGACAAGTGGGTAATTAGAAACTTATTTACGTGGATTAAGCAGTCTGATAATTCGTTATCTTCCCAATATAAGTTTTCTTTTAATATCTCTGCTCTTTCCATTAATGATAATGATCTAAGCCATTTCATTATTGAGCTCGCCAAAAAAGAAAAAGTTAATCCAAGAAAGATAAATATTGAGATCACTGAGCGCGTTGCTATTAGTAATATGAAACGCTGTTATGATTTTATGACAGAGTTGAAAAAGGCTGGCTTTACTTTTTCGCTTGATGATTTTGGTTCCGGCTATTCATCTTTTAAATATATACAAGTGCTACCTTTTGATGTGATCAAAATTGATGGGTCTTTTATAAGGGATATAGATAAAAATAAGCAAAATCAGATTATCGCCAAAGCTGTAACAGATATTGCAAAAGCGTATGGCAGAAAAACCGTAGCGGAATATATAGAGAATGAAAAAATAGCTGCAATTACTAGCGAAATTGGTATTGATTATGGCCAGGGTTATTATTTTTCCAAACCTTTCCCTATCACAAAACTATCTGATGCTTAATTGTGTTAGAGGCTTCTTGGCTAATACCAGCAGCATGGCAGTTGATAAGGCACAAGCTGAAAATATCATACACATAATTAATATTTGGTAGCGCACTGCTATTAAAGGCGAAATGCCTGACAATACCTGACCAGTCATCATACCTGGCAATGAAACGATACCTACAGCAAACATTGAGTTTACAATTGGTATTAGTGAGGCGTGAAAAGCAGTATTTCTGGCTTGAATGTAACTGATGTTATTTTTTAATTCTGAAAAAATTCGTTCTAAAGCCAGACTCATAGTATTCATTGTATTAGCAAACACCATTCCTGCAATTGGTATGCTGTATTGAGGCTTGTAAATCGGTTCCAAGCCTAAAACAAAATAAATACTTATAAATAAAACGCTACCGCCGGCGACCAGGG
>JGI12316J14372_10003587_pt1 | contig 14481 bp, 13 predicted proteins | sample MarCyaLeptolynsp_FD_14372 | JGI IMG/M metagenome (IMG submission 14372) | reverse complement strand
GGCCTGCAAGCGACGCCTGGATGTGGCCGCGGCACGCTATGAGGACCAGAGCCAGTTTGAAGGCATGCTGATCAGCGCCGAGACGCATATCTGCGCCGGGATCGGTGATGCTGACAGCTGCACCGGCGACAGCGGTGGCCCGCTCGTCTTCCGGCCTGAGGAAGGCCCGCCCGTCCAGATCGGAATTGTCAGCTGGGGTCTTGGCTGCGCTCGGCCGGAAGCGCCGGGCATTTATGCCCGGGTGGCTCATTACAAGGATTGGATCGCCCCGATTATCAGCGACACGCCGAGCGCGACTTAGGCAATCATCCCACCATCAAGCACAATGGTGTGGCCATCGACCCAGGCGCTGGCGCGCGAGGCAAGATAGATCGCTGTGCCCGCCATGTCTTCCGGCTCGCCCATGCGTCGCCGCGGAATCTGCTTGATAACGGACTCGCGGATCGCGTCCGAATTGGTCGCCTCCTTAGTCATTTCGCTGGGGAAGAATCCCGGTGCGATGCCGTTCACGTTGATTTTGTGACGGGCGAGATCGGTGGCTAAATGCTTGGTCAGGTGAACGACACCGGACTTACTGGCCGAGTAGGCATAGGAAGGCATGCCGGGATTGGTAATGCCGTTGATCGAAGCAATATTGATGACGCGCGCCGGGTCTTCTTGAGTGCCGCCTGCCCGGAGCAGTGGTAGCGCTTTCTGGGTCATGAAGAAGACCGACTTGATGTTGATATTCATCACCTTGTCCCAGCCGTCTTCAGGGAATTCATCAATCGGCACGACCCAGTTTGCGCCGGCATTGTTGACCAGAATGTCGAGCTGGTTTTCGCGTTCCGAAATCTCTGCGACGAGTTTCTCAATCTCCGCCACTTCCGACAGGTCCGCCTGGATCGGGATGCAGGTGCCGATCTCGGAAAGCTCGTCCGCTTTGGCCTTGAGCCGGTCTTCCTTGCGCGCGGAGATATAGGTCTTCACGCCGTTCTCGACGAAGCCGCGGGCGATCATGGCGCCAATACCGCTTGAGCCTCCTGTGACGAGGGCGGTTTTTCCGGAAATGTCGAACAGCGACTTCATGTGGTGTCTCCCAGCTGGTGATTTACCTGCAAGCTGGCGCAGCCCGCCCCGCTTGTCCATTCTGCCGCGAGGATAATCCCGCTCATGCAGAAGAGATCTGACGATCAGGACTAGCTCGGGCCGGGGAATTGCCCTAGGAGGCCCGCGGATCTTCCCGAAACTGAGAGACGCCTCATGGCCCGTTCCCCGTTTGCTGCCTATGCAGATCGCATCAACCTGTCCAGCTGGGCGCAAACCCAACGCGCGACATTCACCCCGAGCAGGGTGAAGACTGAGTTGCTGGCAGGCCTCACCGTTGCGCTGGCTCTGGTGCCGGAAGCCGTCGCCTTTGCGTTTGTCGCCGGCGTGCAGCCGCTCGTCGGACTGTATGCGGCCTTCCTGGTCGGTTTGATCACGGCCATCATGGGCGGGCGACCCGGCATGATCTCTGGTGCGACGGGCGCGCTGGCTGTCGTCATGGTGGCGCTGGTGGCGCAGCATGGGGTCGAATACCTGTTCGCCACCGTCGTGCTGATGGGCATTCTCCAGGTCGGGGCAGGGGTGTTCAAGCTCGGCAAGTTCATCCGGCTGGTGCCGCATCCGGTCATGCTCGGCTTCGTCAACGGTCTCGCCATCGTTATCTTCCTGGCGCAGCTCGGCCAGTTCCAGGTACCTGGGACGGCGCATCCTGACGGGCACAGCTTCTTGCCGAATGGCGATTGGCTGCCGGCTGGCGAGATGACGATCATGCTCAGCCTGATTGCCGTCACGATGGGGATCATTTGGGGGCTGCCTAAGCTGACCAAGGTTGTGCCAGCTCCGCTTGCCGGGATTGCAGTTGTCGCTGCCCTGGTCATCGGCTTGGGAATCAATACGCCCGTGGTCGGCGACCTCGCCTCGATCAAAGGTGGTTTGCCTCAGTTGCATGTTCCGGCGGTGCCCCTGAATCTCGAGACGTTTGAGATAATCCTGCCTTATGCCGTAGTGCTGGCCGCGATCGGATTGATCGAAAGCTTGCTGACGCTGAACCTCGTGGGTGAGATCACCAATCAACGTGGCGGTGCTTCGCAGGAATGTGTGGCGCAGGGGACGGCCAATGTCGTCACCGGTTTCTTTGGAGGCATGGGCGGCTGCGCGATGATCGGCCAGTCGATGATCAACGTGAAATCGGGCGGCCGCACGCGGCTATCCGGTCTCTCCGCGGCGCTGTTCCTGCTCGCCTTTATTCTGATTGGGTCGCAATGGATCGAAATGATCCCGTTGGCTGCTCTGGTCGGGGTCATGTTCATGGTCGTGATTGGCACCTTTGCCTGGAACAGTCTGCGCATCATGTCCAAGATTCCGTGGACCGATGCATTCGTGATCCTGCTGGTGACCGGGGTAACGGTCTGGCAGGACCTTGCCGTCGCCGTTGTCGTCGGTGTGATTGTCAGCGCGCTCGCCTATGCCTGGAACAATGCCAAGCGTATTCGAATCCTGCAGCGCGACTCGATCCGCACACCAGGTGCGACCGTGTATGAGATCGAAGGCCCGCTCTTCTTTGGCTCCACGGACGGGTTTGCCGAATTGTTCAATCCCGATGAAGATCCGGATGTGGTGATCGTCGACTTTCTGCGCTCCCGCGTGGTCGACCAGTCCGCGCTGCAGGCGATTGAAGACCTCGCCGCCAAGTATCAGGCCAAAGGTAAGACTCTCAAACTTCGTCACCTCTCACGCGATTGCCACAAGCTACTCAGCAAAGCTGGTCAGCTCATGGTCGATAGTGAGGATGACCCGGACTATGCGCTGGCGGTCGATTACAATGTGCGCACGGGGATCTTCGGCGAGGGTCATTAAGATCACCCCGCGGTCGCCTCTGGACCCGTCCGGCGTCTCGCGCTAACGCCCTTGGCATGACCCAATCAGTCCTGACCAAGACCGAGGGCGGTGTAGGCTACATCACCCTCAACCGCCCTGAGGCCCTCCACGCCCTCAATTTTGACATGTGCGAGACCATTCTCGCAGCGCTCCGGGTCTGGGCGCAGGATCCGGCTGTGCAGATGGTGATGATTGATCACGCTGAAGGCACGCGCGGCTTCTGCGCTGGCGGTGACATCGCCATGCTGCGCGAAAGCGGTCTGAGTGATGGCAAGGAAGCTCGCGCCTTCTTTGCGGAAGAATACCGGATGAATGCTGCGATCAAGGCTTTTCCAAAGCCATACCTGGCGCTGATGGACGGCGTGACCATGGGCGGCGGTGTCGGCCTGTCCGTACATGGGTCTCATCGCATTGCCACGGAGCGGACCCTGTTCGCCATGCCCGAGACTGGCATCGGTCTGTTTCCGGATGTCGGCGGTGGATGGTTCTTGCCGCGCTTGCGTGGGGAACTTGGCACCTGGCTCGCCCTGACCGGCGCGCGCTTGAAGGGCGCGGACGTCGCCGCGGCGCGTGTGGCGACGCATTTCCTGCCATCTGAACTGATCCCCAACCTCAAGGCGCAAGTCGCCGAAGCAGACTTCTCGGTCGATGCTGCTGAAATGCTGGGTGAAATCCTCTCCCGGCTTACGCATTCGGTGCCCGCGGGCAGCTTCGAGCCGCACATGGAGGCGATCAATGCCTGTTTCGCGGGTGACAGCGCCGAGGCCATGGTCGCCGCGCTCGAGGCTGATGGCTCTGAATGGGCCGTGAAACAGGCCGAGACCATTCGCACCAAGTCGCCGGAGACCGTCAAGGTCGCCCTGCGCCAGGTGCGTGAAGGCGGCAAGTGCGAGCGTTTCGAGGACAATATGCGGATGGAATATCGCATAGGCTGGCGCAAGGTTCAGTCGCTGGATTTCATCGAAGGCGTCCGCGCTGTGATCATCGACAAAGACCACGCGCCGAACTGGTCGCCCGATACGCTGGAAGGTGTCACCGATGCCCATGTCGCGACTTATTTTGAAGCCTTGGGTGACGATGAGCTGAGTTTTGATTAGCCTGAGACGGCTATGAGCCAATCCGTCGATCCGATCACACAGATTCAGAGCATGATTGATGCCGAGCCTGATATCTCTCAGGCACCGCCTTATGTGCGCGGTATGGATTTGTCAGGTCTGAAGTTCACCGCGGTAGGGCCTGGCCGGTTCGAAATGGAATGGACGGTCGGTGATCATCTCACGCAATATGATGGCTTCGTGCAGGGCGGGGTGGTCAATGTCATTGCCGATTCCGGGCAGAGCTTTGCGTTCTGGACAACGGCCAAGGAAGACGAAACCTATTCAACCGCTGAGTTTACCACGCGCTTCTTTCGTCCGATGAAAGCTGGCGAGGTGATCAAAGTCGTCAGCGAGGTCGTCAATCGTTCTCGCCGACTGGGCGTGATTGAAAGCCGGTTCGAGAATATGGAGACCGGCAAACTCTGCGCCATCGTCACCGGCACCTGGATGCCGACCAAACGGGACTTTAGCCGCTAATGTCACTTGAAACCGAGCTGGCGGACTGGTGCCAGTCCTATGTTGCCGCGTTCAATCGCGAGGACGCGGCAGCCATTGCCAATCACTGGACGTTCCCCGCTTTGACCACGCAGGCGGGCCGATCGTTCACGTTCAAGAGCGAAGATCATTTCGCCAAGAATACTGGTATCCTGCTGGGGTTTTATCGCGCACAGAACGTAGATCGCGTGGAGCGTGCTTTGATCGAGGGCCATCTGCTTCACCGAGATGCCGCGTCGATGATTGTGGCGGACGTCATGTACACCTCCGACGATGAGCCGATTGCGAATTGGCAGGCGGCCTATGTTCTCCAGCGCGTCAACGGCTCGTGGAAGGCGGTGATGGCAGTCGCTGACGGTGAAACCGAAGCCTGGGCGGCGCGAGGCACGCCGCTCGGAGGGTAGGGGCGCTGACCCGGTTATGGTGAACGGAATTTGCTCCGATCCCACCGCAAATATCGAATTAAACGCTTGTTTTGGGGCGAAAAGTAACACTTTCGGCTGTTTTGTTAACCAAGACGGGCCGAAAACAAGACGTGTTTAACGAATTATAAGTCTTGGTCCGGTAAATCTACTCAAACTACAACAAAAGTTGAGTGGTGATGGTAATGACAATGACTTATGGCGCAGCCGAGGCTGCGAGCGATTCCCTGAGCGTCGCTGAATCTTTCGTGAAATCTCTTTCGCTTCTGGAGCAGGCACATCGCCGTCTCCATGACGTCGTGAAGGACGATCTTGAGCGTGGTGGGGAGCGCCATCTGACTGGCGTCCAGGCTCTGCTTCTTTATGAAATTGGTGAAGACGAAACGCCTGCTTCGACGCTTCGTTCACGTGGTGCATTTGCAGGTACTAGCCTGTCTTATAACGTGAAAAAGCTGCAAGAGGGAGGCTACCTGATCCAGTCTCGCTCTGAGCGTGACAAGCGCACGGTTCGCCTGAAACTGACTGAGCGCGGTCACAAGGTTCGCCAGCGCGTCGTCGATCTGTTCGACCGCCAGGCAACGGCTCTGGAGCCAACCGCGAGCGTTCGCCAGGACGATCTGAGCCAACTGAACAAAACGGTTTCGCGCCTCGAGCGCTTCTGGACTGACCAGATCCGTTTTCAACTATAGGTGAGTGTACTCTGTCCTGAATACTTGATTAGTATTGGGGATGCTTGGGAGGGTGCTACTTATCTTTTTCATGGGGCTGCCGTGGCAAATCGCTGCGGCAGCACCTTGGACTCTGGAGCCTGGAAAAATCTACGCCCGCGCTTCAATCGCGAGTGAGCAGATTGAGGGCTTGTCTGCCTGGCGGGGGGATCTGTACGGCGAATACGGTTGGCGCGAGGCGCTCACCGCCACGATTAAGCTCGAAGCCGTCTCTTACCCGGATGCCGAAGACTTCAACGCGCAAGGATGGCGCGCCACTTTGCGCCAACGCGTGTTTCGTGCCGGCGCGTTCAATTTCACCGTGGAATTGGGCTTGCTTGAAGGGGCCGCAATTGGCGGTCGTAATGGCTGCGACACGCTCGGCGCCGAAGCCCGAATTGGCGCGTCATGGTCTGGAGCGTGGCAAAAGCGCCAGAGTTTCGCTTTTATCGAAACCGCGCGGCGTGAATATGACGCGTGTCAGCGTGATCGTCTGGAACTGGGCCTGGGGCAGCAGGTCTCTGAAAAAATCTGGAGCATATCGCAGGTGTGGTACGAGCAGGGCGCGCCGAACGCGGACTCCAGCAAGGTTCAAACCGAACTCTTGTGGCGCCAGGATTCTGTTGACTACTCACTCGGCTATCGAAACGAAAATGGCGGTTATTTTGTCGAAGAGAGCATTTTTCTTGCTGTAGCAAAACGGTTCTGAGGGGTGTTTTTGCCTCGAAATCCGTCATAGAAGGCGGTTATGCCTGATACTTCGCCGCAGATTGATACAAAGCTCAGCCGCAAGGACCTGATCGAAGGTCTCGATGCTCTGGAGCAGCGCCTGCTCTGGCTGGCCAGCTGGACCATTCACAATGCCAACCATATCCGGCCGAATCGAGATGGCTTGAAGGTCGGAGGGCATCAGGCGAGCTGCGCTTCGATGACGACCCTGATGGCGGCGCTCTATTTCCATGTGTTGCGTCCAAAGGACCGGGTCGCAGTGAAGCCGCATGCTTCACCCGTCCTTCACGCGGTCGAATATCTGTACGGCCGCCAGACCCAGGACCAGCTGGAGCGCTTTCGCGGTTATGGTGGCATGCAATCCTATCCGTCTCGAACCAAGGACAAGATCCGAGTCGACTTCTCCACCGGGTCAGTCGGCCTCGGCGTTGCGGTGACGGCCTTCGCTTCTTTGGTTCAGGATATCTGGCTGGCGCGCGGCGAGATGAAGCCGGAAAATGCCGGGCGGTTCATTTCCCTGCTCGGTGATGCGGAGCTGGATGAGGGCAACATTTATGAAGCCCTGATCGAGGCCTACAAACACGACATGCGAAACACCTGGTGGATTGTCGACTATAATCGTCAAAGCCTGGACGCGACCACTTCAGAAAAGATGTTCGATCGGTTTGACGACATTTTCGAAACGGCCGGATGGGACGTGCTGACCTTGAAATACGGTGCTCGCCAGCGGGCAGCGTTCAAGAAACCAGGCGGTGCCCGGCTGCGCAAATGGATCGATGATTGCCCTAATGATCTCTACGCGGCGCTGACCTATGAAGGCGGCGCAGCCTGGCGCCGGCGCCTGACCAAGGATCTGAAACGCTCAGCGAAAACGCTGGAGCTGATCGACACTTATGACGATGACACGCTCGGCAATCTGATGACCGAGCTGGGTGGACATTGCCTGGTAACCTTGTTGGACGCGTTCGAGCAAGCCGCCGCCTCGGAAACACCGAAGCTCATCATTGCTTACACGACCAAGGGGCGCCGCCTGCCATTCCAGGGTCATAAGGACAACCATTCGGGACTGATGACGCCGACCCAGATCGGCGAATTGCGCGACAGGCTGGGCGTCGCCGAAGGCGAGGAGTGGGGACCGCTCGCTGGCCTGTCGACGGCGCGCGAAGCCAAGGCGAAAGCTGTGCTGGCGCAAGCGCCATGGCGCGAGACGGCGAAGGAAAAACGCTCGCCCCCATCGGTCACCGTGCCGTCACTTTCCGAGATGCCCGATCCCGGGCGCGGCAAGAGTTCGACCCAGGTCGCTTTCGGGAAAATCATGAACGATCTCGCCCGCGAGGAAACTGATTTTGTCTCTCGCATCGTGACCACTTCGCCGGATGTGACGGTTTCCACAAATCTCGGCGGTTTCGTCAATCGCAAGGGCCTGTTCTCGCGCTCGGCCAGCGAAGATGTGTTCAAGAAACGCAAGATTGCGAGCCCGCAGATCTGGGCGCACAGCCCGAAAGGCCAACATATCGAGCTCGGCATTGCAGAGAATAATCTGTTTCTGATGCTGGCGGCTCTGGGGCTGTCCAAGGATCTGTTCGATCAGAGGATTTTTCCGGTCGGCACGGTCTATGACCCGTTCATTGCGCGGGGACTCGATGCTCTGAACTATGCCTGTTACCAGGATGCACGCTTCATTCTTGCGGCGACGCCATCCGGGGTGACCCTGGCGCCGGAAGGCGGGGCACACCAGTCGCTGAACTCGCCACTTATCGGCATGGGGCAGCCCGGACTGACCTATTGGGAGCCGGCCTATTCGGATGAGGTTCGCGTCATTCTCCGCGAAGCCTTTGATGCGGTTGAGCGCGAAGAGGGCGGCTCTTCCTATCTGCGCCTGTCGACTCGTCAGCTGGAACAGGTGGATCGCGACCTGTCGGCGGACCTCGCAGACGATATTCTAAACGGCGCTTATTGGGCGGAGGCGCCTTCCGGAGATGCGCCAATCGCCATTGCCTATTGCGGCGCGATGGCACCCGAGGCGCGCGAGGCTTTCGATCAGCTCAAGGAAGACCTTCCTGGTGCGGGATTGCTCGCCATCACCTCACCGGATGTGCTGCACCGCGATTGGATGGCGGCTTCCCGCTCACCATGGACCGGCGAAGCGGGGCGGACGAGCCATATTGAGCATGTCCTCAGCCCGCTGGCACCAGGGGCGGGACTGGTCACGCTGATTGATGGCGCGCCATCGACGCTGTCCTGGCTCGGCTCGGTCCGAGGGCAGCGTGTGCGGGCGCTCGGCACTGAACGCTTTGGTCAAACAGGCGACCTGCCCGACACGTATGCCGAGCATCGCCTGGATGCGAGTGCGATTTTGGACGCAGCGGCGAGCCTACTCGCCTGAATACCCGGTTTCGGCCATGATATAGGCGATGACCGCCGTGCGATCTTCAGGCTTGCGGACGCCGGCAAAGCTCATCTTGTTGCCTGGCAGGAAGTTGCGTGGGCTTTCCAGCCATTCAGCGAGAATCTCCGGGGTCCAGACAATGTCTGACTCCTGGACAGCTTTTGAATAGGTGAAGCCTTCTACAGCGCCAATCTGTCGGCCGAACACGCCATAAAGGTTCGGTCCAACCAGATTTGCGCCGCCCTCAGGCAGCGTATGACAGGATTGGCAGAGCTTGAAGGTGCGCTTGCCGCGATTGTAATCCGCACTTTTGTACGGTTCGGGCAGGGCGGCAAAGGCTTCTGAATTGTCAACGACCGCGGGCGTGGCAGGTGTTTCAGGTGTAGAAACTTCGCTAGAGACCGGATTTTCAACAGTATTTTCTGTAGGCGCTGGGGTGTCGTCACCGCCACCGCCGCATGCGGTCAATAGGGCGGCAGATGCCAGGACGAATGCGCTAGTTTTGAAAAAAGTCATTAAAAAACGGTCCTTTAGTGGGGATTAACGAGGGTATAATGCCCGGATTTGCGGGCGAAGCAACCGTTCAACTTGTCTCAATATATCATTTCTTTTTCGGTCACATGTCCGACAGCCGCTTCGAATGCGTCTATGCCCCTGAATACACTGTAATAAGGGGGATATTAACCATGGTCGGATAGCCTCACCCCATAAAAATAAAATACCGATGGTGGTTAAAATGAAATGGGCTATGACTGGGCTCGCTGCTTTGGCGGTGGCTCAAACAGGTTCGGCATATGCCGGCCTGCAAGATTCTGATCTCTGGATTGGATTTTCCGACAGCGATAATGGCTTTTTGCTTGATGAAGACACAGGCCGTGTCTGGATGACCGGGCCGTGTCTGAAAACGCTGCAACCTGCAACGCGTATGGGGCCTGTCTGGGTGTCTCACACGGTGGAACTGGTCTCGATCGGTCGCTCCATGGCGACGCTGGATCAGCGGTTTGAGCTCGATGTGACGCCGAGCGCGCCGCGTATTGTCGTGACCTCGAACGGACGGGGCGGCACGCAAAGCTTTTCCGTGACTCTCGATCGTGATTGCGAGGCAGGTGGCCGCTGCGGCCAGCTGATCGCCTCGCAACAGGCCTGCCAGGGCTAGCAACGCGTCCCTTCGGGGATGAACAGGATGCGTTTGCGTTTCGGGTCTTCTGCCGCGGCAATTGCCGTCATGTTCAGCGCTTTTGGCAGCGCTGAAGCGGACGTTTCTGTGCAAAATCCGGTGCAGGAAACCGGTATCGATTATACGAAGGATGCGGCGCAAATCGTAATAGATGCAGCCGATCCCGTCATTCTCGATGAGGCGCCGGAGACGGCTCAGTCGATTGAGCATGTCGACATGATCATCGAAGGCAGGCTGGTCTCGGTGCGCTCGCGCCAGCAACAGAATGCGGCCCGCGAATACAATCTGTCCGACATCGCCGAACCGCTCCGCAGCCGGATAGAATTGCACGACACGCTGCTCGGCTATCATCGCGCCCAGGACGGCGTCTTGATGTCGATCAATATGCAAGATGGCAAAGTCCGCTCAAACAAGCTGGTCCTGGGTAAATTGCCCGAATTCGAGCCTCGTGAAAGCGCTGATCCGTGGATTGGGCTGAACGCAGTCACCGTCATGACGGGGACGCATGCCAGCGAAGATGACCAGGGGCGCATCACTCTTACGCTTGATGACCGGTTGAAACCGCAATTCGGGCTGGAAATCTGGGTCAATGGCGCGCCAATCGACACGTTCGAGAATGAAGCCCGGACCATCGGGCCGGTGCTTCTGGTGCCGCTGGAGCCTGTGGTTGAGGCGCTCGGCCATCAGCTCACCAATGCGGGCGGCACGGTCACCGTGCGACGCCAGCAGGACCAAGCGGCGATCCATCTCGAGCTCGCCACTGGCCTGATCTCGGTGAATACGACGCCTCGCGGCGTCACGCCGGACATGCAGCTTGCCGAACGCGACACGCTCTTGCTGCCTTTCGGAGCCGTGGAAAGCCTGACCGGGACGCATATCAAGCTGGTTCCGGGCACCAACCGGGTCGAGATCTCCCTCGATGCGCGCCTCGATAGCACCGCCTTGCCGGGCGCGAATGTCGCCGAAGAGGCGCGCGCGACGCCATTTACGATGGAAAGCCTGACCTATGAGGTTTCGGATCGTGGCCCGCTGCGCCTCGAAGGCCAGGCTCATGTCAGCCACTATAATCTTCGTGGCCGCATCGAGAGCGCTGGGGGTCTCCAGAACTTTGCCGGGCAGCAGCCGGCCTGGGCCTCGGTAGATGTGACCTCGCTGCAAGGCTGGGCGGGCTCTATTGGCGACTATGGGACCAGCTTCCGAGAGCTTTCCGGGGTTGGTGGTAACCGCATTCGCGGTGCTTCCTGGCGCAAACAGCAGCCGAGTGGAACGATTATCGCGATTGCCGCAGGTGTGCCGCTGACTGGGGCCGAAGTGGAGAGCGACGCGGTTGCGGTGCCGACCTTTGGCGGCTTCGTCGCGGGTGGGCGCCTGATTTCCGAAGACCAGACCCAGGATGTCGGAATCGCGGCGGGACTATCTGAGGATGGAGATCATGGCGCCGTGGTCGTGAATGGCCAGAAATCCTTCTATTTCGACAATCGCGACAAGGGCCTTCAATCTGCCTATGTCGCAGCCGATATCGGCGCCTTCACAGGCGATGCGAGCGGCGCGGACATCCGCGCGCGTGGCTCAGCCAGCTATGCAATTGATGAGCAGACCGGTCTGAACGCCACGGCGAGCTATGAAGGCGCGAAATTTGCCGCCGGGGCTGAACGTCCGAACTATGGCGGTGTCTTTGATCAACGGGTCGGGGCGCGCACGAATGTGTCTGTTGGCGCCAATTGGCGCGCTGATCAGCCCTGGGGCGCGTTCAATCGCGTGTCGCTCGCGGCGCGCGCCTCCGTGCGCCATCAGGGCGGCGACGAAAGCGCGACCGATACCGGCATCAGCGTCGCCGCGACCACACAGATCGGTGAGACCGGCCCGAACCTGTCTGCCGTGGTGCAAACCAGCCAGAACGAGCAGGCCGGGGCGTCGAGCCAGAGCACATCTTTCCGCGTCCGCGGCCTGCAGCGCTATGACTGGGGCAGCGTCACCGCCTCGTATCAGAAAACCAGTTCGGAAAGCGCGGAAGGGTCTGAGCAATTCGTCGCGACGGCGCAGGCCAATCCGGTGCGCAAGCGTCTGAACGACAAGGATGCTGTGATCCAGTTCGCGCCGAACGCGACGTTCAATTGGGACGGCGAAAAGTCCCGTCTGTTCGCGGGCGCCTCCGCGATCATTGATGCGGGACGCACATTCGGCTCGAAACTGGACCTGCAGGGCCGCTTTTCGGCCTTTTCGGATTTCTCAGCGGAAGAAGAAAACGCAGCGACGACCCGATTCCTGGGCTCGCTCGAGGCGCGCTACCGTCTGACACGGAATACTCAGCTGACGGCCATCTACACGGATGATTTCGAGGGCCGAAGCGATTTCTCGATTGGGCTGCGCGGAACGGTCAATTTCAACCCACCGCGCCAGAATCGCCTGCCGGATGAGGGCAAGGGCATCCTCAATGGCCGCGTTTTCCTGGATCGCAATCGCGACGGCATTCGTCAGGACAGCGAGCCGGGTATTCCGGGCGTGCGGGTAACGGTCATCGGGACACGCCTGGCCCTGAACACGTCGCGCGAAGGCTATTTCACAATCCAGAATGTCAAACAGGGCCTGTATGCGGTGACGGTCAGCAAGAAGAGCCTGCCGCTTGGCTATATGGTGCCTGAAGATGCTCAGCCGCGGGTGACCATTGGCGCTGGCCGGCGCACTGATGTCGACATTCCTCTGATCCTGTCAGGCCAGGTGCGGGGCACAATCTTCATCGATGACAATGCCAATGGCGAAGTCGATTCTGGGGAAAAACGGATGGAAGGTCAGTGGGTTAAGCTGATCTCCAGCGAAACCGGCGACTCCCAGACCATCCACTCGGCATCCTTTGGCCAATATGGCTTCGAGAATGTTTCACCGGGCGAGTACACGCTGCGGACGACTGTTTCCGGCCAGCCGGTGAGTCAGGACATTCAAGTTGACGGCAAGAACCCGTTCGTGATCGCGCCCATTCCGATCCCGCCCGGGCTTGCCGACAAGGGAGGCGGGATCGACCTCGCCTCCGGTGTCATGGGAGAGCCCTAGCGCTCCACCTGGCATTATTTAACCCCGGCCCAGAAGGCCGGGGTCTTTTTTTGGGAGGAAATGGCGCTCTTCTAGTTTTGCGCGCGCCGCGATCCCAGCAGCATGGCTTTGATATCGCCACCCGTCTGGAAACTGAGGATGAGCATATAGGTTGCGAGGAACAATATTCCGCCCGTCGCGCCCAGAATGGCGAGGCCAAAGCCGAGCGGCGAGAAATCGTTGCGCCAGGCACACCAGAGTGCTGACAGGAGCAGAAAGCCCATGAAGTCGAAATTGAACTGGCCCTGCCAGGTCATCGCCTGGATCTCGGTAATGAAGGGTGGGATCAGGTTCCAACCGTGCGCGGCGCCAACCATGATCGTGTAGACGAGCAGTGTAACGAGCAGGACGAGCAGGAATATTCGAAAAAAGGTCATGAGGCGGGCTCCTGTGATGGGGCTGTGTCAGGTCTTGCCGGACGCCAGAGCGGGCCGACGGCGACGAAAAGGAAGATCAGGTTGAACCCGGCATTTAGCGCATTGCCGGATGCGATCGATCCAGCGCTGTCGAGCAGGAACCAGGCAAGTGCGCCAAACACGACGCTCTTGCGAACGCCTTCCGGCGTGGCGTCATAGACCCAGCTCGACAGGCACCAAACAGTAACGCCCCAACCGAGCAGGAACCCGCCGGACAGGGCTGACAGGAAACGGGTGTCCGGGGAAGCGTAAGTGGTTGCACCATCCAGTGGCCAGGCCAGGATGTCGAGCGTCAGCCGCGCCGGTTCGACGGTCGCTTCCATGCTGCCGAGAAAGAAGATTGGTCCGAAGGCGCCGATCACGATTGCGGTCACTTTCAGCCAGAGTTTGTGAAATGAAGAGGACATCAGACGCGTTCCTTTTGTTTCGATGGCAGCAGATAGGCGTCGCCTGGGAATGAAATCAATTACCTCGGAGGTAACTGACGTGCCGAAATGTTTGGGCTACACCTCGCCTCATGACCCAGTTTGCCGATGCCTTAAAAACCTGGCGCAAGGCGCGCCGCTACAGTCAGCTTGAGCTCGCCCACGAGGCCGAAGTCTCGTCTCGTCATCTGTCTTTCCTCGAAACGGGCAGGGCCAAGCCGAGCCGCGAAATGATCCAGAAGCTCGGCGATGCGCTGAGCCTGCCATTGGCCGTGCGCAATCAGCTGCTGGCGCAGGCCGGCTTTGCGGCGCGTTATCCGCAGCGTGACTGGTCCTCAAGCGAGATGGTGCCGATCCGGCAGGCGGTGGATTACACCTTGCACCAGCACGCGCCGTATCCGGCGATTGCCGTAGACCGCCATTGGACCATTCTGCAGATGAATGCGCCCGCGGAACAATTGCTCGGCATGATTGGGGCCCGCGTCGGGCTCAGCTTGTTGGATCTGATGCTGAATGAGCCAGTTCAGGCGATGATCGAAAATTGGCCGGAAGTGGCCTTTCACATGGTCCAACGCCTGCGCGTCGAAAGCGCGTCACGTGGCGGTGATGCCCGATTGGACGAGGCGATTGAGG
>JGI12316J14372_10003586_pt1 | contig 14485 bp, 14 predicted proteins | sample MarCyaLeptolynsp_FD_14372 | JGI IMG/M metagenome (IMG submission 14372) | reverse complement strand
CACCTCAATGCCCGCTTTGGCGATGAGCTGGTGGGGCACAAGACCTATGTGATTGCCGGCGATGGCTGCCTGATGGAGGGCATCAGCCAGGAAGCAATCACCCTGGCCGGGCACTTGAAGCTGTCCAACTTGATCGTCCTGTTTGACGATAATGCGGTGACCATTGATGGCGGCACCGACATGGCCGACAGCACCGATCAGTGCATGCGGTTCGAAGCTTCTGGCTGGGTCACCAAAAAGGTTGATGGCCATGATGCCGCCGATGTCGAGGCCGCACTTGCCTGGGCCCAGACCCAGGACAGACCGGTCATGCTGGCGGTGAAAACGATCATTGGCTACGGCGCCAAGCGGGCGGGCACAGGCCCAGCCCATGGCGGGCCCTATGGCCAAGAAGAAGTGGCAACGGTGCGGGAGAGCATTGGCTGGCCGCATGCCCCGTTTGAAGTGCCAGCCGAGATTGAAGCGGCCTGGCTGGAAGCGGGCAAGCGCGCGGCGGGTGACTATACTGCCTGGCAGGCGCGCCTGAATGCGTCTGGTGACAAAGCCGCCTTCGAAGCGGCCATGGTCGGGGCCTTGCCCGCGAACCTCTCTGACATCGTCAACGCCCACAAGAAAGCCGTCGTCGAAGGCGGCAAGGATGATGCGACCCGCAAATGGTCCGGCGCGGCGCTCGAGCCGCTGACCGAGGCGATCCCGGAAATGATTGGCGGCTCAGCCGACCTCACTGGTTCGAACAACACCAAGACCAGCCATACTGCGCCGCTTGGGCCTGATAATTGGGCCGGGCGCTATGTCCATTATGGCATCCGCGAGCACGCTATGGCCGCAGCGATGAATGGCATGGCCTTGCATGGCGGGGTGATCCCGTATTCCGGCACTTTCCTGGTCTTTGCAGACTATTCCCGCGCCGCGATCCGCCTCGGCGCCCTCATGGGCGAGCGAGTGATCCATGTCATGACACATGATAGTATCGGGCTCGGCGAAGATGGCCCGACCCACCAGCCGGTTGAACATGTCGCGAGCCTGCGAGCGATGCCGAACATGACCGTGTTCCGTCCTTGCGACGGCGTCGAAGCAGCCGAATGCTGGGAACTGGCTCTGCGCAATGAGAGCGGCCCAAGCACGCTGGCCCTGACCCGTCAGAAAGTGAAATCAGCTCGCACCAGCCACACCGATGAGAACCTCTCGGCCAAGGGCGGCTATGTCCTCTCCGATGCTGATGGCGCCAAGGCCGTGCTGATCGCCACCGGGTCCGAAGTCGAGATCGCCATGGCCGCCCAGGCCGCGCTCGCTGACAAGGGCGTGCCGGTGCGCGTTGTCTCAATGCCGAGCATGGATCTGTTCGAACAGCAAAGTGCCGCCTATCAGGCCGAAACGCTGGGCGGCGACCTGCCCAAAGTCGCGATCGAAGCCGGCGTCCGCTTCGGCTGGGATCGCTGGATCGGCCATGATGGCGGATTTGTCGGAATGAGCTCGTTCGGGGCGTCAGCGCCGTATCAGGATCTCTACCAGCATTTCGGGATCACGGCAGACGCCGTCGTCGCCGAAGTGGACGCACGCGTCTAGCCTAGCGACGCTTCGGCACGGGCAGGAGGCGGCCATGCAAGATGCACGGACTGATCGCCCGANCGGACATTTCGACCTGCANATCAGGCGCGGCGAGATAGGCCGTCAGNCCNGCCTGCGCCGCGCCATCAAANTCCACACTTGANGNGCNGGCGTCCAGGCGTCCGAGCGCGCGCCGGTCATAGCACCGGCTGAGCTCGATNTANCGACCGCNNGTCTCGCCGCCATCGCTGATCTGGCGCATGGCAAGTTGGAACGGACTGTTTGAGAAGCTGATCGTCGCTGGCCACCCCGGGCCTTTCGGNACCGCAACCCAGGCCGCGCGCGGACTTGATTCTTCTGACGGCGCAGCAAAATGGACTTGATAAATTGTGCCGAGCTCCAGCGCGACTGTGCTCACCGAGACCATCGGATGGCGCTCGAGCTTGGCGCTCCAAGCGTTGATCATATCGTCGCGCAGGCGCCAGGCTGCGTAATCCTCGTCAACCGCAAGATACGCCGCAATCGCATAGAGATTCGACATGACATCCCGCATCGGGCCCGCATTGCGAAAATGCGCAACAGCTGCGCGGGCATCACCCATATCAGCTGCGGCGATCCCGGCAACGCGGCTGGCCGCGGCAAATTCCGGACGCTCCGGGCAGTTCTTCAGGAATGTCTCGGTCATGAACCGGATATAGGACGGGGTCAGTTCGACCTCTGAATTGGTGATGGCCAACTGCCATTTGGTGGCATCGTTCAGCGAGCAGGTTTGGGCTTCGGCTTTCGCAACCGCCTGCATGCCGACAAAGGTGGTGACGGCGGCCGCGATGACGGCGCCGAGATAACGCCGGACGCGCTTGGTAAACAGAGTCTTAACAGTCATACCTTGCTTTTGTGCAAGGCCGGTGCCGTTTACCCTGACATGACTCTTTCGACGGCCCAGTAGAGGCCTGTCAGGCCAATCAATCCGCTCGCTGGCCAGGCAAACATGTGCCGATAGCCGCGTTCAGAAATCATCCGCCGAACTGGGAAGAAGAGCAGGAATGCCGCAAGCACGACAGAGAGCTGGCCGATCTCGACGCCGACATTGAACCCGATCAGGGCGCTCCAGAACTGGCCATCGGGCAAGCCAAGGGATCCGAAAAACCCGGCAAATCCCATGCCGTGAATGAGGCCGAAAGCGAACACGACCAGGGGGCGCCAGCGGGTCATGTCCTTGAACACGATATTCTCGATCGCGACAAAGGCGATGGTCGCGGCAATCAGCGGCTCGACCACGCTGGCGGGCGGCGACAAGACGCCGGATGCGACCAGGGCCAGTGTCGCCGTATGAGCGACTGTGAACGCAGATATCTGAATAATCAGCGGGCGCAACCTGGTGCTGGAGAAGAAAAGCGCTAACACGAACAGGATATGATCGAGGCCACCCGGCAGTATGTGACCCACGCCGATTTTGACGTAAAGCGCGAACGTCTCAAGCGCCGGTCGATCAAAATCGATCGTCTCGGTTTCGGTATATCCCGCCCCTCGCGGTCCGGGATCCATACCTCGGTCCATGTTCTGCAACGCCCGGCAGAGCTCCGGGTCGAGGCCGCCATCGCCGGTACAGAACTCATCTTCCGGATGTGCACTTGCGCCTGGCATCGACGCGACCAGGCCGAGCGCGGCGCAGATCAGAATCAAGCGCAACCACTTCATCAGCATCAATGGTCATGCCCTTCATGATCGTGGTCCTGTTCGCTTGCGCCATGCGCATGTCCGAGATGGTCATGATCGTGACCCGGGATCGGCGCGATCAGCAACAGAACGGCGATCACCACTCCGGCCGTCAATGACAACAAGCCACGCACCGGGGCCGTTTCCTTGAGCGGCGCCATGAGCGGCCCCGTGGCGACAAACAGGAGCAAACCAGCGGACACGGCGAAAAGACCGCCCAGGGCGTCCGCACCTAGACCAAACATGAACGGTCCCGAAATCAGCACACCGAGCGGCGTGGTCGCGGCGGCGGCCAAGAAAGCCCAGAAGAAAGCGGACCGGTTCGAGACACCGTGGCGCCGAAGGATCGCAAAAGCGATGACGCCCTCAGGGAACTCATGCAGGATCAAGCCTACCGCAGCGAACACGCCGGCTGAGAAGCTGGCTGCGAATGTGACGGCGTAAACGATCCCATCAATGAAGGAATGACAGGCAATGGCGAGAATAGGCGTGATTGCCTCGCTGGGCAGGCTGGAGTCCTCGCGCTCGGGGAAGAGCGTGCGGATCAGATAGTGCATAACCAGCCCGCCGAAGAAACCGAGCGTGAGCCAGATCGGTGCACCGCTGGAGAGTGCGAAAGCTTCCGGCAGGATGTGCAGGAAGGCCATCGCTGTAAGCATACCCGCAGCGGCCAGGCCGAACAGATTTGCATAACGCAAGCTCCAATCGCTGCGCAGCGCAACAGCCAACAGCCCGAGCGTCGTCACGAATGCGGCAATCAGACCGAAGAAGAGGGGAGCTTGCAGGGCTTGAAACATGAACTGGAATTCGCTTGGCGCTTAGCCACACTGACCTATTTGATTTGCTGGGATGTTATAGTATCTCAAGACGCCCCGGCGAGGTAATCGTCGTCATTAGCCGTGTCAAACGAAAGCTGGAGTCTCTAATGTCTCGTTCTGTCTTCTTCCTCGCCGCGAGCACGCTCGCCCTCGCCGCCTGCCAACCCGCCGAGGAGGCTGCCGGGACGCTGGAGGCTGAAACCCCACCGATTGCCGAGGAAACTGTCGAAGTAGACGTCGCTACGGTTGCCGCCGAAGACGAGAGCAGTGAATCTGCTGAAACGCACGACCATGATGGCGAAGATCACGATCACGAAGATCATGAGGGTGAACCTGCAGACGAGCATTCTGATGATGCAGACCATGACCACGACGAACATGACCATGATGAGCATGACCATGGCGAAGAAGACCACGATCATGCCGGCGGTGAAGCGCATGTACATGGCGTTTCCGATCTTGCCGCCAGCCTCGACGGTTCGACTCTGAGTATCAGCGTCGAAGGAGCTCTGGCCAATTTCGACCTCGATGAGTCCATCCGCACACTCGATGATATCAGCGCGTACACCGACGGTACGGTTCAGGTGATCGGCGGCGATTGCACCCGCGACAGTGCCGGCGCTAGCATTCGCCCGATTGGTGATCACGGCAATCTGATGATCGACCTGACCTATACGTGCAGCGCCGCAGCCTCGATCGAAGCCATTGAAGTGACGGGGTTCCAGAGTTTTGCGGGCTTCGAAGAAGTGAATGCCGTGTTCCTGACAGATGCAGGTCAAACGGCCGAAACCTTGACCGAAAGCGACACCCGCCTAGACCTCAACTAGATGACCGCGCCCGTCGTAAACATTTCTGACCTGCGCTTTGCCTGGCCGGGGCAGCCAATGCTGCTCGATGTGAAATCATTCACGCTGGCGGCGGGCGAGCGGCTGTTCCTGCGCGGCCCCAGCGGGTCGGGCAAATCGACCTTGCTGGGCCTGATTGCAGGTGTGCTGGAGGCAGAACAGGGGCAAGTCTCGGTACTTGGCAATGAGATGACGCAATTGTCGGGCAGCAGGCGTGACCAGGTCCGCGCAGATCATCTTGGAGTCATCTTTCAGCTGTTCAATCTGGTGCCTTATCTGTCGGTTGCACAAAATGTGATTCTGCCTTGCCGCTTCTCGCGGCGGCGGCTGAGCGAAGTCAACGCGGCTGGCGGCGCGGATCAGGAAGCCCGGCGCCTGCTGGCGCAACTCGGCCTTGAGGATCCTGACCTGCTGGCCCGTAATGTCACCGATCTGTCGGTTGGACAGCAACAACGCGTGGCCGCGGCGCGCGCACTGATCGGCAATCCGTCATTGATCATCGCGGATGAACCAACCTCGGCGCTCGATGCTGATACGCGCGACCGGTTCATCTCATTGCTGAGCGAAGAAGCGAAGAAAACCAATGCTGCGCTACTTTTTGTCAGCCATGATGGGGCGCTCGCCGAGCTTTTTGATCGGGCGCTCGACCTGTCTGAAATCAATGCCGCTGCGCAATTAGCGGGAGCGGTCTGATGGGCGTTTCAATCTTTGGCCTCGCCTGGCGCAGCCTGATGAACCGAAAGGTGTCGGCCTTACTGACCGTGATTGCGATTGCGCTTTCCGTGGCGCTATTTCTCGGTGTGGAAAAAGCGCGCAATGCGGCCAAGTCCGGCTTCGACAATACTATCTCCGGGACAGAGCTCATCGTTGGCGCACCGTCCGGACAGATCAATCTTCTGCTCTACTCCGTCTTTCGCCTCGGCAATGCCACGGCTGAGATTTCCTGGGAGGCATTTGAAGCACTCGATGCCCGCGAGGATGTCGCCTGGACGATCCCGATCTCGCTCGGCGATAATCATCGCGGCTATCGCGTGCTGGGCACCAATCTGAACTATTTCGAACATTACAAGTATGGCCAGCGACAGGATCTCACCTTTGCTGAGGGTCGGGAATTCGACGACCTGTTCGACGCCGTCATCGGGTCAGACGTCGCCAAGTCGCTGGGCTATGAATTGGAATCGCCGTTGGTGATTACGCATGGCCTCGGCGCACGTGGGATGAACGATCATGATGATCGACCGTTTCGTGTCGTCGGCATCCTGCGACCGACCGGGACGCCGGTCGATCAGACCATTCACATTTCCCTGGAAGCGATGACGGCGATTCATGTCGGCTGGGAAACCGGGACGCGGAACCCACTCGCGGATTCCTTGACCGAGGAAACGATACGCGGCTTCAATCTCACGCCGCGCACGGTCACGGCCGTATTTGTCGGCCTCAAGAACCGCGCCACGGTCTTGCGCACAAGACGCGCCATCAACACCAATAAAACAGAGCCATTGCTCGCCATCATCCCGGGGCAAGCCCTGGCTGAACTATGGCAGGTGATGAGCACAGCCGAGCGAGTCCTGCTGGCGATCTCCGCCTTTGTCATCGCCGTGGGCCTCGTCTCGATCCTGACCAGCATCCTGACCAGTCTGAACGAGCGACGGCGCGAAATGTCGATCCTGCGGGCCACTGGCGCCCGGCCAGGGCATATCTTCGCGTTGCTGATTGCCGAGGCGACGTTCCTCGGTCTGATCGGAGCAATCGCCGGAGCGGTGCTGATCCAGCTGATCTTCACGATTGCAGCCCCTATCCTGTCTGCTCAGTACGGGATCGCCCTGATTGGCACCGGGCCGGGGCTGGTCGATCTCTATACGATCGCAGCCGTCACAGCCGCCGCCCTGTTCCTGGGAATATGGCCGGCAATGACCGCGCTGCGCCGTTCGCTGGCGGATGGATTGACTGTCAAAGTCTGATCACAAGCGCGCCAGAGGGCTGGTCGAAACCGCCTTTCACCCCTAGGTATCAGACATGATGAAACAGCTCATGATCTCTACAGCGGCCTTTATCGTCCTTGCGGCCTGCGGCGAAGCCGTGACGGCTGACACGCCAGCGCAGCAAGATGGAACGCTGACCGCCACCGAGGCCGACACATCCGGTCCGCAAGTGGGGGACCGAATCCCTGAACCGGATGCCGCTACCGATGATAGCACCCGCCTCGCCGAGGCCGGCGCCGAAGCGAATGATGTTGCCGCGCGGGGCTATCGCGAAACCGGCTGGGAAGAACTGATGCCGGAAGGCGAGGAAGAACGCCTGGCACAGCTTTATCAACAGCAAATGGCCATGCTTTATTCCGGCGGCCCGATTGCTGAAGGGTCTGCCGCTGACGCGATGATTCAGATCGGCACGTTCAATACGGTGAAAGANTTGAANGAAACCAAGATCCGTATCCCGGGTTACACTGTGCCGTTCGAGTATGGCGCCAATGCCGAGATCAGCGAGTTCTTGCTGGTGCCTTATTATGGCGCCTGTCTGCATGCCCCGCCGCCACCTCCCAACCAGACCGTATTTGCGATGACGGATGAACCGATCAAGCTCCGCGACCTGGCGCAAGCGGTCTGGATCGAGGGCACAATGTATACCCAGACCCAGGAATCCGAGCTGGCCGACGCCGCCTACACAATCCGTGTCGAAAACGTCTATGCCTACGAATACTGACGCTGCGCTGACCGCGGCTCCCTGCCCCATGGCCGGGAATGCCCTGAGCCACTAAATCAAGGCGCAGATTAACAAAGAAGGCGCTCAATATGGCTTCGGCTCTTACAATCGGCCTCTATGTAGCGATCGGCCTCCTCGTTGTGATCCTGGCCATGGGTCTGATCAACCTGACCCGGACCGATGACGGGCAACGCAGTCGCTCCAACCAACTGATGCGCGTGCGTGTCATGGTTCAGGCCGTGGTGATCGCTATCCTGGTGCTGCTCGGGATCGTTGTCGGATCAATCAACCTGTTCTGACGCGCGCATGGTCAAACTCGACAAGATCTACACCAAGGCTGGCGACAGCGGCAAAACCCGTCTCTCGACGGGTGAGCCCGTGGACAAGTGGCATCCGCGCGTCACAGCCTATGGCACCGTAGACGAAACCAACGCTGCACTGGGAGTCGCCGCGCTACATGCAGATGGCGATATGCTCGCCGCCATTCGGCGTATCCAGAATGATCTGTTCGATCTCGGCGCGGATCTCGCCACACCGGATCGCGGCAAGAAACTCGAATGGGAGCCGTTGCGCATTGTTGCACCGCAGGTCGAACGACTCGAAGGCGAGATTGATGCGATGAATGAAAACATCGCGCCGCTCGACAGCTTCATCCTACCCGGCGGCAGCGCGCTCGCCGCCCAGTTGCATGTCGCGCGGACCTTGTGTCGCCGTGCCGAGCGCCAGATTGCCGAACTCTCGGCAATGGACGAGGAAGTGGTGAGCGCCGAAGCGCTCGCTTATGCCAACCGATTGTCCGACTGGCTCTTTGTTGCCGGTCGCGCCGCCAATCGTGACGGTGTCGATGACGTGAAGTGGGTGCCGGGCGCAAACCGCTAGCCGCTATTGAAATGGCCATGAATACGTTCAGCCAGCGCCGCTGAGACACCTTCAACTTCTTTCAGATCTGCCAGCTTGGCCTGCGACACGCCTTTGGCGGAGCCGAAATATTGCAGAAGGGCCTTCTTGCGCGCGGGCCCAATGCCGCCGATTTCATCGAGCGGATTCTTCTTGATGTCGGCGCTTCTCTTTGCCCGGTGCGCTCCAATCGCCCAGCGGTGGGCCTCGTCGCGCAGGCGTTGAAGGTAATAGAGCACGGGTGCGTTTTCCGGCAATCGAAACGGCGCCCGGCCAGGCTGGAAGAACTGCTCGCGCCCGGCATTGCGTTCCACACCTTTTGCAATTGAGACCAGATTCACATCTGTTGGCGACAGGCCCAGCTCGGCAATCGCTTCGATGACGCTGCTGAGTTGACCGAGCCCGCCATCAATCAAAACCAGGTCCGGCCAATGGGCGCCATTGCCCTCATCCCGCTCTTTCAGCGCGCGCGCAAAGCGGCGGCGCATGACTTCGCGCATCATGCCGTAATCATCGCCGGGTTCGAGGCTTTTATCCTTGATGTTGAATTTGCGATATTGGCCTTTCTCAAACCCGTCTGGCCCGGCGACGACCATGCCGCCAACCATGTTTGAGCCCTGGATATGCGAGTTGTCATAGATTTCAATTCGCTGCGGGGGATCTTCCAAATCAAACGCCTTGGCGACTTCCTTGAGCAAACGCACCTGGCTTGCACTCTCGGCGAGTTTGCGACTGAGCGCCTCGGCTGCATTGCGGCTAGCCTGCTCCACCAGAGAACGTTTCTCGCCCCTTTGCGGGGTGCGGATCTCGACTTTGCGATCGGCTTTGAGCGCCAATGCGTCAGCAATCAGCGCGCCATCCGTCGGGTCGGCGCTGGTGAAGATCAACCGCGGTGGCGGGCGCTTGTCATAGAACTGAACCAGGAAGGCGGCGAGGATGTCGGCGTCGGTTTCGCCTTTCTCATGGCGCGGGAAATGGACCGTCGCGCCCCAATTCTGACCAGCACGAATGAAGAAGACCTGGACCGCCGAAAGCCCGCCTTCCATGGCGATTGCGAAAATGTCGGCTTCTTCGATCCCATCCGGGTTGATGTCCTGTTGTGCCCGGACATGGGCCAGCGCGCGAATTCGATCGCGCAGGGCAGCGGCGCGTTCAAACTCCATATCCGCCGCTGCAGATTCCATTTCAGCCGCCAGCCCCGCTTGCAGATCCGTGGCTTTGCCGCGCAGAAAGTCAGCGGCCTGGTCGGCCAGGGCACGATAATCCTCGGCGTTGATCAGATCGACACAGGGGGCTGAGCAGCGTTTGATCTGATGCAGCATGCAGGGGCGTTGACGCGTCGAGAAGACGCTGTCCTCGCAGGTTCGGAGCAGGAAGGCCTTTTGCAGCGTATCAATCGTGCGGGTCACCGCACCAGCGCTGGCAAACGGCCCGAAATAGTCACCCCGATCCTGTTTAGAGCCTCGATATTTCAGCACTTGCGGCGCGTCATGATCACGGCGGATCAGAATGTAGGGGAAGGATTTGTCGTCGCGCAGCAAGATATTGTAGCGCGGCTTCAGTGACTTGATCAGGCTTGCTTCCAGAAGCAATGCCTCGGTCTCACTTTCAGTGACGACGAATTCCATCCGGGCTGTCGCCATAATCATAGCGGCAATCCGCTGCGTGTGCCCGCCAATGCGGGCATAGGACGATACCCGCGCCTTCAGGCTCTTGGCCTTGCCGACATAAAGTACCGTCTCGTCCTCACCAAACATGCGATAGACGCCAGGCTTGGCCGGCAGCCGGGACAGGTTGTCCTTGATGACATCAACCCCGCGTTTGCGAGGGGTCAGATCCGGAGAATCGGGCATAGGCCCAATTTAGGAGGCAATAGCTTGAAAGCCTAGAGCCTGAACAGATTGCTGTAGGCACCCGGCGTCGCGTCGAACAGAATATCGCTGACAAACAGGACCATCCCGACCAGAAAGACCGCGCCGACAAACTGACGACCGACGCTGCCCGGATTGTACTTCCGGCGTGCGCGGGCCACGATCAGATAGATCAGGAACAGGATGAACAGGCACAGGGCGAGGCCGCGTTCGGCATCGTTCAGGCTGATGAAATAGTCGCGAACTTCGCCAATATACAAGTTCACTTCGACCATGAACCGGTCAAAGGCCTGCTGATACACATCAGAACTTGATTCACGCGTAAACCACATGACAACAATCCTCGGCCCCCAGCCACGGATGAAACTAACGGTTGTATATAGCGGGACTTGGTCAAAACCCGGCTAATTTAATCGTTGAAATTTTAACGATCGAAGATTTTTAATGTTGGCTTGCAACCGGCGTAATTGCGGCGTACAGCGGCGGCTTCCAAACGGAGATCACGCCATGGCCAGCCAGCTTTTCCTCAGCAATGCCGTCAACCGCGTCGCGCCGTCAGCAACGATTGCGGTGACCACAAAGGCTGCAGAACTGCGCGCCGCTGGCGAGAATGTCATTGGCCTTGGCGCGGGCGAGCCGGACTTCGATACGCCCGACCATATCAAACAGGCCGCGATCGAAGCAATTCAGGACGGAAAGACAAAATACACGCCAGCCGACGGCCTGCCTGAGCTGAAACAGGCTATCTGTGCAAAATTCAAGCGCGACAATGACCTCGATTACACATCTGCGCAGGTGCACGTGGCACCCGGCGGCAAGCCGGTCATCTATAACGCGCTGGTCTCAACCCTGAATGAAGGCGACGAGGTCGTCATCCCGGCGCCGTATTGGGTGAGTTATCCCGAGATGGTGAAACTGTGCGGCGGTACACCCGTGATCGTCTCTTGTGGTCCGAACGCGCAATACAAACTGACCCCTGAAGCGCTGGAAGCTGCGATCACGCCCAAGACCAAGTGGCTCATCCTCAACTCCCCGTCCAACCCGACCGGCGCGGCCTATACGGGCGACGAATTGAAGGCGCTCGCAGACGTGTTGATGCGTCATCCGCAGGTCTGGGTCCTGACCGACGATATGTATGAGCACCTGGTCTATGACGGGTTCGACTACAAGACGATCGCTCAGGTCGAGCCTGGGCTGTATGACCGCACGCTGACCATGAATGGCGTCTCCAAGGCGTACGCTATGACGGGCTGGCGGATCGGCTATGCGGCTGGGCCTGAGGATCTGATCAAGACGATGCGTAAAGTCATCAGCCAAACGACGTCAAATCCGAGTTCGATTTCTCAGTATGCAGCGATCGCGGCGCTGAACGGGTCGCACGATTTCTTGCCGGCTCGAAATGACGAATTCAAGAAGCGTCGCGATATGGTGGTGGCTGAGCTGAACAAGGCGGACGGACTCACCTGCGGCACGCCGGAAGGGGCATTCTATGTCTATCCGTCCTGCGCTGGCGCAATTGGCAAGACGGCACCGTCCGGCAAACGGATCGAGAGCGATGCTGATTTCGCCTCCGAGCTGCTTGAGCAGGAAAAAGTGGCCGTCGTTATGGGCGAAGCATTCGGCCTGTCGCCGGCCTTCCGCATTTCCTACGCGACTTCAACCGAAGCCCTCACTGAGGCGATGGCGCGTATTCAGAATTTTTGTGCCAGCTTGAAATAGACGCGGTCCATAGAAGAAATCTATAACAGGCAGCCCGATTATCAATTGGCACTCTGCCCGGCGAATCCCCACCTCACTCTCATCAGAATGAGGGTGAAAACCATGAATGTTGAAATTGGAATTTCAGAAACCGACCGCAGCAAGTCTGCCGCCGCCTTGAAACGCCTGCTTGGCGAAACCTATGCGCTCTATCTCAAGACGCACGGCTATCACTGGAACGTCACTGGCCCGCGATTTCAATCGCTACACGAGGTGTTCATGACGCAATATACAGAACTCTGGGCCGCGCTAGACGAACTGGCAGAGCGGGTCCGCGCCTTAGGCCATTTTGCACCGGGATCATCATCCGAAATGATGCAGGATGCGTCGATAGAGGCGGACTCTTCGGTTCCGGATGCAGAGACCATGGTGGCCAATCTCGCTCGCGGTCATGAAGCCGTGGCGCGCGCCGCGCGTGATGGCATTCGCATCGCCGGTGAAGCGGGTGATGATGTCACCGCTGACCTGATGACGCAGCGCGCGACGATTGCTGACAAGACCGCCTGGATGCTACGTGCCAGCCTCTAATTAATTGCGGCGGCGCGCGGCGCTGGAGTCTGGAACAGGCGATAGCAGCTGCGGCCGCTGCCTTTGGCTTCATAAAGCGCCAGGTCAGCGCATTTCAGCAGAGACTGAGTCGAGTCAGCGTGCAGCGGCGCACACGCGACGCCAACCGAGGCTGAGCAGGTCAGTTCCAATTCGCCAACCCGGAACGGACGCGACAAGGCCGAGACAATGCGCGCGGCAACCAGGCACGCATCCATCGGATTAGCGACATCGCGAGAGACGACGACAAACTCGTCGCCGCCAAGACGCGCCGCCCAGTCCTTGCCGCGAACGACCTTGCGCAACCGCTTTGCGACCAGGTTCAGCAAGGCATCGCCGGTCTGGTGCCCGAACGTATCATTGATGGATTTGAAATTGTCGAGATCGATCGCGAGAATGGCAACATTCTCGTCTTCCGCGCTTTCAGCAACTTCTTTCTCGATCCGGTTTTGGAATGAGTAACGGTTGGCTAGGCCGGTCANCATGTCGTGCTCGGCCATATGTTTGAGACGACCCTGCGCCTCGATCCGGCGCGTGACATTGGTGCCAACGCCGAGATACCCGATGACCGCACCGGTCTTGCTGTAGCGCGGTGTCGCCGACAGCGAGATGTAGAACCGTTTGCCTGCAGTAGACGTGAACACAGACAGAATATCGGAATACGGTTTGATCGCGCGCAAGGCGGTCAGCATTTTCTCACGCTCGGTTTCGTCGAGTTTGATGACGCTCATATAGTGACGCCCGACCACGTGATTAATGTCCGGGAAGAAGGTCTTCATCAGGCGACCACCGGCGGCAATGACATGTCCTTCGAGATCGGTTTCCCAGTACAAATCAGTGGCAAAGTCAGCGAGATGCGACAGCTGACTTTCCGCGATCGCTTCTGCTTCTTCGGTTTTTTTGTCCTGCCGCGCGACGAGAATCAAAAGTCCAAGCGTGACGGCCAGGATGACCGCTGATTCCAGCAAAAGGAATTGATGGCTGAGCTCATGCACCGAGGCGAAGGCGAGGAAGCCGAGCTCTACAACACCGAGGAATCCCACCGCCATAAGCGCTACAGAGAATCGGACATGACTCTTCTTGTTCGGGGACGCAGCGACACCACTCATCCCGCCAATCAATCACGTTTAGGTTGATTTTTTCTTATTTCTCTCTTTGAAATCAACGCCGTCCAAATAAGCGTTCAATATCTGCGAGCTTCAGTTCAACATAGGTCGGTCGACCATGGTTGCACTGGCCGGAATGCGGGGTGGCTTCCATCTGGCGAAGCAGAGCGTTCATTTCCTCTGCATTCAAGCGCCGCCCCGCCCGAACAGAGCCACGGCAGGCCATATTGCCCATGACTTCTTCAAACCGCTCTTTCAGGGCGAGGCCGGCCTCATACTCGGCAAAATCATCGGCCAGGTCCCGCACCAGACCAGCGACATCCATTTCGCCGAACAGCGCTGGTGTCGCGCGCACACAGACGGCGCCGAGCCCGAACGCTTCAACCTCCAGGCCGAGCTCGGCGAGCTCCTCAGAACGGGCAAGAATTCTCGCGGCCTCGTCTTCGCTCAGTTCGACAACATCCGGGATCAGCAAAGCCTGGCGCTTGACCCCGCCAGCCGCCATCTGGCGTTTCATGTCTTCATAGACCAGGCGCTCATGCGCGGCGTGTTGATCGACGATGACAATGCCGTCTTCGGTCTGGGCGACGACATAGGTCTCGTGCAGTTGCGCCCGCGCCACGCCGAGGGGGAAGTCAGACGGTCTCTCGACCTGCTGCGGCTCGACCCGCGCCGAG
>JGI12316J14372_10003579_pt1 | contig 14505 bp, 13 predicted proteins | sample MarCyaLeptolynsp_FD_14372 | JGI IMG/M metagenome (IMG submission 14372) | reverse complement strand
CTGACGAATGTAACGATCTGCGCGACAAACTGCTGCGGGCACAGGCCGAGTGTGCCAACATTAGCAAGCGCCTAACCCAACAGCATCAACAGGCGATGCGCACCGCCGGTCTGGAGTTGGCGCGGGCCCTGTTGCCCGTATTGGACAACCTCGAACGCACGGTCGATGCAGGTGCCGAGGCAACCGATCCGAAAGTCATCACCGATGGCGTGAAGTTGGTGCGCGATGAGTTTGCCAAGGTGTTTAAGGAATTCGGCGTCGCGCCGGTCGATTGCGTGGGGCAGTCGTTTAACCCAATGCAGCACGAAGCGCTGTTTCAGGATTTTGAGAGCCCCGAGCCCGCCGGTACGGTCACGCAAGAACTTCAGCGCGGCTTCATGATGCATGATCGTGTCTTACGTCCAGCCAAAGTCGCCGTCTCGGCGGACAAGCCTGAAGCAGCGACCGATGAAGGCGATGCCGTGTCATCCGAGCAAAACAGCTCGGCGGAGTCTTAAGCCATGCCGACCTACGAATACGAATGCGAAACCTGCGGCGAAGTGTTCGATATGTTTCAGTCGATCAAAGCCAAGCCGCTGCGCAAGGCGGATTGCGAAAAGTGCGGTAGCAAGCAGCCCGTCAAACGGCTCATCGGCACCGGCGGCGGCGTGATTTTCAAGGGCTCGGGCTTCTACCAGACGGATTACCGTAGCGAGGGGTATAAGAAGGCTGCCGAGTCGGAAACGAAAGCCGGTAAATCTGACAGTGGCGAAAAGGGCGGCGACAGCAAGAAGTCTGATTCGAAAGCGAGCGCCGAATCCAAACCCGCAGCAACGAAAAAGAAAACGCCGAAATCGGACTAGCGCGGTTCAAACGGGCCTTGGGGTTCGCGGCGCTTGGCTCGCTGACGGTGGTCTTGTATCGTGACTGCGGCGGAACTGGGACAGTAGCTAACCCCATTTTTGATGGTCAATAATTAGAATGGAATCCCCTCACGACGGGCAACTCGTCAATTACGGCGATCAACCGCATCCTCATCAACACGACCACTCCTGGCTCGACGCCGCGCTGATCTTCCGCGCGTTTGCGTTGGCATTCTCAGTGAAGCGGATCGCCGTCGCCTTTGTCGCATTGGTTGTCACCGGCATCTTTGGGTTCGCGCTCGACGCCGTATGGCCGGATTTCAACGGTGTCGCGTATCAGTCGACAGCCACTGGCGTTGTCGCAGAGCCCGAATTAGCCCGGTTGGGCCTACCCTTGGAGCGCACCGTCGATGGCGAAACGGTAGCGCTATCGCGTATGGGTAACTTCGCATTCTTGGTTGACGAGCTGCGCTACGCCGAGGATGGCGTGACCGGCGGCGTGCGAAGTTTGTCGCTTTCGGCAATTGCAGCCGGCGGTCAGCGGGCGGCGACTGCGGCCGTATGGCTCGCGCTTAACCGTACGGTCTTTGCGGTGATTCTTTTTCTCGGCATTAGTGCGATTTGGTCGGTTGCCGGCGCAGTCTTGTCGCGCAGCGTAGCATTAGCGCTAACGCGTGATGACGACATCGCTTGGTCACAGGTGCGCGGCGTCGCGCGCTTGCGGGCACTCGATGTCTATCTGGCTAAGCTGATTCCGCTCGGGGTGGTGCTGGTAGGCTCGGCGGCCTTGGCGCTCTGCGGCTTGCTGGCCGCGATTCCAGGCCTTGGCGATGTGCTCTACGTCGTCGGTTTTTTGCCGCTCATTGTCGGTGGCGGAATCTTGATGGCGTTGGCCGTGGTTATCGGCGGGGCGGCGCTGCCGTTGATGGCATACCCAGTCCTGATCGACGGGATGGACTGTGCCGATGCAGCGGCGGCAGCGTGTAGTTACGTCATTCGTCGCCCGGCACGCTATGCGTTTTATGTCTTAGTTTCACTGCTCGGCGGCGCAGTGTTGCTGACTGTCCTGAAATTGCTTGTCACGCTTGGTCTATCCTTGGCCGGTAGCGCCGTAGCATCGACGATGTCGCTCGACGAGGTTGCTATTTCAACGGGTGAGGCGGAGCTCGTCATCGATAAACCAGCAGCGCTCTGGACGCCGCCTTCACTCGATGGCGCGTCTCCCTTCTACGGCACCATCTCTGATCGACCGGTAAACGGCTGGTTGGGACTCGTGCGCTCCTTCATTCGCCTCGCACTCATGTCCGTTTGGGCGTTATTGGCCGCTGTGATCGTGGCCTATGGCTATGCCGCGGCGGGTGCGTCCTATCTTCTGCTCCGACGGTCCGTGGATCGCGCGGATATCACGGAATTGCCCCTCGAAAATGCCGATAAGGACGACAGTTCGGCAATGACCGAATTGTAGGATTTGATCGAGCGTGCGCTGACTTCCTGAGGCGCACGGGCCGGAACCAAACGCTTCGTGAAAGATTGGAACCGCTCGATTCTCGATTGACGACTTCGGATCGTCGCTTCGGTTTCCCGTTCAAATCCAGGGTATGGGTGCGCCGACGGCGCCAGCGGATGGAGTCATCCAAATGCGAAAAACGAATATCTGTATTTGTCTATTTCTGGTGGGGCTCTTGTCGGCCCCCTTCACGGGCTGTACCGAACTATTCTTCGTGGCCGGCCCGGGTGGCGTGTTTCCGCCGCAAACGACGACATCGAGTGTGATCAGCACCGGTGGCCAAGCGACCACGCAGGGCACCACGGTCGGCGGCGGCACCATTGCTGCGCCGTTGTACACGCAGAACATTGTCGACCCAGTCTTGGAAGCGACGGCGGGTGCCAAGGTTATCAAAGCTGCTGATATGGACGGTGACGGCTTGCTCGATCTGGTCTCGGGCTCCAACGAAAACCAGCCCATTCAGTTGCACATGCGCGATGCAACGGGCTTAACGTTCGAAACGCTGTCCATTTCCGGTGGTGGCCCTATCGCGAGCATGATCGATCTTGAGATTGTTGATCTCGACGGCGATGGCAACCTCGATATCGCCGTCCTCGTGCGCGACACGGGGTTCGTTCCGGTCGAAGACGCCAGCATTCGTGGCGCGGTGGTGTTATTGTTCGCCCCCGACGATACCAAAGATCAACTCGCTTGGACCGAAGTCACGATCACGGCAACGTTTAACTTGCCCGGTGAAGACATCGGCTTTGCCGCCTTCGCCGTGGCCGACTTCACTGGCGATGGTCGCGCCGACATCATGTTGGGCTCGAACGAAATCGAAGAAACGGACGTGATTCGCTTGTATCAAAATCCGGGTGGTAGCAACGCACGCGATGGCGGCGCATGGACCGAAGCCGGCTTGCCGGTGACGTTCGATGTCAACCTGATTCAGGATTTGGCCGCCGGCGATATGGATAATGACGGCGACTTGGATGTGGTCGCGACCTTCCCGACGGCGAAGACGTTTAACGTGCGCTGGCTCGTGAATCCGTTGCGCGAAGCGGGCGTGGATGCCGCGATGGCCGGTAACTGGGAGCGCCGCATCGTCGGGCAGCAATCAGAGGTCGACCCGGAAAACCAAGGTGGTGATTTCATTGCCGTCGGTGATATCGATGAAGACGGTAATCTCGATGTGGCCGTGGCACACGGCACGTTGAAATTGGTGCAATGGTTTGAAAACCCCGGCGCGGGCTTCATCGAACAGCAAACGTTCCCATGGAGCGTGTTCAATATGGCGCAATTGGTCGACGGCGTTGAAATGACGCAGATTCAACTCGTCGATATGGACCTCGATGGTTCGCTCGACTTGTTCGCGACGGCCAGCGGCCAGATGGTCGGGTTCGAGCGCGGCACGGAGCTACGCGACTTCTGGAACGGTTATACGATCCTCGCGACCAATCCGGTGGCGGATATCGGCGTGTGCGACTTTGCGGATATCAATGCCGACGGGTTGCTCGATATCTTGGCACCGTTCGATCGTGAAGGCTTGGTGCAGGATCAGTTCTTACTATTCCTGCGCTCGACGCCGTAACGTCGTCTCACAAATTTGTGTATTGAAAGCGGGTGTCGTCCAAACGGATGGCATCCGTTTTTTTATTGGTAAGACAATTCCCAATATCGCCGTTCAATAGCCGACTTAACTGAGGTCTACGATGAGTCCGCTGTGCCTACTCTCTGAGCACAAGTCGACTACTTAAATGAAAAGCTTGCCGTTGCACAATCACGCAGACGGTATTTCCAAGTCAGATGCGATTCGCCACAGTCAATCGTACGTCTTCTCAAGGCGGGCCGAATCGCCGTTCTTCAATGCTTTGCCAACTCGAGTCTTTTCTCTACGCCGAAGGCGTCACACCGCGTAGCCCAGAGTTGACGCGCAGCGGCTACCCTGGGTTAGGGGATTTGAATTCGCATTCAACTCTGAAGGAGTTGCGGCATGGCATGGCTTGGCGGGAAGATGGCGCAACCCCGTTGGGGTTGAACACTGTGATGAACACGTCAACCCCGGGTAGCCGCTGCGGCGGCAACCCGGGGCTAACTGGCGTAATGCCTTCGGCGTATTTGCTTTGACGGCTCGCTATTCAGCAACATGACACGCTAAGTTTCGAATACCTTCTATTTAGGAATAACGGTATATCTGAGCCCATAGGGCTAGGTCTCAGACCATCATCAATTGTTTCAGATTCATGATCATTGCACGGCTATTTATCAATGGCATCCTAACCGTCGGCGGTTACAATCGATCGCTCAACAGCGAATAACCGCTCGACTTACTCGGAGGCCGATGATGAACGTTCGACAATTACATTTCTTGGTTGGCATTTTATTTGTTTCCTCAGTGGGCTTCGCCATGGCTTGGCAGCCCGAACCGCGACCCATGCGGCCGGTCGAGCCGGAACGCGAACGCGCCAAGCGCAGCACGCGCGAGCGGAACGATGAGGAAGCTGCCCGCCGCCGTCGTCAGGATGTGCGCGATCAACGCGATGGCCGCCGCAATATCAAGCCACGGTTTCGTGACCGTGAGCGTGTTCGCTGGCAGTTGGGCGTGACGGGCAAAGATACCGATGTGGGCGTTATCGTCGAGCGTGTTATTTCAAATACCGCTGCCTCGCGCGCGGGCTTCGAGCGCGATGATGTCATCGTAAACGTGAATGGCTATCAGGTCGGCGTGGTCGATGGCGTATTGTTCGATTTGGGTGACGAGTTACAACGACATGCCGATGAAAATGGCGTGGTCCATATGTTGATCCAAAATCGGCGCGGTCGCCGCTTGGAAAACGTTAGGGTGCAACTCGAACCCGTCGAGCAGTTCACCGGCCCCAACCGTAGCATTATCACCGGTACCGTGTTTTATCGAGAACGTATCGCCTTGCCGTCCCGCAGCGTGTTAAGCGTCGAGTTGATTGAGATGGATCGTCGCGGGCGTCGCATTCGTACGGTCGACAGCCGTCGCTTGGCTGTGGGTTCCCAAAATCGCATCGCATTTGAATTGCGATACGATCCGCGCGATCTCAACTCGAATCGGCGCTATGTGGTGGAGGCACGCATCCGCGATGATGCCCGTACGATCATGCAGAATCGCACGACGTATGACGTGTTGAGCAACCCGGGAGCTCAGCATGTGGATATTCGGGTGCAGCCATAAGTGCGTTATACTAATGTGCTCGACCGCGTTTATCATATCACTGGCTTGCTTGCAGAGGTGTGTCGTTCATGTCTGTCGCATCAATAAACCTATCGCCCGAAACCATCCAGCATCTCATCGATACCGCCCATCATTGCGATCAGATGCCACGTATCGACGATCACCTGCGGCATCGCAGCGTCGCTGATTTGTGGCGCACGCTAGCCGCCGAGCACGGTGATCGACCTTGGATGGACTATTACGCCTGTAAGGCGACCGACGAAGAACCCATCCGTTACACCTACGGCGAGTTTGCCGGTCTGATCGATCGCATGGCGGTCTTGTTGCATCACGAATACGGCATCGCCCCCGGTGGCTCGATTGCGACCCTGCTGATCAACCATCCGTATACCATCGCGATTTATTTCGCGGCTTGGCGTTTAGGGGCACGGGTCGTGCCGATCAATCCCGGCGAAAGCGACGAACGCGTCGATTATATCTTCACAAACTCCGAATCGACGTTGCTGGTCGCACACAAAAGCTGCCGTGAATGTTATAACGCGATTCACAACGCGCTGCCGGACACCGTACGTAAAGCAATGATCGTCACAAAGGATAGTGGTGACGGTCCGCGTGATGGTTGGGACGATTTCGTCGTCGAGTTGAAGGCCGTTAATGCGTCACAACCATTGCCGGCCGTCGATGAGATGAATTGGGATGCCGAAGCGCTCGTCGTGTACACCAGCGGTACGACTGGCAACCCCAAGGGCGTGGTGCTAACGCAGAAGCAAATGTTTGCCGACGCCTACGCGATCAGCGGTTGGCACGGTATCGACGAACATACCATCATGATGAACGTGCTGCCGATTCATCACGTCAACGGCATCGTGGTAACGCTGTTAACGCCGGCGTTTGTCGGGGCGCGGGTGGTGGTGAATCAACGCTTCCGACCGAAGGGATTTTGGCAGAAGCTCGCCAAGCATGATGTCGCGATCGTAAGCGTAGTGCCAACGTTGCTACAGTTTCTAATCGAGGCCGGTGAAGATCTCGATTTGGAGACAATTCCGAACTTCCGCCACTTTATCTGCGGTGCCGGGCCACTGTCGGTCGAATTGGCGAAAGACTTTCAAACGCGCTTCGGTCTGCGCATTTTGCATGGTTACGGCTTAAGTGAGACCGTTTGCTATTCGTGCTTTTTGCCGACCACGCTCGAGTGGCACGAACATTGCGAACGGATGTACAACCACGGGTTCCCGTCGATCGGTTGCCCCGTCGATGTCAATGATATGGACATTCAGGATGCCAACGGCAACCCGGTTGACGAGGGCGATCGCGGTGAGATTGTGATTCGCGGCCACAACATCATGAAAGGCTACTTCAACAACCCCGAAGCCAACGCCCAAGCATTTGCCCACGGTTGGTTTCGCAGCGGCGACGAGGGCTTCAAGCTGCGCGGCGAAGACGGGCGCGATTATTACTTTATCACCGGCAGACTGAAAGAATTGATCATCCGCGGCGGCGTGAATATCTCACCGTTCGAGATCGATGAAGTACTCTGTGCCATGCCCGGCGTGCGCGTAGGCCTGGCCGTCGGCTTTGAGAATCGTTACTACGGTGAAGAAGTCGGCGCGTACGTGCAACTCGAAGAGGGCCACGCCCTCGACGAGCGCGATGTGATCCGTCACTGCCAGGAACATTTGCCCACGCACAAAGTGCCGAAAGTGGTGCTATTCGGCGATGACATCCCGGTGACGAGCACGGGTAAGTATCAGCGCGGCAAGTTGAAGCACATGTATGAGGAATACAAGGGGAAGCAGTTTCGGTAGGCGCGTCGTGAAATGAAAGCCTTACTACAGGGCATTTCGAACGACCGCCCTCGCATGGCCAGTGTCCGCTCCGACGATTCGTGAATCGAGGCCGAATTTGAAACGCGTAGCGTGCTGCTTCACGATCTGGTGCATTACACCGTCGAGGCCGAGGCCATCCTCGCCGACGGTTTCTGGCGATTGCCGGCTGCCGGCAAGCAATTTGACGATTTGTCCGCATGGTAAGCGGCAGGCAACGATGGCATCAGACCGGCCGAGTCGCTCGTCGAGCCGATGCAAAGCATGTGGGCGGGCAAAATCAGAGCCGAACGAGACGTTGCACTCGCAGACAAGCCCGCACAGTTCGTCGATATCAGATTCATCGAGCGCTTCCAAGAACGGATTCGCCACCTATGGGACCAATGGCGCGCGACGACGTTTCATGAAACGATGGAACTATCTTGGCCGACGCAGGGTCGAAGAAACAACGCCAAATAAGATTAGCAAGATCACCTGCGGTTTGGACAACGGTCGAATCGATCGTTTTGTGGCATCATCGCATCGAAAATACCCGTTTGCAGTCGATGAAAATTGTCTGGACGTCGCCATCGACGAGTCCATCGTCGTTCATCTTCTTTGCATAGTTGGTCCAACATCAAAAATAACTTGACCACCCGACCAATTCCCTATGTCGATTCGCATGGGAATGTTGGACTCACAGTATTCAAAGATCATTAACTCCGTGAAAAAGGTGTGGACCATGCTTTAATTATAGATAATAATTGTGCCAGTTGAAAACACAACTGATTTGCGAATCTACACCCCTTCACCTTGAAGAGCGATGGTTGCGCTGTGGCACCGGCTATTTGCCGGTGGATGCCGACAAATCACGCTGGGACGCAGTCATTCGTGAATCGGTCGATATTTTTGCCAAATCCAGAATTGGGGAATGTGCTATGAAATCGTGTACATTGCTTGCAACATTTTTATTGTTAACATTCACCGGTTGCAATCCTGTTGTAAATGCAAGTGCCGCAATCTCAGTACCGACATCTGCAACCGTTCCGAACAATCAGTTAACGCAGGTTCTCAGCCAGGCCGAATCGATCGAGTTTAAATTTTCTGCGCGGTTAAAATCGACGCCCAAGCCACTAGTACTAAATGCGAACAACCAAGATATTCGATTGAAAGTTGATAACAATTCAACGCTGGTTGGTCAAATTCGCATATTCGAAATAGAGAATAAAGCCGATTCATCGCGTTCGACATTGGCTTGGAAAGTTGACAAATCGTCCGATCTTTCGTTTTCGGATGGAGTGAAGGTGATTGTCCGCAGTGCGGAATTTCAAATATCAACCATCAAGCCAGGCGACGAAGAGTTTCACTTTAAAGCCAACGTCTCAGAATTCCTTAGAGCGGCGACAAGCTATCTATTCATGCAAGCGCCGGAAGCCGAGGACGCATCGAGTGCGTCCAACTTGAGCGATGCGTTTGACCCTACCCAGTTGATTCACGATATCACCGTCAAAGAACTGAACATCAAACTCAAGCCACAATCCTTGATAAGAGTTGACGAGACTCGCTCGCTTCGTATTGATCATGCAGTCGCGACGGCGACCGGCGAATTTGACATCAAGGCGAATCGTTTTAGTAACGCGGCGTTAAAGATCACGGCAGGCAAGGCTAGTCTTATAGAGGCAGGCAAATCAATTGACTTTGCCAATGTCAATTTCTCAGCTGGTTTCGATAACTTACGCGCCGACAAATTGAACGGCGAGCTAACAACAACGATACCAGGAGCAACCATTCAGCAGCTCGTACGGCACGCGTTCGATCCAAAGAAAATAGCAGGAAATCTACCCATCGCGATCGACGCAGTGGACACATCTGCGGCCAATGCAACGTTTTCCCTGTCTCTTTCGGAAAGAACAGCGAAATTGACGATAGGTCAGATTAGGATGCATACACGCGGCCGGTCGCACAAGGGGCATGGTCTAGATCTGATCGCCACAGCTCAGCCAATGGCGTTCGAACTTCCACTGGACGGTAGCGCCGCGAGTTCCAAAATAGATTTCAACGTTAAGAGCCGCGTGCGAACCTGCGTCGGGCAGTTTACCGGCAAGAAAAAAGTGCTCTTCGCCAAAGTTACGATCGTCAAGCCAATTGTGATTGAGCCCTTCGACGCTTCCCTTACCTTAAATTTAACGGCGCAACTCAATGGTAAGCAAGTTGTCATAACCATCGTGGATACGACCGATGCCCGCGGCGCTTTGCGCGTCGGTGCCATCGGTGACGGTCCCAATGCGTGGGCGACCATCTCACCGCCGGACGCAACCCATACGACCATGACGGTGAACTACGTGGGCGTGAATAAGCGGGTGGAGAACCCACTGCGCAAAATTATTCACTCGCTCAAGGGCAAGGTCTTGAACTTAATTCTTGAGTGAAAATCGAGGGCGGATTCAGTCATCAAGAGATTTCTGCTTTCTAAACGCGATGACGTTGTCGCAGAGTGTTTAGACGAGCATTTTAAGTGGTCTGGCGAACATGTATGGGGTTGGAAAGATAGCAATGGCGAACGAGCTAGAACGAGAAAATTGGGAATTGAAGGCCCGTGAACGAATTGAGAAGGATGTGTCCGAGCGACTTCAGCGGCGGTTTTGGCTGGCCCTTATTATAAACCTTGGAGTCTTGACGACCGGTGGCTTGGCCTTAGTGAGTTCGGCACTTATTCCATTGAAAGAGATTGTGGCAGAATCCAAGTCGGAGATGAAACAACTTGAAAAGGATATCGATAACATCAAAGACGCTACAATGAAGGCAAAGGAAGTCTCGACATCTGCTGAAAAAACAAGAATTGCATCAGAGGAAATAAGAAAAGACCTCCTGAATATGGAGTCTAACGTAAGTCAACTAAGGGCCAAGTTGATAGATGCAGACACGTCAATACTCAAGCAAATCGAACGACTTGAAGAGCAGACGAGGTTATTTTCGTTTAATAAAATATTGCTTCGCTTCCATCAGATGGCGATTGCTCCCGATGAAATCGGGAACGCGGACAACCTCGATCCTGCGAGTCATGCCGTCAAATTGGCGAAGTTTTATTACCAAACTAGTTCCGAACGACCCGATCCAGAGGACTTACTCATTTGGTACGATGATGCATTTTCCAAAAATCGAGACCTCAGCCTCACGGCGATTCAATCTACAGATATGATTCCGGCCTTGGAAACCACAATTTCTATTTTCGAATTCTATTTCGCAGCAAGCCTATTGGAAAATCCGCAATCCCAATACCCTGATGAAGCTGTCACGCGATTGTTGGATGCTATCGAAGATCCATTCCTGGCAAATTATGCCAGAAAGATCGCCCTCGATTTGCTTCTCGAGGCCCGTCCGATCCCGCGACAGGCAGTCGATCGCCTTGAGGCCTTCGTTCAGGCTGCTACGAATCGAATCCACCATCCGGATCGGAAAACGGAATACGTCACTGAGATGCTCGCGTCGGAAACTGAGAGTGGCGCGATCGAGAGTAGATGGATCGAAGAAGCCGCAAACCGAATCGAGGAAGACGAGCGGGTAATTCTCGAGACCATTGCAAGCATGGAAGGGTCCGAATTCGTCAATCTCTGGTGGGCTGAGAATTCGGTCGAGGTGCGACTTCGCATTTACGAAGCACTGTTGAAAACACCGGTGGAGGAAATTTATTTAGCTGCTGCGGAATCGCTGGGTAATTATGGAGCCACTGCGGAGTCGGTCGCGCCAAGCCTGAAAAATCTCATTGGCTCTAAGAGGGCAGATCATGAGAATCCAAACACAAATTTGATTATTGAAGAACTCTGTAGTTGTTTGCGACGAATTAGTCCTTTCGAGAATTCCTCCGCTACTGGTGAGCTGTGCGATGATGACAATCGGATTGAATTGGAAGGTGTTTAGATGTCCCGGATTGGACCCCTCGCCAACATTTACGAAGCGGCAATCAAGCGTCATCGCCTTGCGCTAGGTGCGTTTTGGCTGTTCACGATATTTGTACTTATCGCGTTAGGCTCAGAAGACGGTGCGGAAGGAATGATGAAAACCATCGGCAGCCTTTTTGGAGCGGCGGGCGTCGAGGGTCGCAATTCACTTCAATTTTGGCGCAATATGCCGCTCATCTATTTTGGTTTTGCGCTTTGGGTTCAATATTTATATCACCGACGCCTCAACCTTCGTGGCCTGTTGATGAACGAAGCGGGTGAAGCAGCTGTTTGGCTCGGATATGATTGCCACGATTTTGCCGGGCGTCCGGCTTGGTTGTGTGTTCCTCGCGAGGGCGAAACTAGAAGCTCAGAGCCAGAGAAGTGGCCAAGAGAGATTCGTTATGCTGCAAATGTGGCCTTATACATCAGATTGATTCCGTTGCTTTTTCCAATAGCTGTGGAAATTCGTCTCCAAATGGCCGCTTGCTTCGAACACAAGTTGGGAGAATATCAACAGACACTTCGACAAGCTATCGTCTGGAGTGACTTCGGCAAATTTCATATTCCGATCGCATTGTTAGCATTTGGCGCTGGTATTTTCTTGTGGTATAAAGATCTTTGCTCCGTCCACGATTGGATTAATCACAAGACTGCCTCGAAATCTACATCGGATGCGAATGACATGCCGGAGGAAAATGACAACACGTCTAGCGATGGTCAATGAAAATCGAGTGGATTCGTCATTAGGAGGATGGTCAGCTGATTCATTCAGATCGCCTCGATCTCAATTGTCGGGCGCTTAGACCAACACGGATATATCGTTTAAGGATAGGTTGGAGTAAGAGTGAATAACATCATCCTCTACGCCGCCGTCAGCCTCGACGGTTATCTTGCCGGTCCCAATCACGAACTCGATTGGCTTCGGGACGACCCCGATTACGACGGTTACGAGGCGTTCATCGCGCGCATCGATACGCTCATCATGGGCCGCCACACGTGGGATGTACTCGCCGGTTTCGGTGAGTGGCCCTATGGCGAGCGCCGCGCCTATGTGATGTCGCAATCGATGGAAAAGATCGTGACCGACCTGCCGGTGACGGTTACGAAGCAGTCACCCAAGGAATTGATCGACATGCTGCGGCGAGAGGCGGGTAATGAAAATGCGGCCAGCGGTGATCGTGACGCCCAAGACATCTGGCTGGTCGGCGGCGGGCTGCTCGTGCAATCGTTTCTGGAAGCCGATTTGATCGACGAGATGATCCTCTCTATGCAACCGGTTTTACTCGGCGATGGCCTTCCGCTGTTCCCGGTGGGATTTCCGCAGCGGTGGTTTGAGCGCCTACGCGTATCGCATTACCCCAAAGGGATGGTCGAGACGCATTGGCGGCGGTCGCGGTAGTTTTAGAGCTTGCTCTGCAATAGAAATCCGATCCGCAGGAATCGGATGTTGGTAGAGCGTTTTTCCTTTTGATTGTTGCGGCAACTTACTTGATCACGTTTGATCTGTGTTTTTTGAAGCCCGGCAGGGCTGATCGGTTAACAGCCCAGGATGTAGCGCAGACCGCGTTAGCGGTGGGAGCGCGATCCTGGGTAATCGATATAGCAAAACCAATTAAGCCCCGGCAAGGGGCGTAGGTACCTACACCGCTGCCGCGGTTTAATGTGGAATGCAACATGATCCATGGATTGCGCGGCTCGTGCCGCTCCATCCATGGCTTTCAACCTGCGCCCCTCCGGGGCTGAGAACGATCTTTGCTTCGCTATACTGGCGTAAAAAATGCCCTAGTAGGTTGGTAGCGTCTGCAAAAGCAATCGTTCTCTATGCGGATTTGGATACAGTGAGTCGATCTAAAAATCGGGTACCGTCTAGCGTCGGCTAACAGCAGATTCCATGGGGCCGAGGGTGAACTTCAAAGTCCGCTGAAAAATAGTGGGATTCTTTGAATAAAAGTATGCCAACGAGACCATCTAATAATATTACGGGGAATGCTATGTCTCGTGCTTCTCAATCGGTAGGCCGCCAACGCAACAAGAATTCGCAGGCGCGACCGCAAGTTCTGAAGGAGCTTCGCGTGCTCGACGACGCCCGTGCATGCACGCAATGCGACGGTTTGCCTCTGGGGCCGCGACCGTTGTTGGCGGGCGGCGTGACATCAACAATTCTGATCGTCGGACAGGCACCCGGCAAAGCGGCGCATGAATCTGGTATTCCGTGGAATGATCCAAGCGGCGACCGATTACGCGAATGGATGGGGATGTCGCGCGAGGTGTTTTACGACGCGCGACAGGTCGCGCTGGTGCCAATGGGGTTTTGCTATCCGGGCAAGGGTAAATCGGGCGACATGCCGCCGCGCAAAGAATGTGCGCCGCTTTGGCATGAGCAAGTTTTATCCGCGCTCACGAATGTGAAGCTAACCATCTTCATCGGCCGCTATGCGTGCGGCTACTATTTGCCGGAATACGACACGCTCTTGGCGGCAACGCAAGACTACGCGAGACAACTACCTAAGCGTATAGCACTGCCACACCCGTCACCACGCAATAACATTTGGCTCAAGAAAAATGCGTGGTTTGAAGCGAGCGTACTACCCAAGCTACGCGCCCGCGTTCGTCGCTTGATCAAATAGTGCCCTTTATCCTCGCCACGCATTTACTAACGCGCCAGCGCCAGTCGCAATCCACGGCCACTGCGCCGACCACTGTTTAGCTGCGGTTGGCTTGTTTCGGCACGCTTCTTATTGCGTGTGAGCCAAACACTCTTATGGCACGTCATCAATGCGTATGGATGCACCCAAAACAGGCCGAACGTCGCATACATGCCGTACATCACGCCGAAGACTGCTTCCGTGCTGCGTTCGCGGATGGCGAAGAACAGAACGGTAAAGAGCGACCCCAAGGCGCACGAACCGAGCAGCTTCAAGCCGAAGATGCCGGGCATGGCGATCGCAAGGCCGAGGCCGACGATTAGGAACAGGTAGGGCAGCACCTGCCCGACGGCACCCATCAGGAAGTTAAAGCGGATGCCGAGCTTGCCTTCGCGCCGGAAGTCACCAAACACGTAACTGCCGGTGAAAAACGTCTCACGAATGTTGCTGCGCGCCCAGCGCAGGAACATTTTGCAAAGGCCGAGATATGTCGTCGGGCTATTCGTCAACACGCGCGCTGTCCGTTGGAAGCGTACCTTCATGTTGNGAGCAAGCGAAATTGGTCATGGCGTGGTCTTCACCCGCCC
>JGI12316J14372_10003574_pt1 | contig 14524 bp, 8 predicted proteins | sample MarCyaLeptolynsp_FD_14372 | JGI IMG/M metagenome (IMG submission 14372) | reverse complement strand
TTAATGGTGATAGCGGATTCACTCATTGCACTCTTTTTGCATGTGAGCATGAATGTATCTGGGGTGCTTGCATTGGCTGGCCAGTGAGTTAAAGCTTTGAACTGATCAGCCGGTTCGCTTGATGGTCCGCTGTCAGCTATAAACACAATCGGCGCTTCCAATCCCTTAGCCCCATGTACCGTCATAATGTTTACTGCGTCGACATTTTCACTCTCGCCAGTATGTACTGTGTCTGGATTAGTTTCTCTAATGTTACGTAAAAACCGCGCGATGCTTGAATAGCGGCCACTTTCTATTTCCAGGCTTTGTTGTAGTAATTGATTGAGTCGCTCGCAGGCATGCGTGGCGTCAGCTACGGGTAATGCTGATTTGTACCGATCTAAAATGTTCCAGCTCGAATATATGTGATTAAGTAAATCATGTACGGGTATTCTATCTGCGAGTGTTTTCCATTCGTTAAGTTTTTTCTCAACCGGACGTAGCGTTTGTTCTGCATCGTCTTGTTGAAGGCTAACGTTTAATTTTTCTTTCCAGGAGAATGCATTGATTTTATGCAGTGTAATCAGCATGTCTTCGTTGATATTGAATATCGGGCTGCGCAAGAGTTGAGTGAATGCTAAGTCATTGTAAGGGTCTATTAGGCAGGTTAGTAAAGCTAATATATCTTGTACTTCTAAAAATTCTAATAACTTAACGACATCATTGCTATTTATAGAAATGTCTGCGTGAATCAAACCTTTTTTTAATTCATCCAAGTGTGATCGTGTGCGTGTAAGAATCAATACATCACTTGCTCGTGCAGGTCGAATAGTATTTGTCTCATAGATTGGAGTTTCGTTATTGATAATTTCATGTATTTGTTCAGCGATTAATTTGCCTTCCTGATAGTGTGCTGTTTGTTCGCTGTTTTCTTTTGCAGTTGTGAGTGGATTGCGAAAATCTTGTTGTTCGCGCTTGGAATTTAACTCAATTAACGGATATATTTTTACCCAGCCCCATCTTTTAATATGTTCATAACTGTGAGGATTAAATGTCTCGAAGTATGTAGGCATATCTGGGTGGGTAAATATGCGGTTAACACAATCAATTATGGCGGGTGACGAGCGCCATGAGTGATCGTTGCTTAACTGTTGGCTGGCCATGGCCTGCTTGGACCAGTTGGCAGCCAATGTTTGTATTTCCGGGTTGGCACCACGAAAACGATAAATAGATTGTTTAATATCGCCAACTAAAAAAAGGCTATTTTGTGTGGATTGGTTNAGGTCTTGTGAGGATTCAATCAGTGGTTTTAATAGCTGCCATTGAATAGGATTGGTGTCCTGGAATTCGTCAACTAAAAAATGTTGTATACGCTGCCCTAGCTTGTACTGTACCCAAAGCGCGTGTCCTTCATGTTGCAGTAAGCGATAAGTTTCCCACTCAAGATCACTGAAATCTATTACGCTATGTTCAAATTTAACTTGCTGATAAAGATTTAGTAANTCATTGCCGGCATAAAACCANGCCTGGTTNGCGGCAAGCAGTTTGNCATGTGTTTGCTGGTCCAGCTTAGTTAAAATTTGCTTACAAAATTCAGTATGTATNTGTGTGATTAATTCAGCTTGCTGCGGGCTGATAAGTTTTTGCCANGCTTTGCTAATGTTTAACTTGCGCGGTTTATTTTCNCTGGTTAAAAATATCGAACTTAATTGGTTTANGTAAGCNTCATCTGTTTGTGCGTCCAATGACAAGNTAAGTGCGATTTTNTCTGCCCATGCTTGGTGGGTTTTCGTAGGGCTNGTGCGTAATATTGCATAATATTGATTTAACTTGTCTTTGTGTGNTGNGGATTGAAAATAATGNTCAGAATCGCTTGTTTCAGCNTCACCAAGGCATTTAATTAGTTGTTGATTAGCAAATAATGCAGCTTCCTTAGCGTGGTTAGTNTAAGCACGCCACTCACTTCTGGCCTGCAAAAAACTAATTAACGCAGATTTTGTNCCATTGAGACCATAACAAAAGTTAAATAANGTATGTAAAGCAGNATTGAGTTTTCTTTTTCCGGTTTGTTCGCTGGAGCTTAGCAATCGTTGCCAGGCTTGATTNATGTAAACATGCTCGTACTCAGTCAGCTCAAAAGTTGTGGGGAGATCACTTTCAAGNGGAAATGCACGGATCACNTCTTCGCAAAATGCGTGGAAAGTACTGATGCGAATGGTNTGNTCGGAAAATAAAAGTTTTTCATACAAGCCGCGNGCCATGCAGATTTTTTCATGTGATGGTTCTTCTTTGATCGTTTTAAGCTCATCGATAAGTNCTGATTCCTGCATAACTGACCATGAGGCCAGCTGTTCAAACAGTCTGGCACGCATNTCTGCTGCACTTTTGCGCGTGAANGTTATAGCTAAAATATGTTGGGGTTCTGCACCTGCAAGCAGCAAGCGACAAATACGTGTGATAAGTANCCATGTTTTACCTGAGCCCGCAGAAGCAAATACATTGGCATTATGCTGGGGATGAGTTGATATACTTAAGTCAGCCATGGGCTCATAAGAGGTTTTTGCTAAGTGGTTGTTTCATATAGAATGCGTTTTTCTCCCGGCGCTAATGCTTTAACGATTATTTCCTTTTGATTGTAATTTATGTCTAAACAATACGATGCAGCCGCTATTGAAGTATTAAGCGGCCTAGACCCTGTGCGCAAGCGCCCAGGCATGTATACAGATACTGCCCGTCCAAATCATTTAGCACAAGAAGTGATAGATAATAGTGTTGACGAGGCCATTGCGGGACATGCCAGCAGTATCGATGTGAATTTATTTAAAGACGGCTCGCTGGAAGTGATTGATGATGGGCGTGGTATGCCTGTGGATAAACATCCAGAGCTAAAAAAACCTGGGGTTGAAGTGATTATGACCACTTTGCACGCAGGCGGTAAATTCTCAAGTAAAAATTATCAGTTTTCTGGAGGCCTACACGGTGTCGGTATTTCTGTGGTCAATGCATTGTCAAAACGTGTTGAAGTGACCGTGCGGCGTGATGGCAAAGAATACAGTATGTCATTCGCCAATGGCGATAAAGCCAAACCTTTAAAGCAGATAGGTACTGTAGGAAAGCGTAACACTGGAACTACCATACGCTTTTGGCCGGATAAAAAATATTTTGATAGTACTAATTATTCAATTCCGAGATTGGTTCATTTACTGCGTGCAAAAGCAGTGCTGTGTCCAGGACTGCGTATTCGCTTTAAAGACGAAGCCAAAAAAGAAACCATCGAATGGTGTTATGAGCAGGGTATCAGTGATTACTTAACCCAAGAACTGGCAGGCATGACTATTATTCCGCAAGTACCTATACAAGGTAATTTTATTTCTGAAAATGAAGCGGCTGAATGGGCGCTAACTTGGGTGGAAGAAGGTGATGACTGGATTGCCGAGAGTTATGTCAATCTTATTCCCACTGCGCAAGGAGGTACCCATGTAAATGGTTTGCGCACGGGTTTGACGGATGCGGTACGTGAATTTTGTGAGACACGAAAATTAACCCCACGTGGGGTTAAAATTGCTCCGGATGATGTGTGGCAACAGTTGGCCTATGTATTGTCGGTGAAAATGAATGACCCGCAATTTGCTGGCCAAACTAAAGAACGGTTAGGTTCGCGTGAAAGTGCTGCTTTCGTTTCTGGCGTGGTTAAAGATTCTGTTGGGGTATGGCTGCATCAAAATGTAGAGACCGGCGAGGCGCTTGCACAATTAGTTATTCGCAATGCGGAAAAACGTCTGCGCGCAATTAAGAAAGTTGTGCGTAAACGCGTTACAGCCGGACCTGCATTGCCAGGTAAGCTGGCGGATTGTTCTTCTCAAGACGTAACACGCACAGAATTATTTTTAGTCGAAGGCGATTCTGCGGGTGGTTCTGCCAAGCAAGCGCGTGACCGGGAATTCCAGGCGATTATGCCGCTAAGGGGAAAAATCTTGAATAGCTGGGATGTTGCCTCTGATCAGGTGCTGGCATCACAAGAAGTACATGATATTGCCATTGCTATTGGTGTCGATCCCGGTGATGCTGACCTAAGTAAATTACGCTATGGAAAAATATGTGTGCTAGCAGATGCTGACTCGGATGGTTTGCATATCGCAACTTTATTGTGTGCACTTTTCTTGCGTCACTTTCCTGCATTAATTGAAGCCGGGCATGTCTATATTGCTATGCCGCCACTGTATAGAATCGATGTTGGTAAAGAAGTTTTTTATGCGCTTGATGATGCGGAGCGACAGGGTATTGAAGACAGAATTGCTGCGGAGAAGAAAAAAGGTAAAGTGAATGTGACGCGCTTTAAAGGCTTGGGTGAAATGAATCCCAGTCAATTAAGGGAGTCGACAATTTCTCCGGACAGCCGCCGCCTGGTGCAATTAACTGTTGAAGCGGGCGATGACACATTCAAAATCATGGATATGTTATTGGGCAAGAAAACTATTCAGGACCGTAAAGCCTGGTTAGAGAAAAAAGGTAACTTAGCCGAAGTATAATTTTGGAACTGCTATGAATGATAATTTGGAATTTGACTATGGTGATGTAGAGCGCGTTCCTCTACATACTTTTTCTGAGAAAGCATACCTTGATTATTCAATGTATGTAATTCTTGATCGCGCATTGCCGCAGATTGGCGACGGGCTTAAACCGGTGCAGCGGCGTATTGTTTATGCCATGTCTGAACTGGGATTGTCAGCGACTTCAAAACCGAAAAAATCAGCGCGTACTGTAGGCGATGTAATTGGTAAATTTCATCCGCACGGCGATTCTGCCTGTTACGAAGCAATGGTATTAATGGCGCAACCATTTTCTTACCGTTATCCACTGGTGCATGGTCAGGGTAACTGGGGTTCAACTGATGACCCCAAGTCATTTGCAGCTATGCGTTATACTGAGTCGCGTTTAACGCCTTATGCAAAGTCTTTATTGCAGGAATTAGGTCAGGGCACTGTTGACTGGGAGCCAAACTTTGATGGCACATTACAAGAGCCATCCGTATTGCCTGCAAGATTGCCCAACATTTTGCTTAATGGAGGAATGGGTATTGCTGTTGGAATGTCGACGGATATTCCACCGCATAACCTTAAAGAAGTTGTCTCAGCTTGTGTCAGGTTGCTGGATGCGCCTAAATCTACCGTTAGCGAATTATGCGAACATATTTTAGCGCCAGACTATCCTACCGATGCAGAAATTATCTCTAGCGCAGAGGACATACAGGCAATCTATGAAACTGGTAATGGTCAGGTACGTATGCGTGCGGTGTTTGAAAAAGAAACTGATGGGGTTGTAATAACTGCCCTGCCGTATCAGGTTTCGGGTTCAAAAATCTTGGAACAAATCGCGCAGCAAATGAATGCTAAAAAGCTGCCTATGGTTGAAGACTTGCGTGACGAATCTGACCATGAAAATCCTGTGCGGCTGGTTATTGTACCCAGAAGTAACCGTGTTGATGTTGCATCTTTAATGCTGCATTTATTTGCCACCACGGATTTAGAGAGGACTTATCGCGTCAACCTAAATGTTATTGGTATTAATGGCCGGCCGCAGGTTAAAGATCTTAAAACTCTGCTGCGTGAATGGCTGGAGTTTCGAACGACTACCGTGACGCGACGTTTACAGTGGCGCTTGGACCGAGTGAATGAGCGGTTGCATATTTTAGAAGGTTTGTTAATCGCTTATTTAAATATTGACGAAATTATTGCCATTATCCGTCAGGAGGACGAGCCTAAGCCAGTCATGATGAAACGCTTTAAGTTAAGCGATATACAGGCAGAAGCAATTCTTGAAATTAAATTACGTCGTTTGGCAAAGCTTGAAGAAATAAAAATTAAGGCTGAAAGTAAAGAGCTTAATCAAGAACGCGATACCCTGGAAAAAACATTAGGTTCTAAAGCGCGTCTTAAAAAATTAATTAGAACAGAATTACTTGAAGACGCAGAAACTTATGGTGATGATCGACGTGCCAAGATTGTGTCCAGACCAGTTGCGCAGCAATTGGATGAAACACAATTGATGCCCGCAGAGCTGACGACAGTAATTTTATCGCAACGGGGTTGGGCGAGAGCAGCTAAAGGCCATGAGGTCGATCCTTTGACAATGAATTACAAGTCGGGTGATGAATACCAGTCACATGCATTCGGTAAGAGTAATCAAATGGCTGTGTTTTTGGACTCGCAAGGTCGAGCATACAGTTTGCCAGCGCATAGTTTGCCGTCTGCACGAGGTCAAGGAGAGTCATTAACTGCACGCTTTAACCCCGCTGATGGGGCAAGCTTCGTCGGTGTGATGATGGGGGATGCCGAGAGTTTGTATTTTCTTGCAACCAACTTTGGTTACGGTTTTGTATGTAAATTAGAAGATCTATATTCGCGTAATAAAGCTGGCAAGCGTGTGCTTAATGTGCCGCAAGGGGCCAAAGTATTACCGCCAGTGAAAGTGCGCTCACATGATGATGACTGGATTGTTGCGGTAGGTTCCGAGGGTTATATGTTGGTGACTGAGCTGTCAGAATTTCCACTCATGTCAAAGGGAAAAGGCATTAAGTTTATTAATATTCCGTCTGCCAAACTTAAGTCTGCTGAAGAAACAGTGGATCATGTTCACCTGGTACAGGATGGAGAATCAATCACTTTGTATTGTGGGAAAAAACATAAAACAATGAAGGGTGAGGAAGTGGATGAATATGCGGGTGAGCGTGGCCGGCGTGGTTTGAAGTTACCCAGGGGCTATCGCGCGGTTGATCGCATAAGCGTCGATTTTGCTGATGAATGAGTTGGCGAACTATTCGCCCTTGATTTGTCTTAAATTAACATTATGTTAATGAAATACAAATACTAGTTTTTATTATTATCTTTATTATTATTTTTATGAGTTTGTAACAAAGAGGTCACCATGTTTTCACGTATAGGGCTATTTTTAGCGGCAAATTTCGGCGTGCTTGCAGTATTAAGTGTGTCATCAAGAGTGCTTGGTATCGATGCCTGGCTGGCAGAGCAGGGTATGGCAGGGCAAATAAATGGCTTGTTAATTATGGCGTTGGTGATCGGCTTTGGTGGTTCATTCATCTCTTTGGCAGCATCGAAGTGGATGGCGAAAAAGAGTATGGGTGTGCAGTTAATTGAATCACCTGCAAATGATACTGAACGTTGGTTGCTAGAAACTGTACGTAAACAAGCTGAGCAGGCAAATATCGGCATGCCGGAAGTGGGTGTCTTTCAATCTCCCCAGCCAAATGCGTTTGCTACTGGTATGAATAAAAATGATGCTTTGGTAGCTGTTAGTACTGGTTTGTTGCAGTCTATGTCCGCCAATGAAGTGGAAGCTGTGCTTGGTCATGAGGTAAGCCATGTGGCCAATGGAGACATGGTGACTATGGGATTATTGCAAGGGGTTCTAAATACCTTTGTTATCCTCTTTTCACGCATTATTGGTATGCTGATAGATCGTGCCGTATTTAAAATAGAACGCGGTATTGGTCCTGGCTATTTTATTGGCAGTATTGTGGCAGAAATAGTGTTGGGAATTGTGGCAGCTATTATTGCCAAGTGGTTTTCACGGCGCAGAGAGTACCGCGCTGATATCGGTGGTGCGCAACTCGCGGGCAAACAAAACATGATTGCCGCATTGCGGCGTTTACAATCTGCACATGAGCCACAGAGTTTACCTGGTGAATTAGCTGCGTTTGGTATCTTGGGTGGAGTTAAAGGTGGACTACAGAAATTACTAATGTCGCATCCGCCTTTAGAGCAAAGAATTGCGGCGCTAGAGAATAGCTAAGGATAAATTTAGTTAGGCAGCGCTAGAGAAATCGTAGCCTAGGTTTTCATTAGGCTCGCGGAAGAAGTCGCCACTAACAAAGTCAATATTGATCGTCCATATTTGAGATAAGGTTTCAGCTGACTCGACAAAAGGAGCAATTGTCATAGTGTTCTTGGCTTTTGCCTCTTCGCAAATTTGTTTTATTGTATCAATTCTTTCTTGTTCGCCGTTCTTTAAGCTGGCCATTAGCTGGAAGCTGAGTTTCAAATAGCTGGCAGGTATCATGGTTAGAATCTTGCCTGGTTCTTGACTGATACCAAAGGCGTCAATGGCAATCTGACAACCAGCTTGCTGTAAGCGAGTGGCAAATTCTTTTGCATCCTTCAGGTGGCTAACAATGCTTTCTTCACGTAAATCAAACACCAGTCTAAATGGGTCAACATTGTGTTCTTGGCATTTCTTTTCTAGCCATGGTGTGAACTGTTGGTCATTCAAAGCACCGGTAGTGAGTTTAATGAAGAATAATGAGTTAGGGCTTTGCTCGGTATGTTCTTCTAGTTTCTTCAGTGCGGAAGTGACTACCCAACGATCGAGCATGGCAGAAACACCTGACCTTTCAATGCTTGGTAAAAGTTCGGCGACTGAAATTTTTGCACCTTCTTTGCTTACTAGCTGAGTATAGACTTGGTAACGGTCTTCTGAACTACCAGTAATGCTTACAACAGGCTGGTAAAGAAGCTGTAAGCGATTTTCGCGGATAGCGTCTTGCAGTTCTTGTGTCCATTTTTGGTCAAGCAGCGTGCCGGTTAAACTGCGTGACTCACTTTCAAATAGGTACAACTCTTCAATTTCATTTTCCCAGGCATAATCACAGGCAGATTTTGCAGCCGAAAGTGCATCTGCAACTTGCTCTATGTTTGCATCTAGAATAGCTGCGCCAATATATAGTTCTGGTGAAACTTTCTGGTTTTTGATTGTGACTGGATCATTATCAATGGCTGATCTTAGTTTGTCGCCTAATTCTAGTAACTCTTGTTTCTGATTGGCTGTTGTCAAAATGCCGAATGACTCATCTGTGACTTTTCCAAGTGTATCGTCGTCTGTACTTACTTGCTTCATAGCTTCAGCAATATGCGCGCTTAATTTATCTATAGCAGCTACACCATATTGGTCTTTGATGGTGTCGATATTGGCAACATCTATTTGAATATAAGTGCTGGGTTCATGTCCAGACTGAGCCTCATCAATTGCTTCTTGAATCTTGTCAGTAATAGATTTGCGATGGAAGAAACCGGTCTCATGGTCGCGTTCACTGATATAGCTGAGTTGTTCCTGCAGTTCGCGTGATTCATTGGTTTGCATGTGTAATACAAATTGAACACAAATCTCACCTTCAACAAGCACCGGATTATATTCAACATCAGTTTCAACTAAGCCGTCATTCGCTTTAAAGTTAAGTGTGGCTGTGCCAGAGCTGCGGTTTTTGCTGACATCTTTTAATATGGACTTAAGATTTGCCTGGTCGTCTGGTGATACCAATTCAAGAATTGAAAGTACGCTGGCATCATCTGCGCCATCAATCTCAAATAATTCCAAGTATGAAGCATTCGCGTAAGTATGCAGACCTTCATGAATGTAGCAGATGGCATCATGTGAGGTGTCGAGGATTTTGTTATAGCGTTGATCTAATTCTTTGTAATTATCCGCTTGTGCTTTTAAATCCTGGATATAAAACTCGGTCTGGGCCAGGCGCGATGTTGCGAGCTTAAGTTGTTCATTATCGTCGTTGGGCAAAACAATGTTTGCACCCTCGCCAAATAATGCGGGTTGTTGATTAGCGATGTCATCACATAACGCAACGATAGGGGTTTCATGATTTTCCAGGTTAAATAATGCGCGTGAATCACTCACGCTTACATCTTCAATATTATTTGATTGAATAATAATATGTGGGCTGACTTCAAGGTCTTTTATTTCGTCAAGTTGCTGTTTGGAGGAAACAATAGTCTCACGAACAGCAAAGCCTGAGGATTTTATTGTCCTTACAATGTTGTCTGCATGGTTAGCATCTTGGTCAATGACCAATATTTTTAGTACCTGATCCATCTTGATTAGTTTGACTGTCTAGTCCCTGACACCGGTTAGTTATTATCGTTTTTACTGAAGATTTTTATTACTTCAATATGTGAAAAGCAGCTAGTCTTTTCTAATGTTCTTCCAAGCATCACAGTGCGTTCGCTATTGGCTCCTTTAATAACGATTTCGCGTGAGTCCAGATTGGAGTTGGAAGGTATGAGCAAACTGTAGCTTTTACTGTTTTCAAAAATTCTTTTTAATAGCAAGCCTTTGTATTCCAAATGAGAGCTATTTTTATTATGTGCTGATATACATGCACATTCGGCACCAAATAACTCAACACCTACTTTATGTTCTTTGTTAGGCAGGCCTTGCATCCAGCGAATAATACCCACTCGCCACTGGAGTGTTTCATTAGTATTGTTTTCGTCACGCACAGCAATAATTTCGCCGACACGTGTAGTGCAGATACCTTCTGCCTTGTAGTGCAGGCAGAACCCACCCGCATTAAAATTTTCAACATGCCAGGTGGCTAATGAAGATACCAAGTTGTTTAATTTGTCGGTTTTCTCTGCTGATACAGTGTCTTCGGGTAAAACCTTATCCTGCACAGAGAATGGGTTCCAGACATCGCTTAAGGTTTCAGTAGCGGGTTTGCTTAATGGCTTTGGTGAGCGTGAGTTGATAGTTTCTTCTATCGGTAACAGCGACAGACTATTTACTACAAATGAACTCTGTTCGCGTAATTCATTATCTTCCTCAGATTTCGGAGTCATTGTATCGACTATACGATCTAAGCCTATAATTGCCCGCACAGATTGATCGCTTTTAATGCGTTTCTTATGTCTTTGACTGGGGTTGCCTATCATAGTGATCAGGCGTCCCGCGAGTTCCGGGTCTAGTTCCTCATTTGATTGCAAATAATAAGATGTACTTTGTGCATATTTTTTGGTGGATTCAGCTAGCTTGCTGACCAATGCTGAGTAACCGATGAAGCGATTTTCAGTCGAGATTGGCATTTCGCGCGGAATATAATAAGCAGGTTTTTTGCCAGTGGCTAAGTTTGCAATATAAATATACTCGCCGGATAAGTTGTCTGCGTTATTGCTAATATCGATCAGTTCATAATGACGTTGTAAAAATTTGTTAACTTTATCTGCTTCACCTTGGCGTAGTTGATTAAAAGAAATTAATGTTGCAGCGCAAAGATGTTTAAAAATATTGTGTATGTTGGTTTTCTGTTTGTTGCTCTCATCGGTGACATTGGCTTTATGTAGGCCGTAATGTTCTGCAACACGATACAGTTGGCAAATGTCATGCCATATGCTGGGAGAAATTTCCTGATACATTAATAAACTTGAAACATATTGTTGCTGTAAATGAGTGACAGCGCGGAATATGCAAAGCAATAATTTTTTCTGGTCTAGTTTAGCGTCGCCGTGAACAACTTCGCTAATAATGATTTTGTACGCAATTGAGATTTCAGAATTGAGGTTTTGTTGTAACTGAAATATTTCGTTTGCATTTGGCGATAGTGGAAAAGTTTGACAGGCAAGATAACGACGATGATGGTCTAAAAATGTTTTTGCCAGATTTTGTAGTAATTCCATCGAAGCGAATCGCTGTTTAGCAGGATAAGCTTGGCGGTTACTGGCTGAAATTAGTTGATGTACCTGCTTGCTGGCAGCATCCAGGTCGATCAAAGATAGAGACTTAATCCATTTCTTAACTTGACGCGGAGTAAATGCAATATCTGGCTGTGCCAACGGATCTTGTGTAGGCATGTAGATTTGCATGTCGAGTAACATTGATAATTTCCCTGTCAGGTTGAGATTTTTCAACTTTAGATTTTAAATCTTGTGTCGGTAAAATGTGGCCAACACGCCGCCTGCTGGTCGGCGGTTGGGCTCCGTCCATCCTAATTGGCAGATATAAGTTTAGTTCTTATTCGATTTGGGGTTTGTGATTGCTTTGGCAACAAGGAAATTTAGATAAATCGACGCATAACTAATAAGTTAGCTGATTTAGTAAATTTTGCTGTCTTCGCCAGCAATTTCACGGGCAAGCTTGGGAACCAGGTAACCAGGCAAATGGCTTTTCATCTCATTGACGATTGCTAGTGCCTCATCGTAAGCAACATGGAAATGATGTGTACCCTTGGCACTGTCCAGCATATGTAGGTAGTAGGGTAACACACCAGTATTGAATAACTTATGCGATAAGTTGATTAGTGTTTGTGCATTGTTATTAATTTGATTTAACAGTACGGATTGGTTAAGCGTAGTGGTATTTGTATGCTTGATTTTTTGAGCTGCTTCACAAAAATTTTCTGTTACTTCGTCAGGNTGATTGATATGGAATACACATACTTTATTTAATGATGAATTACTCAAGATATCCAGTAATTCAGAAGTGATACGTTGTGGGAATGTAGAAGGATATTTTGTGTGTAAGCGCACAGTTTTTATGTGTTTGATGTTTTCAATGGACTTGAATAAGTAGGCAAGCATTGTGTCCTCAAGACTTAATGGGTCACCACCACTTAAAATGACTTCATTGATGGATGTGTCTTGTTTGCAAAATGCCAATGCTTTTTCAAACATGTGCATTTTCGGGCTAGTGTCCGGGTAAGGAAAATTTTTTCTAAAACAGTAGCGGCAATGCACAGGGCAGGTGTTACTTGTGATGAGCAATACACGGTGACGATATTTTTTTATGACGCCAGGTAATTGTGTTGCCTCAATATCGCCAACTGGGTTGCTGCTGTAACCTGGAGGATCTTTCAGTTCGTGCTCACTGGGTAAATATTGTTTAAGGACTGCGCCGTCTGCTGGATGTGTATTAAATAATTGTTGTGTTAGCTGAATAGGGAACAGTGTATTGATCTCATTTAGCTGCTGCTGGTTTAAATCGGTGTTTTGAAAAAAATGATTTAGTGATTTTAGTCCTACGTAAGAGTCGGCAAATAATTTTTTCCATTCAGGGGGATGTTCTGAAGCGGGCTTGCACGGTATCATGGCGCGTCTTTTAAATTATGAAGTTGTATTTATGGCAAGTTATAACACTAACGAGTTCAAGTCAGGTCTTAAAATCATGCTCGATGGTGACCCATATACCATCGTGGAGAACGAGTTTGTGAAACCTGGAAAAGGGCAAGCGTTCAACCGAGTAAAAATTCGTAATTTGAAAACTGGCCGAGTTGTAGATCGTACCTTTAAGTCGGGCGATAGTGTAGAGGGTGCAGATGTTATGGAGGTTGAAATGCAGTACCTCTATTCGGATGGTGAGCAATGGCATTTTATGGATCAAACAACATATGAACAACATGCCGCGGATGCAACTGCAGTTGGCGAATCCTCTAAATGGCTTAAGGATCAAGATGTTTGCCAGGTAACTTTGTATAACGGAGCACCATTATCCGTCAGTGCCCCCAATTTTGTTGAACTAAAAATTACCCAATCAGACCCAGGTGTGAAAGGGGATACAGCACAAGGTGCTACTAAACCGGCGACATTAGAGACAGGTGCTACAGTTAAAGTGCCTTTATTTATTGAAGAAGGCGAAGTAATCAAAATTGATACGCGCACGGGTGAATATGTTTCTCGTGTAAAAGAAGGCTAGTTCTATTTTAGCCGATGTCTAATTGGCAGCCGACGGCTAGTTTAAGTAATTTACAAGCGCGGGCACGAGCTCTTACACAAGTACGCGAGTTTTTTGCTCAACGTGGCGTGCTTGAGGTAGAAACGCCGCTAGTCGGTATACACACAGTAACAGAGCCCAATATTGAGTCGTTCAAGCTTGTTGATGAACAAGCGTCTCAGCATTATCTGCAAACATCACCTGAATATGCCATGAAGCGTTTACTGGCGGCAGGGGTGCCTGATATCTACCAGATATGTAAATGTTTCCGTAAAGCAGAGCAAGGTGATTTGCATAATCCTGAGTTCACTATGGTCGAATGGTACCGTCTGGATTTTACGCTTGAGCAGATTATGCGGGAAACCGTAGATTTAATTGCCGAGTTACTCGGAAAGCATGAATATGCCAAGACGATTAATTATCTTAGCTACAATGATTTTTTCTCTCACGCTATCGGCACCTCTTTTACTGCATTGACTACAAAAGATATTGAAGAGTTAGCCGTTGAATATGGCTTGCAGTTAGACCAATCAATATCATTTACTCAAATGGTTGATTTTGTTTGTGCTGATCTTGTAGGTAAACATATGTCGCCTGAGGCGATTACCTGTATGTATCACTATCCTGCCGAACAAGCTGCACTGGCCAAAATTAATGCTAATGATCCAACAGTGGCAGAACGCTTTGAGGTGTTTTGTGGTGGTGTGGAATTAGCAAATGGTTATGTCGAACTGGTTGATGCAAATATACAATTAGAGCGTTTTAAGAAGGATCAAGCAGCACGATTATCTCAAGGGCTTGATTGCATTGAGATTGATCAGCGTTTGTTAGATGCGCAAAAACATGGTTTGCCAGAATGTGCAGGGGTGGCAGTAGGCTTTGATCGTTTATTGATGCTTGCCGTCAATGAGAATCGCATTCAACAAGTACTGAGTTTTAACTGGAGTAATGCATAAAAATTAGTTAAGCCTGGTCGCAATAGTTTCACCCATTTTGATTGGCTGGTCTATGGATAATCCTTTAAGCGCTTGAGCATAGT
>JGI12316J14372_10003573_pt1 | contig 14530 bp, 14 predicted proteins | sample MarCyaLeptolynsp_FD_14372 | JGI IMG/M metagenome (IMG submission 14372) | reverse complement strand
CCCCAGGTATACACCCTCCCATTAGTTTTGGCACATAATACAAAACCACTCCCAGAACTAAAGGCACGCACCGAGTCCATGCCAGGCACAGCAATCAAAGCGCTGGTCGGGTTAGTAGTTCCATCACCTGATTGACCATAATCATTATCTCCTGCAAAGTAAAGTTGTTGATCTGCACACTTTAATAAGACCACACCGTAATCCGTATCAATAACCTGTGCTGCAACAAGCGGAGCGTAAAAAACAAATAACAAGCTAAGTATAAAACCTTTCATACCTATTGAATTTGAAGGTTTGCTGAAATTTCGAATGGGAGATAGCCGCGAAGCATAGGAATTTAAGATTAGTGAGTCAAGGTAGTAATTAGGAGTTAGGGGTACAACTCTTCACCTTTTCCTCCTCTCCAATAAAACGGGAAAATTAAAGCTTAGGTAAGTAAGTGTGAGAACGCCCCTTTGTCGATGAGAGATATTTGGTCGTAGAACCACCTAAGGATATAAGACTATCCCACGCAATAATTGCCTTGCGCCCCATGCTTACCCTGCATCCCTGCCCTCTAGACTCTTATATCTTACGTCTTTCAAAATGGATTAGCTCTCTTCGGTCGCTGATCCCGGGCGAGATACCATCAGAAAGAACACCGATCTTTCGACAGGCTCAAGGTCTTGATTTTTCATTCCCAAATTCACTCAAGCTCGCTACGCGGCTTGGACTGCAATTCAAAATGGGATTAGCTCTCTTCGGTCGCTGATCCCGGGCGGGATACCGTTACCAAGAATCCCTAGACCTCGCTTCGCTGCGGCCTTATGTATTTTTTATTCCCCAAAATCGCTCAAGCTCGCTACGCGGCTTGGACTCTTTGGGGAATAAAAAATCCCGCATCAGCTTACGCTGTTGCGGGATTCTTGCGGAGAGAGAGGGATTCGAACCCCCGGAGGTGTGACCCTCAATGGTTTTCAAGACCACCGCATTCGACCACTCTGCCATCTCTCCTTAAAGGAAATTGATTCCTTAAAATTGGGCTGCAAATGTAAAATAATTTTAAGCCCCACAAACAACCTTTTGCTGCTTTTTCCGTCTATATTCGTAGATCAGTGAAAAAATAAGACTATGCGCCACGTACTTGTCCTTCTCCTTCTTGTCCCACAACTATTTCTGGCCAAAAACACCAATCTCTACATTTCCATGAATGAATTTCTTAATGGAGATAGAGAGAACTATATCGAATTCAATTTTGGAATTGGAAGCGAAAGTCTAGATTATGTAAAAAAGGACGGGAAGTTTATCGGAGGATTAGAAGTGACTATTGCCATTTTCCGCGGAGAGGAAGTGATGGCCGCTGATCGTTTCCGAATTTTAAGTCCTGCCTATTCTGATACCAGTAATTTATCTGAATTACTCTATCACCAACAACGCTTTTTATTGCCTAAGGGCAAATACCGGCTCCAAATGAATATTCAGGATATCAATGAGCCCTCTGAGGTGATTGTGGACTTCGAGGATCGCCCCTTACAAATCCGCATCACCCAGAATTATGAAGATCATTCTCAAGTAGTTTATCTCGAGGACTTTAAACCTGCCAATGGTCAGGAGGCCGCCTACCAGCGCTCAGGTTATATCATGTATCCCATTATTAGTCTAGGTACTCCCTATATGCCTGAAACAGTAAATAGACTTGCTTTTTACAATGAACTCTACAATTTAGATAAGGTGCTAGCGGAAGACCCCAAGCTCTTCATTAAGTATTACTTGAAGGATGAATCTACCGGTCGGGAATTAACAGAGTTCGGAGGCTTCCAAAGGGCCACTGCCGCTGTTGTTAACCCAATTCTCGGGCAAATCGACATCAGCAAATTGCCAACGGGAAATTACTTACTGGTGATTGAGGCCCTGAACTCCAAAGGCGAAGTTGTCCTGAAGCACGAAAATTTCTTCTATCGTCGCGGTGAGCAAAGCGAAATTATCGCAGGAAATTTTGAAGAGCAAGCCATTACCGGAACTTGGGTTGATAGGCTAGGCAATCTGGACACCATCGTTAAATACGTGGAGTACCTCTACCCCATTTCTACCGAGCGAGAACAAGCCATTCAGGATGCCTTGCTAGCGGAGGCCGATGAGGAGCAGCTAAAAAGATACTTCTATGCCTATTGGTATGGAAAAAAGCCCTTAGCTGCCCAGGAAACCTGGTATGAGTATTACAAGGAAGTGCGGATTGCTAATAAATTATTCACCTCAGGCCTAACCGAAGGATACCGCAGCGACCGAGGAATAGTATGGCTCAAATACGGGCATCCTAGTCAGGTGGAACGCCGCGACATGGAACCCAATATGCCGCCTTATATTATCTGGCAATACGACAATATCGCCACTACTTACACGGTGCCACAGAATAACAGAATATTCATCTTTGGCGAATTTGAACCCTCTACCCGAATTTTCAAACTAATCCACTCTACCGCCATTGGGGAAATCAATAGCCCCGACTGGAAGCAAGAACTATTCTTCCGCGCCTATGGCGGACCCGCGGCTGGGGATGGTGCTGGCGATCCTAATGAAAGGGAGTTCGGCAGCAGGGCTAACCAAAACATCATTATCGGAACCACCGGAGCAGACAATAGAAACCGCTAAATTTGCGGCATGTTTGGATATTATCTGGCGCTTTTCTTTGGGCGCCTGCTTTCCCTTTTACCCTTTGGCTTGCTGTACCAGCTAAGTAATTTTATTGCCTGGCTGTTGTCATCAATACTGCATTATCGCCGGGAGGTTATCAATGGCAACCTAGAGCGTTCTTTTCCTGAAAAATCAGCCCAAGATATTAGTAGGATTCGCAAAGGCTTTTACCGAAATTTCAGCGATATCATTGTGGAGTCATTTAAGTCTTTGAGTTTAAAGGAAAAGACCATGCGCAAGCGTTTTGTGCTGCGTAATCCCGAAGTTTTCCAGAACTTATATGAGCAAAAGAAGGGACTAATTATGGTTATGGGGCACCATACCAATTTCGAGTGGACTGCCATGAGTATCCCTCTAGTAGTACCTCAAAATTGCTACGCCGTATACCATCCGCTAAAAAACCCTCGCTTTAATAAACTGATTGTAAAAATTAGGGAACAATTTGGCCTTAAGCTTTTTAAGATGGCCGACACTTATCCCTTCATGTTGGGGAACCCCGACCCAGCCCCGCTCTATGTTTTTATGGCGGATCAAAGTCCGCATCGCGGCAAGATTAAGTATCGCACCCAATTTTTAAATCAAGATACCCCGGTACATTTGGGGGTAGAAAACTTAAGCCGCAAATGTGATCTGGCCGTGGTATTCATCAATATTCACCGGGTAAAAAGAGGCTATTACGAAATTGAAGCGCAACTCTTATTTGAGGATACTAAAGAAGAACCGCCATATCGAGTAACGGACACCCATGTTAATGCTTTGGAAAAATTGATCGAATCAGACCCGAACAACTGGTTGTGGAGTCATAAACGCTGGAAGTATGCCTAAACCTATTGCCCTTGCGGTACTGAATTGGAACGGCCTGGAACTTCTAAAGGCCTACCTCGGGAAATTAGTAGAGGACTCCGCCGAATTAGGAAAGGTCTATCTAGTAGATAATGGCAGTACCGATGAAAGCCTAAATTGGACCAGGGAAAACCTGCCGGAAGTTTCTATTATCGCCCTAGAAAATAATGGGGGTTATGCCGGCGGCTACAATCAGGCCTTACAGCAATTGGAAGAGGAAATTGTAATTCTGATTAATTCAGATATCGAGACAAGCCCTCATTGGTTAGCGCCCATCGCGGCGGCTTTCGAAGCGAAACCAAAACTAGGTGCTCTACAGCCTAAAATTCTAGACTTAAAAGATCGGAGTAAGTTTGAATATGCCGGAGCCAGCGGAGGATACATGGATCACCTAGGCTATGCTTTTTGCCGTGGTCGATTATTTGATGAATTGGAGCCGGATAGCGGGCAATATGACTCTTACCAAGCCTGCTTCTGGGCCACCGGAGCCTGCCTCGCAGTGCGGAAATCGGCTTTTGATGAAGCCAAGGGTCTCTATGCCCCTCTTTTTGCCCACATGGAAGAAATCGACCTTTGCTGGAAGATGCAAACCTTAGGTTGGGAGGTCGCGGTGGAACCAAAAAGTGTGGTCTTCCATTTAGGAGGAGCCACATTAAAAACAGCTTCTCCCCAAAAAACCTATTTGAATTTCAGGAACAACCTAATCATTATCTTTCTCAATCTGCCTCATTTTGAAGCAATGCGGATAATCTTGGTTCGTCTGGTGCTAGATGGGTTTGCAGGATTGCGCTTATTGGCGCAAGCTAAGCTGAGTCATACCATCGCAATCGTAAGGGCTCACTTTGCGTTTTACGGAATGTTCAATAAACTCTATGCCGAACGCAAACGCAGAAAACAATTGAGTTTTAAGGAGACCAAAGGGGTATATCACCGGGCTTTAATACTAGACTATTTTGCCAGAGGAAAAAAGAAATTTGATGCACTTAAGGCTGAAGACTTCTCTTAAGCCTGAAGCCTTCCATATCTAAAAATTCGCAAGCGTAATTTGAACCTAGGCCATGAGCGCATAGTCGAGTGAAGCGCTGCTTTGGGCCATAGGTAGGCCTGGTGTTTTCTAGCTTAATGGACAGCTCTTTACTAAAAGCATTGTAGGTGTAAAACACTCTGAAACCGGGATAAGGAGATTCAAAAAGCACCAACAAATTGAACAGGTCCCCCTTTTCTACGCCATGAAAGATCGGTTGCTTAGCCCAGACCGTCCAGTTTATCAAGTCCGGTTCTACTTGAAAGTCAGCAATAAGACTGTCAAGACCTTGGAACATCTCCTCCATGGACACATTTTCCATTTCAAACTTCCAAACTCGAGGGCGATAACCATCGGCTAAGGCCAATTCTGTAGGATGAAGACTATCGTCGATGCAAAAAGCACCTCTGCGCGGACGATCGCAATCAACTTTCTGCCAAGGCTCCGAAACTTGATAGTCCTGATCCCAGACATCATTAAAGGAAATTGACCAGAAGCTAAATGGCAAGAAGTATTGCTCAGTCTGGCTGGGTAGACTTAAATCGCGGTTTTGCTTTCCCCAAACCGGGGCTCGCTTTGCCATCTCGGCTAAGATTGAACTGTCCTTAAGGGCTGTACTAAGGTATACCTGATCCCCTTCGGCTTCATAGCTATAGTAAATCCACTGAGCCTGGGCACTATCATACCAAACTACCTGAATTTCCGTCCATTCAGAAAGATTCTCAGGATTATCCAATACCCAACCGGCTTGAGGAATCCCCAGCTTAAATAGATTTCCAAGGTAATGATGCTCCGCGGCATCTCGACTCATCGTTTCTTGAGCCTGACAAGCAGGAAGCACAAAACCCACCGCAAAGCTTAGGGGAAGTAGTAGAAGCCGGAACGGTTTCAGCATTTACTTCCCGGGCTTGTGACCGTAAATAGCGTCGTAGTGATCCTGGTGAATTGACAAAACAATACGTCGCTTTAATTTCATTGTTGGCGTTAGCTCTCCAGTATCCACAGTCCACTGGTGATTACTAAGTTCAATTTTCTTCACCTGCTCCCATTTTCCGAAATTGGTGTTCAAGGCATCAATATCCTGCATGATCCGTTCCTTGATACGATCATTTTGCACGATCGCCTCCTCAGAAGCATATTCGATACCCTTTCGGTCACAGTATGACTTTAAAAATTCAAAATCGGGCTGAACAATGGCCGCTGGATGTTTTTCCCCTTCACCGATCACCATAATTTGCTCGATAAAGTGGGACTCCTTAAAGCGGGTTTCCATTAATTGGGGGGCGATGTATTTCCCTCCACTCGTTTTGAAAATCTCCTTTTTTCGATCGGTGATTTTTAGGAAATCTCCCTCTACAAATTCACCAATATCACCAGTATGGAACCAACCATCTTCCGTCAGAACCTCAGCAGTGGCCTCGGGCTTATTGTAATAACCCATCATCACATTAGGGCCCTTGCATAAAATCTCACCATCTGCGGCTATCTTCACCTCTACATTATCGATTAAGCGGCCCACTGTACCGATGCGTTGGCCATCTACATCTGGACCATTTACGGAGATTACGGGAGAGGTTTCGGTTAAGCCATATCCCTCCTGAATATTCACTCCGGCTGCGGAGAAAATTCTGATAAGACGAGGATTCAAGGCGGCAGAACCACTGGCGATTGCCTTTACTCTTCCGCCCAAGGCTTCCATCCATTTGCTAAAAATAAGCTTGCGTGCAATTTTCAACTGAAAATTGTACCAGCCACTTTTACCCGTTAGCTCATACTCCTCCCCAAGTTCTAGGGCCCAGAAAAAGAGACGTTTTTTAATTCCTGTCAACTCTGAACCTTTCGCCACAATCCGATCGTAAATCTTCTCTAATAATCGAGGAACGGCGGTGAAAATGGTAGGGTGTATTTCGCGAATATTATCGCCGATGGTCTCCATGCTTTCGGCATAGTAAATGGGCACACAGGAATAACAGTACAAGTAAATAAGCATCCGCTCATAAACGTGACAAAGAGGTAAGAAGCTCAAGGCAATTTCATTATCCCCTTTAGTGGGAATACGTGGATAGGAATCCAAGCTGTTGCTAGCCACATTGCTGTGTGAGAGCATCACCCCTTTGGGTCTACCCGTAGTTCCAGAAGTATAAATTAAGGTCGCTAAGTCCTCAGCCTTCACCGAGTCCATGCGTTTTTCAAGCTCTTGCTGATGGTCCATGGCCTCACCTTTGGCCATAAAATCCATCCAATGAGGCGCCCCAGCCACCTCATCAAAGGTGTAGATTTCCATCAGACCATCTACCTTGTCCTTGATGTGGACGATCTTTTCGTAGAGTGCCTCATCAGAAACAAAAACCAATTTCACTCCCGCATCATTAAAGATATATTCGTAATCATCCTCGGAAATTGTGGGATACACAGGAACGTCGACACAACCCGCTTGCAGCGTGCCGATATCTAGAATATTCCACTCATATCGATTGTTAGTTGAGGCAACGGCAATTTTGTCGCCGGGCACTAAGCCCGCCTCTATCACCGCTCTCCCGAACTGCTCGCTGAGATCAACATATTCCTGACTTGAAATTTTCTTCCATTCGCCATTCACCTTGGTAGCAAGGGAGTCGGCAAGTGGCTTAGTAGCTAATTGATAGCGAGGGAAATCAAATAAACGAGTGGGTGTATTTCCTTTCATAGATGGTTCAAAAAATGAGAAGGCTAAATATAGCGGAAAATGAGATAAATGTTAGGCTCACACTTAAAGCACAGAGCATTTAATTAAACGGGCCTCAGGCTTTTTGTTCGAATTGCCTTTGAAATTTTTGTAGTCGCATTAGGACCTTTTCAGGCATAGGCTGGAAAACGGCATTAGAGCGTCTATAATGCCAGTCTTCTAAAATATCTGAGCGCTTTCCTCCTTCAAAAAAGATGCGTCGATCACGCTTAACTTCCCGAAAGAACTTTTCGGTGCGATACCAATAATGCTTAATGTGGCCCTCTTCCAAAAGTAGTCGGGATTCCTTAGGACGGAAACGCTGACCATCAGACCAGAAGAGAGGAGCCAAGGGAGAGTAATTGGGGTAATGTGGATTCTTGTTAAAAAAGCGTGCTCCATAGGAAGTTCGCACAATGCTCTTCAATAAGCGGTGCTCTTCATGCCCATCCGGAAAGCGGCGATTTAAAACCTCGATCATCAATTGGTCCTTCTCTAGCTCCTCCACGTGCGCCGTACCATAAATCATCCAATTCAAGACCAGACCCGCGGCCTTTCTGGGAAGTTTCTCCAATTGCCTGAGTATTCCTTGGTGGATATAGCAGAATTCATCGCTATCCAGGAATATCACCCATTCAAAGTCCCTCCTGGCTTTCGCCAAGATGCGATTTTTGTGATATTGCTCCCGGTAATAAAAATCAGGATGATCCAGGCTATCCTCATACTCTACGTAGCCCGCATCGACATATGGCTGCACAACTTCGAGCCAATTATCGCTACTCCCATCATTAGTTAGAAAGATGTGATTCACCCCTTGTGAAAGATGATAATCCAACCACTCCTTAAGAAATGGGGCTTCATCTTTAAACATCATATGCAGGGCCAGCTTCCCATTGCGAGTCTTAGCCAAGAAAAGATATTGCAAAGTACTTATCAACTTGCTAATACCATTGCGAAGAATATAGTTCCCTTGGAGCATTAAAGTCCGTACAGTAATTCTCCATGGATAGCCGTGGCCTGAACTTCCAATCCACCAATTTCCGTGACACCCACAGATTCTAAATCCTCCCGGAAAACCACAAAATCCGCGTAATAACCCGGCAAGAGCAAGCCTTTCACCTCTTCTTCAAAACTGGCATAGGCGCCGGACCAGGTCATACCGCGCAAGGTTTCCTCAAAGCTCAAGGCTTCATCTGGGCGAAAGCCTCCTGGAGGGTAGCCCGCCTCATCCTGCCTAAATTGAGCCGCGCGCATGGTATATAGTGGATTAATGTCCTCAACGGGAAAGTCAGTACCTAAAGGCACTATTAAACCTGCCTTTAAAAAGCTTTTAGCGGGATAGGCATAGCTTATACGCTGGGCTCCCAGCCTTTCCTCTGCCCAATACATATCAGAAGTAGCATGGGTCGGCTGAATAGAAGGTATTAGCTTGATTTGCGCCATGTGCTCTAAATCGTCGGGGTGCACAATTTGGGCATGTTCAATTCGCCAACGGTGATTTTGGTTATGCATATAACCGATACCAAATAATTCGGTGGCTAGGCGATTCGCAGAATCTCCGATAGCATGTATAGCCATCTGCCATCCTAAATGGGCCAAAGAATCAGCCATCATCATAAAGTAGGAGTTTGACTTCAATTGCAAGCCTAAATTTCCTGTATCGTCGGAGTAATCATCCAATAAAAGAGCACCCCTCGAACCCAGGGCTCCATCTAAATAAAATTTCACCGTTTTCACCCGGAACCTGGGGCTCTCAATTACAGGCGCATTTAGGAAATAATCTAAGGAGAGCGAGTCATCAGATACCATCACGTTTAAGCGCAACTTTAGGGCCCCTTCTTCCGATAATGCCTGTAACATTTCAATATCTCCTCGCTTCAATCCCGCATCAGTTATAGAGGTTAATCCTGCGCGCAAACAAAATTCCTGAGCCTTTAATACTAATTCTCGATCGCGTTCCAAACTGTTCTGTGGCTCTTCAACCAAGTCAACCGCATTATCAATTAGCACCCCGGTTGGCTCGCCATTTGCGGTATAGACCAAACCACCTTTCACCTTGGTCTCCCCAGTAATCCCTGAGAGCTCCAAGGCAGCCTGATTAGCGATAGCCGCATGACCATCAATCCTGCTTAAAAGCACTGGGGTGTTTGGATACATAGAATCCAAGGCCGCTTTGGTGGGAAACACTTTTTCCTCCCAATCATTTTGATCCCAACCTCGGCCCAAAATAAATTCACTCGGATTGGCATCGGCAAAAGCCTTAAGTCGATCCAAACACTCTTGCCAAGATTTCGTCCCGATTAAATTGACTCGACCCAAACCACGGGCATATCCCAAAAAATGAGCATGAGCGTCATTGAATCCAGGATAAACATTCATATCGGCAAAGACCTTAGTTTGCTTCGCCTGATAGATGCTTTGTAGGCTATCGGCGCTGCCAGTAGCCAGCACTAAACCTTCCTTTATGGCTATAGCCTCAACGGTGGTGCCGTTTCCTAAATGAATGTGTTTAGCTACTAAAATTAAGTCTGCCACTTCTTTCTCGGAGCCCGAATTACAGGCGCTTACAATTAGCAGAGGAAGAAACAAAACATATATTGACTTTAATCGCATCCTTTTTTATTTGCTTTAAAGATAAGCCCCTTCAGCTGGAAAATAAAAAAGCCGCCCCGAGAGAATCGGAACGGCTAAATATTTTAAATCCAGTCTAAGCGGTGCTTAGGCCTCGTCTTCTTTATGACCAATCATCCAGTAGGCTAATTTGGGCGAAACTTGCTCAATGCCTAAAAGCGTTAACCAGTAGCCAACAAAAAGGCCTAGGAATAACAACATACTGAAGCCCATCAAAAAGATGAACAAAAAGATAAAGAATCCGAGTACTTGGGTAAACATCCTTGGTAAATTTGTGGGCGCTAAAATACGCGAAAAACTCAAATCGCTAAAACCCAAAACTTATTTTTAATGAAGCTGCGGATATTTTTATTAGCGAGCAGCCTAATTTGCTCATTATTCTTTCTTTACCTCGCCTTTTATGGTTTAGATAACCGGTTCTTTAAAGCCTTTGAACAAAGCTTTGCCATGGACCATAATACTCCAATGGACTGGTCGTCGGGTTTCATAACGCTTGGTCTTATTTTGGGTCTTGGCAACCTTCTGCTTTATTTTTTAGCTAAAAATTGGCGACTCGGCATATACCTAGGTACTTTTGCAATTATTATGGTTCTCAGTATTTTGATGGGAACCTTTATCATAAGCCATTAAATAAATTCTAAGACATGGAATATCGTATCGAAAAGGACACCATGGGTGATGTACAGGTGCCTGCCGATAAATACTGGGGCGCCCAAACTGAGCGCAGTCGAAATAATTTTAAAATCGGTGCGGCAGCCAGCATGCCCATCGAGATTGTACGTGGTTTTGCTTACCTCAAAAAGGCTGCGGCCTACACTAATGCAGAACTTGGGGTATTGGCTAATGAAAAACGGGACCTAATCGCCAAAGTTTGTGATGAAATTTTAACCGGGAGTTTGGATGATCAATTCCCATTGGTAGTTTGGCAAACCGGCTCTGGCACCCAGAGCAACATGAATGTGAATGAGGTAGTGGCCAACCGCGCACATGTTTTAGCCGGCAATAAATTAGGCGAAGGAGAGCGCTTTATTCATCCAAATGATGATGTAAATAAAAGTCAATCTTCGAACGACACCTTCCCCACAGGTATGCATATTGCCATCTATAAAATGGTATTAGAAACGACCATTCCTGGCGTTAAGCAATTGCGCGACACCTTGGCGGCAAAATCCGAGGCCTTTAAGGAGGTGGTTAAAATCGGCCGGACCCACTTAATGGATGCCACACCCCTTACCTTAGGTCAGGAATTTGGTGGATATGTTTCCCAATTGGATCACGGCCTCAAAGCCCTAAACAATACTCTAGATCACCTTTCCGAGCTAGCCTTAGGCGGCACAGCGGTGGGTACAGGTATCAATACACCGGAAGGTTATGCAGAATTGGTGGCCAGCAAAATTGCTGAGTTTACCGGTTTACCATTCCGCAGTGCGGAGAACAAATTTGAGGCCTTAGCGGCACACGATGCATTGGTTGAAACTCATGGCGCACTTAAGCAATTGGCCGTTTCCTTAATGAAAATCGCAAATGACATCCGCCTATTGGCCTCAGGACCAAGAGCCGGTATTGGCGAGATTTTAATCCCCGCTAATGAGCCTGGATCATCTATCATGCCTGGAAAGGTAAATCCAACTCAGGCCGAAGCGATGACGATGGTGGCTGCGCGCGTAATGGGTAATGATACCACTGTCAGTGTTGGCGGTTCAAATGGGCACTATGAATTAAATGTCTTTAAGCCGGTAATGGCTCAGGCCGTTTTAGAATCCGCCCGTTTAATTGGCGACGCTTGCGTTAGTTTTGAAGAGCATTGTGCAATTGGCATTGAGCCCAATCACGATGTTATCAAACGCCACCTCAACAACTCTTTAATGTTAGTTACCGCCTTAAACACCAAAATAGGTTACGAGAAGGCCGCTAAGATTGCAAAAACCGCCTACGAAAATGGCACGACTTTAAAAGAAGAAGCCATCAACTTGGGTTACTTGAATGCAGAGGAATTCGACGCTTGGGTAAAACCTGAAGACATGGTAGGAAGCTTGAAGTAGATCAAGGTCCGAAGCTAATTCAGGCTGAGTCCTAGAATTAATGAAATCAAAAGACCCTAGAGCCTGGTTATTGAATCCGGTAGCTAGGGTCTTTATTTTTTGGGGGATTGAATTTTAATCAAAAATTCATAGAAACTTGAGGCTTTTGGTATTAGCCGGATCTAGTTTCATTGATCCAGTCATCTACCGCCTTCTGCAGTAGCGGGTAAAACTCTTCAAAGCCCTCCTTAAAAAAGCTCTTCCTCCTGCGCAATAAATCAATTGCCTCGGCCATCTGGTTTTGATGTTGTGCTCTTCGCGACATACCACTCAAGGTTCGCTCAATCCCATTTTCAAACTGATAGTTATAAAGCCAATTTCCTTTTTGCATCCAAGTAAAGGTATGCTGAGCCCTTTCGGGGAGATAGTCCCAGTGCTCACGTAAAAGGGCATAAACCCTCTGAGCGAAATCCTCCAGGCTATAATTCGAATAAGTTTCAAAATCCATGGCTAGAAAATGATCCATGATAATGTCATTGACGACCCCCGCATATTTACCTTGCCTAGGCCGCCATTGCTCGCACATTTCCTTAATCAGGGGATGAGAGTCAGTAAACTCATCAATAAAGTGATGCAGGGCAATCCCTTCTTGCACCCCAGCGCTAAAATCGCTGTAGTACTTACGACGGGTGAAATCCGCCACGGCATTGCCAATCATTAAGTCAGGATCATCCTTGCTTAGCGCTAAATGGGCCAGGAAATTCATGTAGTGAAGGTAAGAATTTGCCTTGGCTAGTAAATCTTAAAAAATTAGCGAATAGATGATATTAATCACTAGCCCCAAGACCCTCGCTTCCTACCTTTGTGCGGTGATTAAAAAGTTGAACGCATTATTTCTAAGTCTAATTTTAGCCTGGCAACTGTTCTTGCCGGTTCCGGTGATGATTGACTATGGTTTGCGTTATCAAGAATACAGCGAACAACTTTGCGAAAATCGCTTCGATAGCCAGTCCACCTGTCATGGCTCTTGTCAGATTAGTCGCATCTTACAAGGGAAGCTCCAAACTGATTTGGCGCCCCAAATCCCAAGTTTTAATCTGATGCCCGACTTTTTTTGGTCGGCCTTCCAATTAGCTATCCACGGACTTCCCACAGAATTTCAGCCTACAAGCTTTATCAGCCTGAACTACGAGCGAATTTACCTCTCGGTTCCAGAGAATCCACCTCGTAATTGTGTTTTTGAACCTAAGTCATAAACACAAATCTAATTTTCATGAAAAGAATATTTCGGCTGGGCTTTTTAGCCCTGGCCCTGCATGCCTATGAAGTTAAGGCCTGCGATATCTGCAGTTGTGGTAGTATGCCTCTGGGGATAGGCGACTGGGCACAACCTGGAAGTAGCTTAATCGGAAGTAGCTACCAAATTCGTCAATTCTCGGGTAATCTGGGGCAAGATTACATTCAACAATATCAACTGAACGGTATTTGGGCCATAAGAAACTCCTGGCAACTAAAGGTTCAAGTCCCCTGGATGTACGCTCACCGGCAATCGGAAAATGGCCAGGAGGAAAAAACACTCAATGGTCTTGGAGACTTTCATTTATCAGGACAAAGACTAATTTGGGCTAAGATTGACACGAATTCCCTGCACAATCTCTATGGCTCTATCGGTATTCAATTACCAACAGGCGAATTTGAGAACCGCCCTTTGAGCGATGCTTTTGGGCAAAGCTTTCAAAGCGGCAGTGGAAGCTGGGACTTTTCTTTTGGCCTCCAATACGAATATCGATGGAGGTCTAATCTGCTTGTTTACCAAGGAGTCCATCAGCTTAATACGCGAAATAAATTTAATTATCGCTTTGGCTCCCAATGGTACAATGCCCTCCAATTGGGAAGGTTGAAAGAAAGAAGTCAAAATCTATCGAGCCTAATTTACCTCAGCTTAAGTCATGAATATTACTATAAGGACATTAACAGCCGAGGCTACTATCAATTTGGCACTGGAGGTCAAAGTTGGTTTGCGGGTTTAGGAGGTCAAATTCGATATAAGAGCATATTAATCCGGGCCGACCTCCGAACCGGCCTGAGTAACAATCCGCGAGAAGGCCATTATCAGGGTCGCAATCATTTTAAGCTTGCCTTAAACTACTTATTCTAATGAAAGAGATTCTACAAATTCTTGGACTAGGTTTGTTAATGATGGCATGCCAAAATCAAATGGGACTTGAGGATAACATGGCGCCCCAAATTAGCATTATGGAACCCCAAACATTCGAATTTCAAGCTGGAGACACCATGAAAATAAAGGTTCGAATTGAAGACAACGACCAATTGCACGATTGGTATTTAGGCCTTAATAACTTAAGTCAAATGAGAAAGGAAATCCATTGGTCTCAGCACTATCACGGTCAGGCCATTCAACTTGACACCCTTTACATCCTCGACAGCAACTCAGGAAGCAGCCATTACGAGCTGCAATTGGAAGCATCCGACCATCTTGATAATACAAGGGAAATTCGCATTCCGATATTCGTTCTATCAAAGAATTAAATCAAAAACCCCGCTCACAAAATGAGCGGGGTTTTCTTATTTCTTTATCCCCTCCAGGATGGTGGAGCTCCGAAGAGATTTAATTTA